>Ga0315278_10001922_pt1 | contig 18340 bp, 13 predicted proteins | sample YL17G06_0_MG_FD_203880 | JGI IMG/M metagenome (GOLD analysis project Ga0315278, IMG submission 203880) | Sediment microbial communities from Yellowstone Lake, YNP, Wyoming, USA - YL17G06_0 | ecosystem: Environmental > Aquatic > Freshwater > Lake > Sediment | place: USA: Wyoming | collected... | reverse complement strand
CAGCCCGGCCTGAAGTCCGGTCGGCGTGACGTATCCGCGATCGACAGCTGAGGCCCCAGCTTCGTCAGACGGACACAGAGCCACGCTGGAGCGTGGCGATCCCAGGCTCGAGACCGATCGGACCGTCGCGGGCTCGAGACCGATCGGACAGTTGGCAGCAGGACACGCCTGGGATCGCCGGGCTCCAGCCCGGCCTGAAGTCCGGTCGGCGAAACCGGCCTGGGATCGCCGGGCTCCAGCCCGGCCTGAAGTCCGGTCGGCGAAACCGGCCTGGGATCGCCGGGCTCCAGCCCGGCTTGAAGTCCGGTCGGCGTGACGTATCCGCGATCGACAGCTGAGGCCCCAGCTTCGTCAGACGGACACAGAGCCACGCTGGAGCGTGGCGATCCCAGGCTCGAGACCGATCGGACCGTCCCAGGCTCGAGACAGACCGGACAGTTGGCAGCAGGACACGCCTGGGATCGCCGGGCTCCAGCCCGGCCTGAAGTCCGGTCGGCGTGACGTATCCGCGATCGACAGCTGAGGCCCCAGCTTCGTCAGACGGACACAGAGCCACGCTGGAGCGTGGCGATCCCAGGCTCGAGACCGATCGGACCGTCCCAGGCTCGAGACAGACCGGACAGTTGGCAGCAGGACACGCCTGGGATCGCCGGGCTCCAGCCCGGCCTGAAGTCCGGTCGGCGTGACGTATCCGCGATCGACAGCTGAGGCCCCAGCTTCGTCAGACGGACACAGAGCCACGCTGGAGCGTGGCGATCCCAGGCTCGAGACCGATCGGACCGTCGCGGGCTCGAGACCGATCGGACAGTTGGCAGCAGGACACGCCTGGGATCGCCGGGCTCCAGCCCGGCCTGAAGTCCGGTCGGCGAAACCGGCCTGGGATCGCCGGGCTCCAGCCCGGCCTGAAGTCCGGTCGGCGTGACACCTTTGGCTATCGGTTCCCCTACTTGGCGCTGATGGTGTATGAGTGCGCGATCTGGCGCGTCGAGCTCTGGGCTCGTCCTTCGTTCGGGACAAGGACGCGGACGTAGTCAGCCGTGAGCTTCTCCCGCATCCGCTCACGGAGCACCGAGCCGCGATTGGGGAAACGGCCGCGGCAATCGAGGAGACTGCGCGAAAGCCGTATGTCAACGACCGCAACATGGCCATAACCAGACCAGAAAATGTAGTTGTGGCCAAGTAAATATGCACTATAACTAGCCAAAACTACTCACATGGGATATGTTCTGGCCATGAATACGAGAGCTTCGGAGAGGCGTTCGCCCCGTCCGCCCGTGGCGGCAGCGATCACCGGGCGTGCGGCCGAGATGCAGAAGCTGGCTCACGCGCTGGCGTCTGCCGACGCCGAGTTCGTGGCCATCTACGGCCGCCGCCGCGTCGGGAAGACGTTTCTCGTGCGGGAGTTCTTCGGCGAAGCCATCTGCTTTGAGTTGACCGGCATGCATGGGGTGTCGCTGATGGATCAACTCGAGAACTTCGCCGCCGCCTTGGGGCAGGCCAAGGGGTTGAGCGAGAGGTTGCGTCCGCCCGGCTCTTGGCGGGAAGCGTTCGCGCAACTGGAACGGCATATGGACGCGTTGCCTCCCGCGGCGGCGGGAAGCAAGCACGTCGTATTTCTGGATGAGCTGCCCTGGCTGGATACGCGGCGGTCGAAGTTCTGCCCGGCGCTCGAGCATTTCTGGAATACCTGGGCGTCCCGGCGCAAGGATGTGCTGATGGTGGTATGCGGTTCGGCCGCCTCGTGGATGGTTCAGCAGGTCGTCGAAGCCAAAGGCGGGCTGCACAACCGGATCACCCGGAGGATCCGGTTGCTGCCGTTCACGCTCGGGGAGACGGCGGCGTTCCTCAAGTCGCGGCGTGTCGACCTGACCCCGTATCAGGTGATCGAACTGTACATGGCGGTTGGCGGCGTCCCGCATTATCTGAAGATGGCTGAGCCGGGATTGTCGGCGTTCCAGATCATCGATCAGGTGTGCTTCTCCCCCCAGGGCGAACTGCGGGGTGAATTCGACCGCCTTTACGCCTCGCTGTTCGACAGTGCCGAGGAGCATCTGGCCATCGTGAGAGCGTTGGCGGGGAAACGCGAGGGGCTGACCCGGAACGAATTGCTGGCGGCGGCCAGTCTTCCATCGGGAGGCTCGGCCACCCTGCGCCTGGACGAACTCGCGGAATCGGGGTTCGTTCACCTCGCCATCCCGTTCGGAAGAAAGGCAAAGGACGGGCTCTACCGGCTGGCGGACGAATTCTCGCTCTTTCACTGCACCTGGATTGCGCCGCTGGGAAGACGAAGCCCCGGCCGCGATCACTGGATGACGCAACGCCAGTCTCCCAAGTGGAGGGCGTGGTCGGGCTGCGCGTTCGAAGGGATGTGTCTGAAACACGCACAACAGCTCAAGGCCGCGCTGGGCATCAGTGGGGTTCAAACCACGGAAGCGCCCTGGCGGCATCGTCCAGCCAAGGGTGAAACCGGCGCCCAGATCGACCTGCTGATCGACCGGGCGGACGAGACCATCAACCTGTGCGAGATGAAGTTCTCGGAGGGCGCGTTCACCATCGACAAGCGCTACGCCGAAGAGTTGCGGCAGAAGCGGGACACCTTCCGTCAGGTGACCGGCACACGGAAGAACCTCTTCATCGCCATGGTGACAACCTACGGTGTCGTCGACAACGCGTATGCCAAGGAACTGGTTGCCAGTTCCGTACTGGCCGACGCGCTGCTGAAGGAATAGAGAGAACTGACTCAAATACTCTGCCCGTCCTCGATGCCTTCCCCGCCTGGTTCAGGGGCTGGCGAGCGGCGCCTCGTGCGCGTTGCAGCCAACTGTCAACCGGAGGGGGCGCGGCCCGCCTCACACGAAGCGCATCCAGCCAGCCAGCCAGTTCATCCATCTGCGTGGCTGGTAACTTCTCAATGGCGCTTTCAATTTCGGTGATGCCCAACTGGCCGTGACGGTGGCGACCGCGGCAGCCGATTCCGTTGCTCCACCCACCGAACCTGACGACGCATTAGAGAGGCCTCCGCTCGCATGCCGCTCACGAGTTAGCGTATGACCCGCTATCGGACGCCGTGGGCGCCCCGGGATCGCCGGCCTTCGGGTCACTGCGCTGACCGCGGCACTGTGAAGGCGACAGCTCGCGCCGTTCGGCGACCAGGGCTACAACCCCCGTCCGAAGCCTCGCGCCTGACGCTGACGGCGTTGATGCCGGGTGACCGTCCCCCGCCCCGAGGGCCACCGCGATGGTGGCCCTGGTCCTCTCGCAAGCGGCGTGTAGCCGCCGTGCAGATGGCGCTGCCGCACGCGACTTGCCCCCCAGCGCGGGGAGCCTCTCTACTTGGCGGTTATGCTCACCAGGCTGTGTACGCGGGACCAGCACCCGAACTGGGCATTCCAGTCGAGGTACCGGATAGGGACCAGAACCTCTGGGCTCAGGTAGAACCGTTCTTGCAGCACCCATGCAGGACCGCACGTCGTGCAGAAGACGTCCAGCCGAGACACGTTTGAGTATGTGCCTGCTGGCAGCGTGAGCGTGATGCCGTCCTGAGCGATCTCATACCTGTAGGTGTCCCCGTCGGTCCGCCGCAAGTCGAGCGCCCGCAGATAACGAGTCAGCGCCTGGTCGTACTTGCCCATCTTGCCGAGGGTCTCGCCGAGGTTATGGAGGGTATTCGCCATCTCTTCAGGCACGTTGGTCTGCTCGCGGATGTCGAGCGCCCGCTCGAAGTTGGTCTGGGCCTCGGAGAACTCGCCCTTCGAAAGGTACGCAGACCCGATGTTGTTCAGCGCCAGCGCCTCGCCGCTGCGGTCGCCCTCTTCCCGCGAAAGCGATAGCGCCTCCCGGAAGAGCGGCAGCGCCTCGTCGGGCCGGCCGAGGCTTTCGTTCAACAGCCCACCGAGGCTGATCAGCGTTATGCTCACGCCCGACTTGTCGCCGATCTCCCGCTGGATCGCGAGCGCCTCGTTATGGCTCTTCATGGCCTCCTGAGGGTTCCCCATCGTTTCCTGGACTTGCCCGATTTCCTGCAGGCTGCTGGCCATCCTGCGCCGCTGCCCGAGTTGCCGCGCGATCGCCAGCGACTCCTGGTACTGCTTCAGCGCGTCGGCCGGCAGATCGCCGACGGCCTGAAGGCGGCCGGCTTTCAGACCGATTGGATGACGCGCTGGTTCCGCGGTTCTGACGCCCGCACACGGCGCCCGGACGGCAAGGGCCTGGGTCTGGCCATCGCCACCGAGTCGGTCAGGCGCCTGGGTCTTTCCCTGACGTTTCATCGGCCCGCTGAGAGTGGACTGCGCGCCGAGATCCGCAAAGGAATGTAGTGGTGCACGCTGACGGGATTTCGATCGCGGAGGCCCGGCGCCTGTTGCTGGCGGCAGCGGCCCGCGCCCTGCGACCCTGACCGCTCGGTCCGCCCGGCCTACGGTTGCCGCGGTTCGGGTCGGGCCGCCCACAGGACTCGATTGAGCAGCAGCGCCGCGCGCTTCGTGAGCGCGGCCATCTCCTCCAGGTCCGTGTACTCGCCGGGGGCGTGCTCCTGTGCGCCCATGCCTCCAAGGCCGTCGAGCCCCGAGACCAGGGTCGCCACAAACGAGATGTCGCCCGCGCCCCGCTTGGACGGATCGTGCGCGACGATCGGGCCCGTGCCGAGATCGCGCGACACCTGATCGAGTGTCGCGAGGAGCGCCCGATTGCCGTCAGTCGGCTCCATCGACGGCATGCCGTCCACGAACGTGATGGTGGCCGATGTTTTCGGCAGGTTCGCGGCAACAATCGTCCGCATCTTCCCGCGGGCCCGCTCCAGTTGCCCTCGCGACAGAAAGCGCAGGTCGCCCTCGACGACGACCGAGCGCGGGACGACGTTGGTCTTGCCCGTCGCCGTGCCGGTGAAGGTCGCCGCGTCGTACTTGACCTCAGTGCCTCCGACGACCACGCTCGGGTTGTAGGTGAGATACGGCTCCCGGAGTTCGGCGTGGAAGGCCAGGAGGATGCGCGCGGCTTCGAAGATCGCACCGCTGCCGCGATCCTCGCCGAAAATCGTGGACGAGTGCCCCTGAGACCCCGCCACCTCGAGCCGCCACGAACTGAACCCGCGGCGGCCTACGACCGCGGTTCCGGGCTCGTACCCCTCGAAGGCCAGCGCGACGTCGCTCTGCTTCGCGGCGTCAACCAGCGCTGCCCGGCTCGTCTCGTACGGTTTGCCCGTGTCTTCCTCGTCGCCGGTGAGTACGACGATCACCTGGCGGTCGGTGAGGCGCCCGGCAGCGTGAAGCGCACGAAGCGCCTCGATGACGATCGCGTTGCCCGACTTCATGTCGGCCGACCCGGTGCCATAGCCACGCCGGCCGTCGCGCCGGAACGCCTCGCCCTGCAGCACCGTGTCGAGATGGCCGATCAGAAGAACCCGGGTGCCCTTCGTCCCCGGGTGCTCCGCGACCAGGTGTCCGGCACGCCCGACCTGCGCCTGGTCAATCCACTTCGTCTCGAAGCCGAGCGACGCCAGTTCCGCGGCGTACACGTCGGCAACCCGCTTCACACCCTCGTGATTCTCGGTGGCGCTCGGGATGTTCACTGAACGCGCGAGCAGGTCGACAGCGGCTTCGCGGCGCTGGTCGATGAACTTGAGCACCTGCTGCTCGGCCGGCGTGAGTTCGCTCGCCGAGAGAGGCACGCTCATCAACAGGCCGACCATGACGAGGGAACGGCGGATGGTCACAACAGCTCCTTTCCGGGTGCTGGACAGACGCGACTCCTGGTGCTGGACAGACGCCACGCCTGCCGGGCATCCGGCTCCCATCAGCTTCTCACAACGAGACGGCAAGATGGGAGACCGAAGCGAGGTGGTTCCGGTATACTCTCCGCGCTGCCGCCGACATCGGCACGTGGTTCTCACTCGTTCCCGCATCACCTGAGGCTGGCCCTATGCTGCATCGCGTCTTGACCGCGTTTTGCTCGGTCGCGTTCGTCTCGATCGCACTCGCCCAGACTCCCTCCGTCGCGCAGAAATCCGCCGTGGTGGCGTCGATCGACGCGCACCGCGCAGAACTGGCTCGCCTGAGCGACCAGATCTGGGCCTATGCCGAGCCAGCGCTCCTGGAAACAAGATCGGCCGAAGCTCTCGCCTCCTACGCAGCCGCGCAAGGATTCCGTGTCAACCGCGGCGTCGCGGAGATGCCCACCGCCTTCGTCGCGGAGTACGGTCAAGGCGCCCCGGTGATCGGCATCCTCGGCGAGTACGATGCGCTCCCGGGGCTGTCGCAGAAAGCCGAGTCGGCGAAGGCGCCGCTCGATGCCGGCGCGGCGGGCCACGGATGCGGCCACAACCTCCTGGGCGTCGGCGCTCTCGGGGCCGCCGTGGCAATCAAGGAACAGATCGCGACCGGTAAGATCGCGGGCACGATCCGCTTCTACGGCACGCCCGCCGAGGAGAACGTGGGCGGCAAACTCTACATGCTGCGCGCCGGGCTCTTCAAGGATGTCGACATCGTACTCTCATGGCATCCCGGCGACGAGAACAACGCCGACACGCGAAGCAGCCAGGCGATGGTCGACTTCGTCGTGGAGTTTCGCGGCAAGACGGCGCACGCGGCCTTCGACCCGTGGAACGGCCGCAGCGCCGTCGACGGCCTGGAGATCTTCACGCATTCGGTCAACTACCTGCGCGAGCACGTGAAGCCGACCGTCAGGATTCACTACTCCATCGTCGACGGCGGCCAGGTGCCCAACGTGGTTCCCGCCTACGCGAAGCTCTGGTGCTGGGTCCGCGACTCGGACCGTGCCGGCGTCGAGGATGTCATGGCGCGGATCCGCAAGATCGTCACCGGATCGGCGCTTGCTGCCGACGTCGAGGCGAAGCTGACGGTGCAGAGCGGGTCCTACAACATGCTCGTCAACATGACTGGCCAGCGCATGCTCTATGAGAATCTCAAGCGGCTCGGGCCGCCGACGTTCACGCCTGCCGAACAGGCGTTCGCCCGTGAGCTTCAGAAGGCCACGGGGACGGAACCGGCCGGCCTGGACGACACCCTCAAGCCGTTCCTGGACAACCCGGGTCCGCCCGAAGGCGGATCCACCGACGTCGCGGACGTGAGCTGGAACGTCCCGACCCTCCAGCTCACAATCACGACTGCGCCGAAGGACGCCCCGTGGCACGCCTGGCCGGTGGTCGCCTGCGGCGGTATGTCGATCGGCCACGCGGGCATGGCCTACGCGGCCAAGGCGCTCGCCTCGACGATGGTCGATCTGTTCACCGATCCGGCGAAGCGCGGAGCAATCCGGAAGGAGTTCGAGGCCAAGGTGGCCGGCAAGCCCTACCAGGGATATCTGCCGGACGGGCCGCCGCCGATTCCGAAGCGCTGAGCCCGCTGCCGCTTCCGGGCCCGGCACGGCTCCATCACCAGCCTTCGAAGAGGCGGCCTTCGTGTTGAGCGGCCAGAAGACACGGGCCGGGTCGAATGCTGAAGGAGGTCTCGCATGACACGTTCAATCCCGAGTAGGTATGGCGTCGCGGCGGCGGCTTTGCTTCTGGTCGCGGCTGGTGCCGGCCTTCGCCTGACCGCGGGACCGCCACCCCCCGTGCCGGCGCGCCAGGCGGCCCCGCCGCCCGCGCTCCCGTCGTGCCCGGAACTCGCGGCGGCCGTGCAGGCGGCCGTCCGCAACGACGCGCGCCTGCGCGACTGGGCCGACCTCGGCCGCTACCGCGAGTCGAACCGCGCCGCCAGCGCTCCCGCCCCCGGCGACGCACGCGTCGTCTTCATGGGCGACTCGATCACCGATTCCTGGCAGCAGCCGCGCTTCGGGGGCTTCTTCCCGGGCAAGCCGTACCTCGACCGCGGCATCAGCGGCCAGACCACGCCGCAGATGCTGCTGCGCTTCAGGCCCGACGTCATTGCCCTCGCGCCTCGCGTCGTGGTGATCCTGGCTGGGACCAACGACATCGCCGGCAACACGGGGCCGATGACCGACGAGCAGATCGAGGGCAACATGGCGTCGATGGCAGAACTGGCGCACGCGCACGGCATCAAGGTCGTCCTGTCCAGCATCACGCCTGTCGGCCAGTACCACGTGCGGCCGGGTGATACCGCCGCGCCGCAGACCACCAGACGGCCGATGGCGCGCATCAAGGCGCTGAACGCGTGGATGAAGACGTACGCGGCGGCCGACGGCCACGTGTATCTCGACTACTTCTCGGCGATGGTCGATGCCGACGGTCTGCTGAAGGCCGAACTGAGCGAGGACGACCTGCATCCCAATTCGGCCGGATACGCCATCATGGCTCCGCTTGCGGAAGCGGCGATCCAGGCCGCGCTGAAGAAGGAGGGGTGGAGCGCCGATCGACAGAGGCACTGACGAACACGAGCGCACCGGGCCGAGGCCGTGCCCTCTACAACCGCGTCAGAGGGCTGGGATCGACGCTCTCGCCCAGATCGCTCCGACATGACAACCAGACAGGAATTGTGCGCGGAGTGCGGCGACCGGCGTTATGATGCTCTGCGCACCCACGACTCGAGCCGTATGACCGGCGTCATGGTCCCCAGCCTCGGTGCGGAGCAATGCTATCGGCGAAGGGACAGGTCATGGCCATCCGCATCAGGCTCCCCGATCTCGAACACTGGAAAGCACAAGTCAAATGCCAGGCAGGCTGCCCAGTTGCCACCGACGCGGGCCGATACGTGCAGTTGATCGCCGAGGGCCGCAACGAGGACGCGTTTCTCGTGGCGCGCGCGCCGAACCCGTTCGCCTCGGTCTGCGGCCGCGTCTGCGCCGCTCCGTGTGAAGACGCCTGCCGCCGCGGCTCGATCGACGGCCCCATTTCCATCCGCGCGCTGAAGCGCCACGTCACCGAACAATACGGCGTCGAATCGACGCTCCCCGACACCCAGGATTCCCTCAGGACGACGCTTGTCGGCGAAGGCAATCGCTACACGGGCCATTTGCCGGTGGTGGCGCTGCAGCCGGCCGCGGCGACCGGCGTCGGCACGAAGCGCAAGGTCGCTGTCATTGGCGCCGGCCCGGCGGGCATGGCCGCCGCGCACGATCTCGCGCTGCTGGGCTACGCAGTCACCGTGTTCGAAGGCGCCGAAGAGCCGGGCGGGATGATCCGCTTCGGCATCCCCGAGTACCGCCTGCCGCGCACGCTCATCCGCGCCGAGATCGACAAGATCCAGTCGCTCGGCATCGACCTGCGGCTGCGTACCCCGCTCACCGCCGAGTTCGGCCTCGCCGAACTCAAGAGCCAGGGCTACGACGCGGTGTTCATTGCGGTCGGCGTGTCCGAGGGCCGCGACCTCCAGGTGCCGGGCGTCGAGCTCGACGGCGTCATCAAGGCGGTTGACTACCTGCTCAACGTGAACCACGGCTACCGCGTCAACCTCGGCCGCAAGGTCGTGGTGGTGGGCGGCGGCTTCGTGGCGTTCGACGCGGCCCGCACCGCGCTGCGCGAGGGCAGCGACGCGACCGAACTGGCTGGCCTCGAGGCGGCGGCCGACGCGCGCGTCAAGGAAGCGCTCGACTCGGCCCGCACGGCGATGCGCGCCGGCGCCCGCGACATCACGATTGTCTCGCTCGAGAACTTCGACGAAATGCCGGTGCTGCGCACCACCCAGGGCCACGAGGAGTTCGAGGAGGCGCGCAAGGAAGGCATCCGCTTCGTCACCAGGCGCGGCCCGCTCCGCTTCGACGGGAGCGCGCGCCTGGCGTCAATCCAGCTGCGGGCCGTGCGCTCGGTCTTCGATGCCAGCGGCCGCTTCGCCCCCGACTACGACAGCGACGATGTGATCACGCTCGAGGCCGACACGTGCATCCTGGCGATCGGCCAGCGTCCCAACCTGTCGTTCCTGAAGCCGGCCGACGGCGTCGCGCTCACGCCGGGCGGCACGATCCGGATCGATCCGGCAACGATGGCCACCTCCGCGCCGGCCGTCTACGCGGGCGGCGACGTCGCCTTCGGCCCGCGCAACCTGATCGACGCCGTCGCCAACGGCAAGCGGGCGGCGCGATCGATCCACGAGGCATTCGCCGGCGGCCGCGCGGAGATCGTGCGACACCTCGAGATCGAGAAGATCCCCACGCCGCGCTATCGCATGATTGCCGGCTTCGAGCAGATGGACCGCAAGGCTCCGCCCACGCTCGATGTCGGGCGGCGCACCGGGATTGCCGAAGTCGAGACGGGGTACGCGCCGGGCGACGCGTGGGAGCAGGCGGCCCGCTGCCTGGTCTGCCACGTTCAGACGATCTACGACCCCGAGCGCTGCGTGCTCTGCAACCGGTGCGTCGACATCTGCCCCGAGCACTGCCTGGCCATCGTGCCGTTTGACGCCCTCGACCTCGACGGCGTGTCGCGCGACGCCCTTGCGGCCAGGACCAGCGCGCGCGGCTTGCCGCTCGCCGCGATGATCAAAGACGACGAGCGATGCATCCGGTGCGGGCTGTGCGCCACGCGCTGCCCGACCGACGCGATGACGATGGAGAAGTTCACAATCACGGAACGGTTCGCGCCTTCTGGGGCGCGGGCGCAGTAGGCCCGGCGCATTTTTCCTGAGCGGACATGCTATGAGCGACTCACAGGATCCCAATCGCACAGACCGGCGCGACTTTCTCTTCAAGCTCGGCACCGGCGCCGGCATCGTCGCCATCGCCGCGCAGGCAGGGGCGTCGCTCCGATCGCTCGTGCCCAACGTCACCTACGACGCGCCCACCACCGTGAAGTTGGGACCGCCGGGGGAGTTCCCCGACGGGCTCAAGTTCCTGCCCGACGAGCGCGTGTTTGTGTTCCGCGCGGGCAAGACATTCCACGCGATCTCGGCGGTGTGCACGCATCTCGGGTGCACGGTGCGCGCCGAGGCGCTGTCGCGGCCCGAGGAAACCACCGTGCAGGGCCAGCCCCTGCGCCTCACGCACCGGTTCATGTGCCCGTGCCACGGGTCGAAGTACTCAGGCGACGGCACCAACGTCGCGGGCCCGGCCCCGAAGCCGCTCGCCTGGTACCGCCTGTCGGTGTCGCCCGACGACGGGCAGCTCATCGTGGACCTGGCCGACGAAGTGGACCAGAGCTTCCGCCTGACGATTGCCTGAGGTGCTCTCATGAAGTTTCTGCAGAAACGCGCGCAGGACGGGCCCGAGGCGCCGGGCGTGCACCAGAGGCGGTTGTGGAGCTTCCGCCCCGCGTCCGACCGCGAGGCCGGCGACGCCGTCGTCTCGAACCTGGTCCTGCACTGGTTTCCCGCCAAGATCTACAAGCCATCGCTCGCCTGGACCTACTCATTCTGGCTGGGCACGATCTCCGGCGCGCTCTTCTTTTTGCTGATCCTGTCGGGCCTGCCGCTGATGTTCCTGTACATCCCGTCGGTGGAGCGGGCGTACCAGTCGGTAAAGGACATCGAGTATGTCGTCACGTTCGGCTGGTGGCTGCGGGCCGTCCACCGCATCGGCGCGCACCTGATGGTGGTGTCGGTGGTGCTGCACCTGGCGCGCGTGTTCTTCACCGGGGCCTACAAGAACGGCGTCGGTGAGGGGCAGCGCCGCGAGTGGAACTGGGTGATTGGCGTCGCGATGCTGCTGCTCACGCTGTTCCTGTCGTTTACGGGCTACCTGCTGCCGTGGGACCAGCTCGCGTTCTGGGCGGTCACCGTGGGCACCAACATCGCTTCGTCTGTGCCCTTGGTCGGCCCGAAGATCCGCGAGCTGCTGATTGGCGGGCGCGCGATCGAGCAGGCCACGCTGATCCGCTTCTACGTGCTGCACATCATCGTGCTGCCGGGCGCGCTCGGCGGTCTCATCGCGTACCACATGTGGCGCATCCGCAAGGACGGCGGCCTGGCGATAGCTGATGGCGTGGGTGTGCTGGAGACGGCGCGCGAGACGGAGGCCGTGCCGTCGAAAACGTACACGCTGCTCGGCGTGGCTACCGGAACGGCGCCGTCGGTGAGGGCCTCGTCAGTGGAGGCATCCGACGTGACGGTGAATGCGGTGCCCGACCTGACGCGCCGGGCGATGATCGTGATTCTCGGTACGTTTGCGTTGATCAGCATCCTGGCGAGCGCGATCGGGTCGCCTCTCGAGGAGCCGGCCAACGCGCTGGTGACGCCAAACCCGGCGAAGGCGCCCTGGTACTTCCTGTGGCTTCAGGAGATCGTCACAGACACGACGATCAAGCTCGGGTCGTTCACGATCAACGGCGCGTTCCTCGGCGGCGTCATCCTGCCGGGCGTGCTGATTGCGCTGCTCACGTTCTGGCCGTGGCTCGACAGGTCGCCGCGGTCGGTGACCGGCGAGTGGTTCCCGCGGAGCCGGCGCACGCAGAACCTCGTTTTCATTGCCATCACGCTGGTCATCATCGCCTTCACGGTGGTCGGGCTGTTCTTGCGCGGGCCGTACTGGCACTTCTACTGGCCGTGGGAAGCGTGGCCGGGCATCCCGGGGAGGATCTGAGATGGAAAAGCGAACGAACTCGCCGTTTCCACGGATCGACCGGCCCGTGCTGGCCGCGATCGGCGTCGTCCTGGTGGCGGCCACGGCGTTCTTCGCGTGGAGCGATCGCCAGCACGACTACAAGTATTACCAGTACACGTTCAGGAACATGGTGGGCGAGAAGCTCGGCGCCGATCGCGCGGCCACCGTGCCGTCGGGGATGCAGCAGATCTGGGTCGCCGGGCTGCGGCGGGCCGACCGCTGCATCACGTGCCACCAGGCCGTCACGTGGAAGGGGTTCGAGACCGCGGCCGAGCCGTTCCGGTCGCACCCGGTGGAGCCGCTCAAGTCGCACCCGGTGGAGAAGTTCGGGTGCAGCGCGTGCCACGGCGGGCAGGGCTGGGCCATCGACACCGCGGCCGCCCATGGCGAGGTGGCGCACTGGGAGGAGCCGCTGCTCGGCAAGCCGCTCGGCGCGTCGTACTCGCTCGCGGGCAACAAGGCGGCGCTGATGCAGATGAACTGCAACATCTGCCACCGCTACGAGCGCGAGACGAAGGGCGCCGAGGCGATCAACCTGGCCAAAGAGCTTGTCCAGAAGAGGGGCTGCCGCGCGTGCCACGTCATCAACAGCCGCGGCGGCACGATCGGGCCCGACCTCACGTGGGTCGGCGACAAGGCGCCCGAGCAGTACGACTACAGCCGGCTGTCGGGCCAGACGACCGCGTTCGCGTGGCACGTCGCGCACCTGAAGGACCCGCGCGCCCTCGTGCAGGACACGGTGATGCCCAACTTCAACCTCAGCACGCAGGACGCCCAGGCGATCGCGATGCTGATCCTGTCGTGGAAGAAGGCGCCGTTCGACGCGGCATTCCTCGCCGGCGTGCCGCGCACCGATCCCCAGACCGCCGACGAACGACGGGCGGAAGAGGATATGAAGACCGGCCCCGGCGCATGGTTCGTGTCGACGGGGTGCTTCGTGTGCCACTCGATCGCGGCGTTGAAGGTGAAGAGCCCGGCGCAGATCGGGCCGGACCTCTCGACGGCGGTCGAGGATACGCAGAAGCGCTTCGCGCTCACGGTCGACCAGTTCCTGAAGAACCCGACCGGCACGATGGCGGTGGTGCTGTCGCGTCAGATCATCCTGACGCCGGCGCAGAAGGACATCGCGATCCAGAAACTGCGTGAGGCATTCGCCGAGTACCAGCGCCAGGTCGCAGAGGGCAAGAATCCGCTGGCGCCGGCTGGCGGCGAGAGCGCGGCGAAGAAGTAGGTGATGCAGACGGAGGCCGCAGGCAACACCCGGTGCGCCTGTGCCCCAGCCTCCAGAAATGAACGGCCCGGGTCGTGATGGTCTTATGGAGGAGATGCACATGAACTGGATTCGATCCCGATCGGCGGGCTGGTTGGTGGTGGGCGTGCTGCTGCTGGTGGTGTTCGCCAGCCGCTGCGCCCCAAGCGCGCCCAAGGCTGGCAAGGCGGCTGGCGCAAACACATCGGATATCGCGGTGGCTGCGCAGAAAACGTACGTCGCGCCGGGCGACCTGGACGAGTACTACCTGTTCTCGTCCGGCGGCCACTCCGGGCAGGTCTATGTGTACGGCGTTCCGTCAATGCGCCACTTGTCGACTATTCCGGTCTTCACGCCCTATCCCGGCACCGGGTACGGCTTCGACGACGACTCGAAGAAGATGCTCGGCAACCTGACGTGGGGCGACGCGCACCATCCGGCGCTTTCCGAGACCAAGGGCGATTACGACGGCCGATGGCTGTTCATCAACGACATGAACGGCCGCGTGGCGCGCATCGACCTGCGCGACTTCAAGACCAAGCAGATCGTCGGCCCGGTCCCGAACGTGTCGGGCAACCACGGATCGGCCTTCGTGACGCCCAATTCCGAGTACTCGATGATGTCGTCACGCTTTTCGATCCCGATCCCGAAAGGCACGGCGGTCGAGGTGGGCAAGTACGCCACCGAGTACAAGGGCGTCATCACCGGCATCAAGATCGACCCGAAGAGCGGCGAGATGTCGTTCGGGTGGCAGGTGATGATGCCGCCGTTCAACTACGACCTCGGCGATGCGGGCAAGCTCGTCTCCGACGGTTACATGTTCTTCACGTCGTACAACACCGAGCGCGCCATCGGGAAGCTCGAGGTCACCTCCACCCAGCGCGACCGCGACTACATCGCGATGGTGAACTGGAAGATGGCCGAGAAGGCGGCCGCCGAGGGCAAGGGCACGATGATCGGCGGCGTGAAGGTGATCAACCCCAAGGACGTCCCCGGCCTCGTGTACTTCCTGCCGTGCGGCAAGTCGCCCCACGGCGTCGACGTCGCGCCCAACGGCAACTGGATCGTCGGCTCGGGCAAGCTGCAGGGCGTGACGACGGTCTTCAACTTCGAGAAGATCCAGACGGCCATCCGCAACAAGGACTTCACGGGCGACGAGGACGGCATCCCGATCCTGAAGTACGAGTCCATCAAGGACGCCGAAGTGCCCGTGGGCCTCGGGCCGCTGCACACGCAGTTCGGGCCGGATGGCTTCGCCTACACGTCGCTGTACGTCGACAGCGCGATTGCCAAGTGGAAGCTCGGCACGTGGGAAGTGGTGGACAAGGTCCCGATGTCGTACTCGATCGGCCATCTCTCGGCTGCCGAGGGCGATACGGTGAACCCGGATGGGAAGTACCTCGTGGGCCTCAACAAGCTGTCGCACGGCCGGCATCTCTCGGTCGGCCCGTCTCAGCCGGAGTCGTCGCAACTGGTGGACATCTCCGACGAGAAGATGAAGCTGATCTACGACGCGTTCACCGAGCCCGAGCCGCACTATGCCCAGATGGTGAAGGCCGACAAGCTCCATCCGATCGAGGTCTACCCGAAGGAAGAGAACAAGCACCCGCTGGCGATCTGGGACGTGAAGGACGCGGGCGTCACGCGCACCGGCAACAAGGTGCTGGTGAAGATGGTGGCGGTGCGCTCAACGCTGACGCCGACGGACTTTGAGATCAAGGAAGGCGACGAGATCACGATCGCCATCACGAACATCGAGCAGACCACCGATGAGCTGCATGGACTCGGGATCCTCGACTACAACATCAACATCGTCGTCGACCCGGGCGAAACCAAGACCGTCACGTTCAAGGCGGCGAAGAAAGGCGTGTTCCCCTACTACTGCACGAACTTCTGCTCGGCGCTCCACCAGGAGATGCAGGGCTACATGATCGTCCGCTAATCGTCTGGACGGGCGCGCGCGTGCCGGCCACGCGCGCGTCCCCTTCTCTCGCCCCTGATGATGCGCGGGCGGCCGGCACCGCCCGCCAGGTCGCACGGCCCCCGGGGGAACGCGTCATGCACAGCTTCTTCGAACGGCTCAACCGGCGGCTCGCGCAGCCGCTCGACGCCGGGCCGCGCGTCATGATTTTCGCCGCCGCGCTGCTGGCGATGGCCATCTACATCTTTCCCTTGTGGAACCTGACGATGTTCGCGCCCCAATATTCCGACGGCTTGCGCCTGGACATCTACAGCTACAAGCTGGAAGGAGGAAACAACGGCCAGGACGTCAAGGAAATCAACATCCTCAACCACTACATCGGCATGAGGGACCTCGTGACCGAGGACTTCACCGAGTTCAAGTGGCTGCCGTTCGTCGTCGGGGCGCTGGGACTGCTGTACTTGAGGGCCGCCGTGCTGGGCACCGTGGGGCAACTGGTCGACGTCCTCGTGCTCAACGCGTACTTCTCCGCGTTTGCGCTATGGTCGTTCGGATACAAGCTGTATTCATACGGACATAATCTCGCGCCCACCGCCGCCGTCAAGATTCCGCCGTTCATGCCGCCGATGTTCGGGTCCAGACAGCTTGCGAACTTCGAGGTGTACTCCTATCCGCAGGGCGCATCCTACGCACTCGGGCTGTCTACGCTGCTGCTGCTCGCCGCACTGTTCATCGGGTGGCGGCAGGGCCGCCGGGCGGGGGCGTAGGGCGCGAGATGAGGATCCTACTGTGCGCGACGCTCTTGCTCGTGGCGGTGGCCGCTCCCGCGACCGCGCAGGAGGAGCACGCAACGGCGCCAGGCGCTCTCGAGGGCCGTCCGGACGCCCGCGCCGTCTCGCCGCTGCAGGCCAGGATTGATGCCGCGAGGCCCGGCGATCGCATCGTCGTCACTGCCGGCACCTATAGAGGCGACCTCCTGATCGACAAGCCCCTCACGCTGGTTGGCGAGGGGCGTCCGCTGGTCGAAGGATCCGGGACAGGCAGCGTCATTCGCGTGCGCGCCGCCGACGTGACCATCGAGGGCTTCGACGTGGACGGCCTCGGCCGGGGCGATCTCGGCCGCGACACATCAGGCATCCACGTGGCGGCGCCGCGCGCGACGATCAGGAACTGCCGCGTGAGCCGCGCCCTGTTCGGCATCTACCTGCGCGAAGCGCCAGGTTCCACGATCGAGAATACCGTGGTGCGCGGCGTGCCCGGCCTCGAAGCCGGCGAGAAGGGATCGGGCATCCACGTCTGGAACACCGACGGATTCACGCTGACGGGCAACCGTATCTACGATGTCCGCGACGGGTTCTACATCCAGTCGTCGCCGCACGGGTACGTCGCCAGGAACATTGCGAGCGATCTGCGCTACGGCCTCCACTACATGTTCTCGGACGACAATACCTTCGAGGACAACGTCTTCCAGAACGCCGCGGCGGGCACAGCGCTGATGTACTCGCGGCGGATCGCGTTCCGGCGCAATCAGTTCCTGCACAACCGCGGGTTCGCGTCGGTCGGCCTCCTCTTCAAGAGCTGCGACGATGTCGTCGCGGACGACAACCTTATCGCGGACAACGCTCGCGGCATCTTCCTCGAAGGATCGAACCGCACCACGTTCCGCCGGAACATCATCGCCGAGTCGGACATGGCCATCGTGCTCTACGACTCGTGCACCACAACCACCTTCACGGGCAACTCGTTTGTCGCGAACCTCACGCCGCTCACGCTGAGCGGCAGGCGCACCGACGCCGTGTTCGACGGCAACTACTGGTCGGACAACACCTATCCCGATCTGGACGGCGACGGCTTCGCCGATCGGCCTTACCGGCTGTCGAACGTGTTCGATCATTTCCGCGGCAACCTCACCGCAGCTGACCTGTTCGCCCGGGGCTTCGCGGCGTCGGCGCTGGGGGCGGCCGAGCAGGCCTTTCCCGTGCTTCGGCTGATTCCCGTCGAGGATGCGCGGCCGCTGGCGCGTCCGCCAGCGCTCCCGGGCGTGCCGCGGCCCGAGCGGCAGGACCGCGCCGCGAGGCCGGCCGGGCTGGCGCTCTCGCTGGCGGCGATCGGGCTGGGCACGGTGACGGCTGCCGCCGGGCGCATGCGGTCCCGGGCGCGTCACCAGGGCGCGCCATGATTCTCTTCAGCCGCTTCAGGAAGCAGTTCGGGGCGCACGTCGCCGTGCACGATCTCGATCTCGAGGTGCGGCGCGGCGAGGTGCTCGCGCTGCTCGGCCCGAACGGGTCCGGGAAGACCACGTCGCTCAAGGCCGCCGCGGGATTGGTCCGCCCATCGTCGGGCGACGTGCTGGTAGGCGAGCCGGGGATGTCATCCTCGGTGGCCTCGTCGCGCGAGTTCCTGTCGTACCTTCCGCAGCGGGTGTCGTTTCCGGAAAGCCTCACGGGACGCGAGGCGCTGGAGTTCTACCGCGCCTTGCGCGGGATCGCACCCGGGCGCGTGCAGGAGGTGCTGCGCATGGCCGCGTTGAACGGCGCCGCTGAGCGCACGGTGGGCACCTATTCGGGCGGCATGGTCCAGCGCCTCGGCCTCGCCGTGGCGCTCTTGCCCGACGCGGCGGTGCTGCTGCTCGACGAGCCGACAGCGGCGCTCGATCCCGACGGCCTGTGCTCTTTCTATGCCGTCGTCGAACGCCATACGCAGGAGGGCCGCACCGTGCTGTTCTC
>Ga0315278_10001916_pt1 | contig 18381 bp, 18 predicted proteins | sample YL17G06_0_MG_FD_203880 | JGI IMG/M metagenome (GOLD analysis project Ga0315278, IMG submission 203880) | Sediment microbial communities from Yellowstone Lake, YNP, Wyoming, USA - YL17G06_0 | ecosystem: Environmental > Aquatic > Freshwater > Lake > Sediment | place: USA: Wyoming | collected... | reverse complement strand
CGACGTTGCCGTGACGGGCATCGTCGCGAGGCGCCAGGACGGTTGAGCGATCCAGCCCCGCCCGGGGCTTGGATGGAATTGGTCGCGCCAAATGCATATAGTTCGCAACTCACGTTACGTTGCCGGGGAGTGCCGTGCGCATGTGGAATGATCTGATTCTTGTTTTCGGGCTCTCGGTTTCGCTTGCCGGCATCGCGACGGCGACCGAGGCGGTGCAGCCTCCCGCGGCAGTCCCGCCAGCCCAGCAAGCTGCCGCGCCAGTCCATGCGCCAGCTGCTACCGGCGTAGTTGCACCAGCGACACCGGCTGTGCCTGCAGCGCCAGTTGCGGCTGCACCTGCGGCTCCCGCCGCAACGGTGGCCGCCGTCGACGCAGACCCCATGGTCTGCAAGAAGATCACCGAGACGGGGACGCTCGGACGCAAGAAGAAACTCTGCATGCCTGCCAGCGAATGGGAGGAGAACCGCAAGAATGCTCGCGGCGTCATGGGTCGCATCAATGCCGGCGCTGGCGCCGCAGGTCCGGTGGGCACGCCGGGTGCTGCGGGTGGCGGCGGCTGAGCCGGCGGGCCGGCCGAGCCGTCAGCGCTCCTTAGCGGTAGATCACCATCTGCCGCGGCAGGCTCTCCGCGAGCGTGCCTTCGTCCTCGTCATTGCCGTCTCGTTGCCCGCTTCCCGAACCGGTGAATGAATCGGCTGTCACCGCGACCTCGGCCGGGACGTCGATCGCCCGCAGTCCGCCGGCTGCAAGGGCCGTGTTGAGCACCGGCAGGTCCTGTTTCAGCAGTGCTTCGAACTGCGTGTCGATGTCGTTGAACTCCGCCTGCAGCACGTCGATCCGCTCGAGCTGGTACGCGGTCGGCGCACCGTCGTAACTGAGAACCGCTCCGTAGACATTGTCGGTGTCCTCGCGTAGCCGCTCTTCGCCTGTGATGGCGCCGCCCTCGGTCGTCGCGACGATCCGCTTGCGCACCGCATCGACCTTGTCGTCGAAGTCGGCGATGCGCTTCTTAAGCGCCGCATCCGTCGTGGCATTCCCCCTCTCCGCGAGTTCCGCGCGCAGGGCCTGGATGCGGCCCACCAGCGCACTTTCCTCGCCGAACAGTTCGGCGATGCGCATCGCCGCATCGTACTGCTGCCGGCGGTCAGCCAGCGTGTAGGTCGCGCGCCGATCGAGTTCGACCGGAACCTTCGCCTCGTAGGTCTCGCCTCCTTTTGTCATCCGCACCGTGTACGTGCCGGGCAGTACCAGCGGCCCCTGTGTGCCCGCGCCGGCGAGCTGGACCGCTGGCGGTACGCGAGGCGCTTTCGCGCGCATGGACCAGGTCACGCGGTTCAGGCCGCGGCGCGGGCTGGCCTGCAGTTCGTCGATGACCTTGCCGTCCGGGTCCAGCACCTCGATCTTGAGCTTGCCGAACAGGTGGCGTGACTTCTGGTAGTAGTTGATGGCAGCACCGCCCGTCGGATTGTCGCCGACGAACACCGCGGCACCGTTCGCCCAGCCGCCCGGTCCGCTGATCCGCTGCTGTGCCGGCCGGCCTGCGACGAACGCGGCGGGTTTCGCGAGCAGCTCGGGAGTGAGGTCGCGCAACGGAGTAATGTCATCCACGATCCAGATGCCGCGCCCGTGCGTGCCGAGCACGAGATCGTTTTCGCGCGGATGGATCGCGATGTCGCGGACTGCCACGGCGGGGAACTTGCCGGACTTGAATTCGGCCCACTGGCGGCCGCCATCGATCGAGATCCACAGGCCGAGTTCCGTGCCGAGGAACAGCAGGTCGGGGCGCTGCGAGTCTTCCTTGACGACGTGCGCATAGCCGCGGATGCCTTTCGCATCGGTCGCGGTGACGAGCGGCTGCCAGGTCTTGCCGTAGTCACGCGTGACGTACAGGTACGGTGCGAAGTCGCCGAACGTGTGCCGGTCGAACGTTGCATAGGCGGTCGCCGCATCGTGCCGGCTCGCCTCGACCCAGCTCACCCACGACGCCTGCGGCAGCGCGGCCTTGCCCTTGTGGAGCGGCGCAACGGTGTTGCTCCACGTCTTGCCGGCATCGCGCGTGAGCTGCACGTTGCCGTCGTCCGTGCCCACCCAGATCGTGCCGGCAGCGCGCGGCGACTCGCTGATCGTGTAGATCGTCGTGTGCATTTCAGCGGCGGAGTTGTCGACGGTCACGCCGCCGGACTCTTCCTGGCGCTGCTTCAACGGATCGTTGGTGCTCAGATCGGGCGAGATGCGTTCCCAGCTCTGGCCGTGATCGCGGGTGCGGAACAGGAACTGCGCGCCGATGTAGAGAGTGCCTTTTTCGTTTGGCGAGAGATGCAGCGGCGTATTCCAGTTGAAGCGCAGTTTCTCGCCCGCCCGCGCCATCGGCTGGATGTTGCGGGCCTGGTGCGTGTGGCGGTTGACGCGGCCCAGGTGTCCACCCTGGGACTCCGCGTAGACGTAGTCGGCGTCGGCGGGGTCGCTGAACATCCAGAAGCCGTCGCCACCGTACAGGTTTTCCCAGCGACTGTTGGCGATGCCGCCCGGATAGGCGGAATCACCGACCCAGCTCGAGTTGTCCTGTAGTCCGCCGTAGACCTGGTACGGGTCCCGGTCGTCGAGGCTCACGTGGTAGAACTGCGAGATCGGCAGGTTCTCGCCCTTCCACCAGCGGCTGCCGCCGTCGTAGCTCTGCCAGAGTCCGCCGTCGTCGCCGCTCACGACGTGCTTCGTGTTCTTCGGGTTGATCCACACGTCGTGGATGTCGCCGTGCATGCCCTGGAAGCCGCCGGCGACGCTGAAGCTCTTGCCGCCGTCCTCGGACAGGATCAGGTTGCCGTCGTCCTTGAACAGGCGGTCCGGGTTGGTCGGGTCCACCGTCATGCGCGCGAAGTAGAACGGCCGCCACACCATCCATTGGCTCCTGTCGCGGGCCTCCCACGTCCGGCCGCCGTCCGAACTGACGTAGAGGGCGCTCGCGGTCGATTCGACGAACGCGTAGACGCGCTTCGGATCGCTCGGCGCGATGTTTACCGCGATGCGCCCATAGGGCTTCTGGGCAAAACCCGGGTTCGCCGCAGGCGTGACCTCGGTCCACGTGCGGCCGCCGTCGCGCGTCACCATCAGCGCGCTTGCGGAAGGCGAGGTGGGTGAGTCGCCACCCGATCGGAACGTCCAGCCCTTGCGGCGGAAATCCCAGAGCGCCGCGTAGATGACGTCCGGGTTCTGCCGCTCCATGCTGAGGCTCGCGCAGCCGGTCGAAAGGTTGCCGCCCTTGAGCACCTGCTGCCAGGTCGCTCCGCCGTCGCTGGTCTTGTAGACGCCGCGTTCCGTCGAGTCGCTCCACAGCCCGCCCGTCACGCAGGCATAGACCGTCCGGCTGTCGCGCGGATCGACCAGGATCTCGGCGATGCGCTCGGATCCCGGCAGGCCGACGTTTTTCCAGGTGTCGCCGCCGTCGCTGGTCTTGTAGATCCCGTCGCCAATCGAAACACTGTTGCGTGTCCACGCCTCGCCGGTCCCTACCCACACCGTGTTGGGATCGCGTGGATCGATCGTTACGGCGCCGACGGACTGGACCGGCTGGCCGTCGAACACCGGCTCGAAAGTCGTGCCGCCGTCGAGCGATTTCCAGACGCCTCCGCTCGCCGCACCGATCCAGATCGTGAGCTTGCCGTCCGGCATGCCAATCGCGTCGAGCGCTGAAATGCGCCCGCTCATCGCGGCGGAACCGATGTTGCGGACGCCGAGACCGGAGATCGTGCCTGCGTCGAAGACGGGCGCCGCATCGTCTGCAAGGACGACCGATGCAGCCAGCAGCGCCGCGATGGCAAGTGTCTTGCGGATCATGGCGGCCCCTCAGTTCTTCGCGGCGGTCGGGAAGGAGAAATACCCGGGATCGAGCGCGAGGTTCACCTCGACCTTCTCGTACTGGACCTTGGCCGGGTCGCGGCTGCCCTTGCGGCCGAACGTCAGCGCGAGCGGCCAGTAGACGCCCTCGACCTTCTCGTACTCGCCGAGGTCCGTGACGATCATTCGCTTCACGCCGCGCACGGTCCGCTGGCTCTCGATGCGGATCTCGAGGAAATGGTCGGGGTCCAGGTAAACGTAGCGCAGGTCGCCGCCCTTCGAGGTGAGCTTGAGCTTGTGGGCGACGGTGCCGTCGATGTCCTCGGTCCCGAGATACTCGAGCGTGTCCCCACGCTCACGGTAGCCCGCCAGGGGGCCGCCGATCGCGGCGCCCTCGATGAGGCCCTTCAGGTCGTCCGCCGGCACGCGCTCCGGATCCTTGCGACCGCCGAACGGATCGATCTTCCATCCTTCCTTGCCGTCGTAGGATTGCACCTGCGTGAGTCCCTGCAGGCTCACATCCTCGCGAATCGAGTCCGGTCGCCTGCGCGTCTCGACGATTCCGTAGACGCGCTGACCGCCACCGGTGACGAGCCTGCCGCTGCGACGCACGTTCTGTACGGCGTCAAAGGCCGCGGCCCCGCCCCGCGCTTCGATATTCTTCGCTGCGAGTTCATCAGCGGTGATGGCGCCCGCTGGCGCGGCAAGGCCGAGCAGCAGGGCGCAGAGTGCGATTTGCGATCGGGTCATGGGTGCTCCGGATGAAACTCATGCTGGGGCCAGTCGCGGCTCGACGCGCGGCAGCCGCCGCCATCCCGGCCCGTCCACGCCCGCCCGCGTACGAAGCGGCCGGCCGTCGCGCCGGTGGGCACGCCCGCCTTGAGCGCGAGTTCGCCGTTGACCAGCACTTCCGACACGCCGGTCGCGAACTGGTGCGGCTTCTCGAATGACGCGAGGTCCTGGATCTTCTGCGGATCGAACACCACGACGTCGGCGAAGTAACCGTCCTTCAGCATGCCGCGGTCTGCGATGGCGAGGTTCTGCGCGGGCAACGCACTCAGGCGACGCACGGCGTCTTCCAGCGTGATCGCGCGCTCGTCGCGCACGTAGCGCGCCAGCAACCGTGCGAAATTGCCGTAGGCACGCGGGTGCGGATTCGACAGCAGGAACACGCCTTCGGGCGCCATGGCCTGCGCATCGGAGCCGAAGCTCATCCACGGCAGCGCGACCTGCCGTCGCACATTGTCCTCCGACATCAGCATATAGGCCGTGCCGACGCGCGAGCCGTCTTCGATCACGAGGTCGATGGCCGCGTCTTCCGGCGAGACGCCGCGCTCCTTGGCCACCGATGCCAGTGTCCTTCCCGTGAGCGGCTTCAACTTCGGGTTCTTGAAGCCGAGCAGCAGTGTCTGTTCCGGGCCTGCGAGCAGGAGCAGGTTCTCCCACGCGGGCGACGGATCGCGCATCTGCTTTATCACGCGCGCGCGGATTTCCGGGTCGCGCAGGTGCGCGATCCACTCCTCGAGCCCGCCGTCCTGCACCCACGGTGGCATCGTGGCATCGAGGCCAGTGGCGGCGCCGACGTAGGTGTACATGTCGGTCGTGATCCGCAGGCCGGAGCGGCGCGCCGCCTCGATCATCTCGACGACCTCGTCGAGCTTGCCCCAGTTGCCGCGACCGGCGAGCTTGAGGTGATAGATCTCGGCCGGCGCTCCGGACTGCCTCGCGATGTCGATGGTCTCCTGCACCGACTCGATCACTCGGTCGCCCTCGCTGCGCATGTGCGTGATGTACATGCCGCCGCAACGACCCGCCTCGGTGACGAGCGCCACGAGCTCCGGGGTCTTTGCGTAGTTGGCAGGTGCATAGATGAGCGACGAGCCCACGCCCAGCGCGCCTTCCTCCATGGCCTGTCGCACGAGGCTGCGCATGGCGTCGAGCTCGACCGCGGTCGGCTGCACGTCCCGCTCGCCGAGCACGTACGCGCGCACTGTCGTGGCGCCCACGAAGGACGCGACGTTCTGCGCCACGCCCCGTGACTCGAGCTTCGCCAGGTACTCTCCGAGCGTGGTCCAGTCCACGGGGTAGCGGATGTCGATCTGCCGGGCCACGGCCAGTTCCTTCATGTGCGCGTTCAGCGGGCCCATCGACCGGCCTTCGCCCATGACCTGCAGCGTCACGCCCTGGCGGAGCTCGCTCTGGCCGAGGCCGTCCTGGAGCAGCGACTCATTGGACCAGCTGAGCATGTTGATGAAGCCGGGCGCGACCGCCTTGCCGGTGGCGTCGATCTCGATGCGGCCGCTGAGGCCGCGCGGCGGGCCGACGTAGGCGATGCGATCGTCGTCGATCGCGACCTCGCCCGGGTACGGCTTGCCGCCGCTGCCGTCGTAGACCGTGCCGCCGCGAATTACGACGTCGTGCCGGGGGGCCGCCATGCCCGGGCCGGAAGCGCCGAGGCATAGCGCCAGTAGAAGCGTGGCCGCATGGCGCGGCAAACGCTGCCGGAATGGTCCGATTTCCGATGAATTTCGCATTTGCCCTTCCCGGAGCATACCGGCGGCGGAGGCCGGATGATAAGGGCACCCGCCCCCATGTCCAGCCGTGCGAAGGCCCGCCCCCCCGGTGGGGCGTCCCCCAGGGGAACGGGGCGGGGGGCAAACGACTGGCCAATGAGCTAATATTTGCTGTCCGAGTCCTTTGAACTCGGCCGGCGGGACGGGATACAAACGGGAATGACGCCGGGCACGGCACCAGCACAGGCCAGGGGCGCGGCGACGATCCGCAGGGCGGACCTCACGACCGTCCCCAACCTCGTCTCGCTGGCACGGATCGTCGGCGTCGCAGCCGCGGTCCTGCTGTACTTCGCCGGCTATCCGCGGATCACGGTCATACTGGGTACGCTGGCGTGCCTGACCGACCATCTGGACGGCTACCTGGCCCGCCGGCTGAATCAGGAGACCGCATTGGGAGCGATGCTCGACCAGGCAGCGGACAGCTTCACGACGGCCATCGCGCTGGCGATGCTCGTCGTAGCTGGCGGCTTCCCGTTCGTTTTCCTGCTGATCTTCCTTGGCAGGGAATTCTGGGTCGCGACAGTGCGTCGCTATGCCGCGCTGGGCGACGTCGAGATCCCTTCCCACCTCTTCGGCAAGCTGGCGACAGCGATCATCTACTGGGCTTTATTACTGATGGCCGTGGCGCTGATGCTGGACGTTTCCGCGTCCACAGCTGCGTTGCTGCGCCCGATCGCGCTCGTCAGCATGGGCATCGGGCTTGCGCTGAGCTGCATCGCTGGCTGGCGCTACACGCTTGCGCTCGTGGGGAGGTCCGCATGATCCCGTCACAGGTGGCGCGTGGCCGCGGGGACGTGCTCCTATGCCCGGGGCCGGTCATGCTGTCGCCCGGGGTCAAGCGGGCGCTTTCGCAATCCCAGATCGGTCACCGCGACTGGAGTTTCTCGGAGCTGGTCGCGCGCCTGCGCCGCAACTGCGGCACGCTGCTCGGCGCGGGCAGCGAGCATAGCATCCTGTTCGTCACCGGCCCGGCCACCGTCGGCATCGAGGCGGCCTGCGCGACGCTGTTCCCCGCGGGCGGGATGGTCGTCGTGCCGGTGAACGGGACATTCGGTGCCCGCATCGTCGAGATCCTCAAGGTCCACGGCATTGCATGCACGCCAATCGATTTTGGATTCGGCCAGCCGTTCGACCTGTCGCTGATCGAGGCGGCCCTTGCGGCGCACGGCGGCGGCCGACCCGTGTTCGTGGCCATGACGCATCACGAGACTTCCTGTGGCCTCGTCAATCCCGTGTCGGCCGTCTGCGAGGTCGCCAGGCGCCACGGTGCACGGACCTTTGTCGACGCGACGTCGAGCGCCGGCGTCGAGGATCTCGACGTCACGCGCGACCGGATCGATGCCTGCGTGACGTCATCGGGAAAGTGTCTGCATGGAGCGCCGGGAATCGCGCTGGTCTGCGTGCGGCGCGACTGGCTGGCAGCGCGCCGCGACAGCCAGCCCCGGACCTTTTCGCTGGACCTGCGCCGCTACCACGACCAGCTCGAGGCGAACTCGCAGACACCGTTCACGCCGGCCGTGCCGATCTTCCTCGCGCTCGACCGGGCCGTCGAGGAACTGCTCGAGCAGGGAGGCGTGGCGGAGCGACGCCGGCAATACCTGCGCCGTCGGGTGTTGCTGGCGCAGGGGCTGGCGAGCCTCGGACTGCCGCTGCTGCGGCTGCCGGCGGGCAGCGAGGCGTGCTCGATCCTCACGGTCGGCGTTCCCGCAACGCTCGGTTTCGACGCGCTGTACCGCATGCTGCGTGAGCGCGGCTACGTCATCTACGGTACGAAGCCACCGCTGGCGCCGCGCTATTTCCAGTTGAGCGTGATGGGCGACCTGACGGAGGCGGACGTGTCCGGTTTCCTCGCTGCCCTGGGTTCGGTGATGTCCGGTCCGGCGCAACATTACCGCGCCGCGACGGCCTGACGGACCGCCTGGCCCCGAGCGTCCGGCACCCGCGATGTTCGACCCGGCCATCAACAGGCGAGTGTTCGGCAACTGGCATCACCTGCTCGCATTCGGCTTCGGCAGCGGGCTCGCGAAGTACGCCCCGGGCACTTTCGGCACGCTGGTCGCGATACCCATCTTTCTCGCCATAGGCCACCTGCCGGCGTGGCTGTACGCGGTCACGGTCCTCGCGGCGTTCGCGCTCGGAGTGTGGATCTGCGACACGGTCTCGCGCGACCTCGGCGTTCACGATCACGGCGGCATCGTCTTCGACGAGTTCGTCGGCTTCTGGATCACGATGTTCCTGGCGCCGATGACCGTGACGTCGGTGGCGCTGGGTTTTGCACTGTTCCGGCTGTTCGACATCTGGAAGCCCGGCCCCATCGGCTGGTGCGACCGGCACCTGGAGGGTGGCTTCGGCATCATGTTCGACGATGTGGCTGCCGGCGTGGTCGCCTGCGCGGCGCTGCACGCGTTGCTCTGGGCACTGGGCACTGCAGCTTGAGCATGTCGCTGCGCGGAACGCAAAGGCAGTCCGCGCCGTGAAGTCCGGGCTGCCGTCCGTGTTCGCGCTGGCCGCAGTGTCCTGCATCGTCGCGATCGTGCTTGCGCTGCGGGCGGGCCCGATGTCGCCCGCTGCCGCGACGTTCATTGCGGCAGCCGCGCCTGCAATGCTTGCTCCGCTGTTCTGGTTGCGCGAAGGCTATACACGGGACCGGTTGCTGCAGTCCGCGCTCGGACCGGTGCTGGCCATGGGGATCGTCGCGCTCGGGCTGCGGATTGCGGTCGGTGCATCGGTCGCACCGGGACCGCTCGCGCTTGCCGGACTCGTCATGGTCGCCATGCTCACGGCCGCGCACCAGGCCGCGGCCCTGATCGAGGACACGCTGCGTCGCCTCGGAGCGGGCGACTCACCCGCTCGTGACTGGTCTTATTGGGCCGTGACCGCGATGCTCTGGCTCGCGGCCGCCGCGCCGCTGTGGCTTGGGCCGCTGGCCGATCTCTTCGCAGGCGCCCGGCCACGACTGCCGACGTTCGTGCTCGGGTCCAGCCCGCTCGCGCATCTCGCGGCGGCGGCAGGCTACGACATCCTTCGCGGCCAGTGGTTCTACGCGCACTCGAGCCTCGGGGCGCTGCAGGTGGACTATCCGCGGCTGCCTTTGCTGCTGTCGGCATACATTGCCGCGGCGGTGGCGCTGACACTCCTTCGCGCCGGGCAAGCACGGCTGCTCGGTGTTCTCGCCGTTTCCGTCCTCGCCGTCAGCCTGGCCGGCACGGCGCAGGCAGCTGAACCGCTCGACGTCGAAGTGATCCCGGCCTGGGACGGGTGGAGCCGTCCGGGCCGTGTCACCGAGGTCGAGGTTCGCCTGCGATCCCAGCGCAGCGAGGCGGTAGAGGTGGTGCTCGCCGCGGACGGCGCCAGCGTGACGACGCGGCTCGCGCTCGACGCCGGCCAGGCTTCGATCAACCACGTTCCAATGCGCGCAGCCGAGACGATCACGACGGCGGTGAGGCGCAACGGCAAGGAGCGCGCGAGCCTCGAGTCGCGTCTCTCGCTGTCGGAGTCGCCACTGCTCGCATGGGTGGCGCCGCTCCCGGTCGCCGGGCCCTTCGGCGGATTCCACCCGGTCGCCATCGAGCCCGAGCAGTTGCCGCGGACCGCCGCCGCGTATTCGAGCATCGACGCGCTGGTCATCGACCGCCGCCTGATGGCGTCGCTGGACCAGCAGCAGCTTTCGGCGCTGCTGTCGCATGTGGCGGGCTGCGGCCGCACGATCGTCGTCAGTCCCGCATCGCCCGCTGACGAGGGACTGTTTCGCGCCGCTGTCGGTTGCGGTGGCCGGGGCTTCGCCACGGTGGCGTCGGCTGGCGAGGTCGCATCGAGCCTCGCGGCAATCGTCGCCCGTTCAACGACAACGCCACCCGCAGCGCCGTCGCTTGCCACGGTGATGGGTTCGGATCTGCGCGTCTGGTACGCGGTCACGGCGCTGCTCGCGGTCTGCGCCGCGGCGATCGTGATCGGAGCGGTCTTCACGTCGTCGCTTGCCGCCGCGATCGCGGTGCCCGCGCTGCTCGCGACGGCCTCGCTGTGGTTCGTGCAGGCTCGGGCGCCGGAGAGTCGACTCACGGTGTGGGCGGAGGCGGGGGTCGGCGAGCGCGTGGCGCAGTACCAGGGCCTGCTGCTGGCGAGCGAATCACGCCGAGGCAGCGTCCGGATCCCGGTGCCGGATACGCTTGCGCGGCCGCAGACCTGCCACGACGACGATCGCGCCACCTGGGAGTGGGACGCGGCTGCGCGACGGTTCTCGGCGGTACAGGTCGAAGGACGCCTGTTCGGGCGCGCGTCGCTCTGCTTCGCCGGTGAGTTTCCGGTTGCGCGCGCAGCCGTGATTCGACTCGCTGGCGACGGTCGCATGGTGCTCAGCAATGCCGGCGGTTCCAGCCTGCCTCCCGGGGTGCTTGCGTGGCATGGCGGCCTGCTGCCGTTCGCCGCGCTGCAGCCGGCAGCGCGTGTCACGTTCGATCCGGGCAGCGCGGCACGAGCGGCTGGTGGCGCACAGGGCCTCGCCCTGTCCCGTACACCGCTCGATGCACAGTCGATCCTCTGGCCGCTGGACCTGGGGCGCGTGCAGCATGCACCCGCGCAGTCGCAGGCCTGGCTGCTGATGCGCATCGGTCCGTCGGAGCAGGGGTAGACGGATGAGTACCCGCCTGGGGCTTGCACTCGGACTCGGCGCCGCGACGGCCGTGGCGGCCTGGTGGCTCGGCGCCAGCCGGATCGCCATCGTCGGCGGGACCGATGCCGCGAATTTCGCGGGCGACACACTGTTCGCGCTAATGCTGGTACGCGCATTGCTGACAGCGGTGCTCGCGCCGCGCGCCGCGGCCGTCGGTGGCTACGTCGCGGGACTGCGTCTCTGCCTGCCCGTTGTGAGCGTCGGCTGGCCCGTCGCCGCGCTGGCGTGGGCCGCGAGCAACGAGGACCTCGTGCGCGCGCTGGCCGCCGAGCTCGGCCTGCTCGCGGGTGCCGTGCTTGCGCCTCTCGTCGGACGTGCGCTCGCCCGCACGATGAAGCAGGGCCCCGCGATGGAAGCAATGGCGACCGGGGCGGGCGTGCTGATCGCCTGTGGCCTCTGGCTTGCCCTTACGGGCCTGGCTCAAGGCTCGTAGCGGCGTCGCTCGCCGTCGCTCGTGACGATGAGCAGGCCGCCTGGCGAGGTCACGACCTCGAGCAGTGCGGTGGTCTCGGCGTCGGGAGCGCCATCGAATCGCGAAGGGCGATACTTCATCTGGAAGCGGCTCAACACGGTCCGCGTGGCAGCGTCGAGCTCGCCGCTTTGCGGCACGTCGAATCCGTGCTGCGCCAGTCGCTGCTGGTACCAGGCGATCGTCGGCGGCTGCCGCTCGAATTCCGGCACGCGCGCGGCAACGGCCGCTTCGTCGGGCCATGGGATGAGCCCCTCGTCTGCCAACCTGCGCCACGGGAACAGCGGTCCCGGATCGCGCTTGGTCTGCGGCTGGATGTCGCTGTGGCCGACGATGCGATGCGGCTCGACGCCGTGACGCTCTGCGATGTCGCGCACCAGCGCAACGACCTTGTCGATCTGTGCGTCCGGGTACGGAGCAAAATTCACTCCGTCTGCGCCACCATCGCCGTCATTCACGATCTCGATGCCGATCGAACTCGCATTCAGGAAAGTGTGTCCCTGCCAGTAGCTGACGCCCGCGTGCCAGGCGCGGCGGTCCTCGTCCACGAGCCGGTAGATCACCGGCGGATCACGATCCACGAGATAGTGGCTGCTGACTTGTCCGCGGGTCAGCGTATCGAGCGAAGCCGCGAAATCGCCCTCCGTGTAGTGCAGCACGATGAACTGCACGCGGCTGTCCTGGCTCACTGCGCTGTAGCGGGTGTCGATCGCCGGGCTGGTGGCGCAGCCTGCGAGCAGAAGACAGCCGAGCAGGCGGAGTGGTCGCGTCGTGAGGGCCTGCACTTGCCGGTACGCTCGATTGTGCAATGGAGAACGTGGCATCGTAGGATACTGGACGCGCGGGACTACCGGAGCACAGCGATGAGTTGCGCAACATCGACGTTGAAGCGAGCGCTCACCGGTTTCGCCGTGGCGATCGCCATGTCGTTCACGCAGGTCGGCCAGGCCGCGGCCCCGCAGGACGCCATCGTCGGCACGTGGCTCACCGAGGACGGCGGATCGAAGGTGGACGTGGTCGCCGGCAAGTCTGCCGATGGCAGCACCGTCTACTCGGGCAAGGTGGCCTGGTTGAAGGATCCGACGCGTGACGGCAAGCCGCTGCTCGACGCCAACAATGACAATGCCGCGCTGCGCAATCGGCCAATCCTCGGCCTCGAGATCCTCTCGGGATTCAAGGCCGCCGGCGCCGGAGCATGGACCGGCGGCACGCTGTACTCGCCGCGCAGGGGCGAGAGCTTTCCGGCCGACATAGCGCTGCTTCCGGATGGCAGCCTCGAACTCAAGGTCAAGGCCGGGTTCATGACCAAGACAGTGCGCTGGACGCGCTGAATCGCAGCCGCAGGCGCGTCGACATCATGGGTAACATCGTCTGGCTCGCCTCGTATCCGAAGTCCGGCAACACGTGGCTGAGGGCGTTCCTCGCCAACCTGGTGGCCGACGCCGGCGGGCCCTTGCCGCTCGCCGACCTGCCGCAATACTGCGAGGACGAGGCGAGGCCGGAGCTTTTCAGTGCGCTCGCCGGTCGGCCGAGCACGGAACTCACGTTTGACGAGATCTGCGCCATTCGCCCCCGCGTGCACGCCGACATCGCCGTGCGGTCGCCGGGGACGCGACTCGTCAAGACGCACAACTGCGCGGGCTTCGTCGGCAGGCACCCGCTGCACAACGCGTCGGTCACCGCGGGCGCGATCTACGTGGTGCGCAATCCACTGGATGTCGTTGTGAGCATGGTGCATCACTTCGGGCTCGACGCCGATGCGGCCATCGAGCGGCTTGGCGACGACCGGGTCGCGACGGCGAACGACTCGTTGTTCGTGACACAGATGCTCGGGTCCTGGTCGCACCACGTCGCGAGCTGGGCGGATCTCGCGAGCGCGAGAATCCTGGTGTTGCGCTACGAGGACCTGATCGCCGATCCGGTGGCGCAGTTTGCGCGGGCGGCCGGTCTTCTCGATCTCGGCGGTGATCGCGGGCGCATCGAGCGGGCCGTCGCCAACGCGTCCTTCGAGACGCTGGCGTCGCTCGAGCGAAGCGACGGCTTCGCCGAGGCTTCCGACAAGACGGCGCGATTTTTCCGCGAGGGTCGTGCGGGGCAGTGGCGGGACGTGCTGACGCCCGCACAGGCGGCGCGGATCGAGGCGAGGCACCGAGCGCAGATGGTGCGCTTCGGTTACGCGGTTCACTGATCCGGCCGGACGAAATCGTAGCTCGCCGCCTCGACACGTCGCGTCCGCAGCCAGTAGCGCCAGGTGGCCCAGGGCCAGAGCGAGAAGTTACGGCCGTCCGCCTGCCGGTACCAGCTCGTGCATCCCGTGCTCCACACCGTGCCGCGAAACGCCTGCTGCACGCGCTCGTTGAAGCCGGCCTGAGCCGTCGGCCTGACGTCGAGGTAGGCTGCGCCACGGCTGCGCAGGGCGCGAATGCTCTCGAGCACGTAGTGAACCTGCGCCTCGATCATGAAGATGACCGAGTTGTGCCCGAGTCCGGTGTTCGGCCCGACGAGCTGGTGCAGGTTCGGATAGCCCGTGACGTGCACGCCGTAGTAGGCCTGCGCGCCGTCGCGCCAGTCGTCGCTCAAAGTGTGGCCGGGCAAGCCGGTGATGACGAAGTCCTTCATGTAGATGCGCGGGTCTACGACGAAGCCCGTGCCGAGGATGATGCAGTCCACCGGCCGCGCGACGCCGTCGTCGGTGACGATGCAGTCGTCACGCACTTCACGGATACCCTGGGTCACGAGTTCAACGTTCGGCCGGTTGAACATCGGGTACCAGGTGTTGGAGATCAGGACCCGCTTGCAGCCGAACGTGTAGTCGGGCGTGAGTGCCGCGACCAGCGCCGGATCCCTGACCTGGCGGCGCAGCATCTTCAGGGCCAGCGCGCGCGGCACGCTCACCAGCGCGGGGTGCAGCAGTCCCAGCAGGCGCGATTCGTTGGTCCAGTAGAGCCGCCAGCGATGCAGCCTGCGCAGCCATGGGAACTTCTCGTAGCGCCGCTTCTGCCGCTCCGAATAGGCGCGCCGGTCGCGGGGAATCACCCATGCGGGGGTGCGCTGGAACACGTGCAGCTGCGACACGCGGGGCGCAATCTCCGGGCAATACTGGATGGCGCTGCCGCCCGTGCCGATCGACGCGACCCGCTTGCCGTCCAGGTCGTAGCCGTGGTCCCAGCGCGCCGAGTGGAACACCTTGCCCTTGAAAGATTCGAGCCCCGGGATCGCCGGGATCTGCGGCACGTGCAGGGGCCCGGTCGCGAGCACGAGGTGCCGGGCGGTCAGCCGCGCACCAGTCCGGGTTGAGATGTCCCAGCGTCCGCTAGCCTCGTCGAAACGCGCCGAGTTGACCGCTTCGCCGAAGCGCACGTGGCTGCGCAGCCCATGCCTTGCCGTCGTATCGAGGATGTAGCGCTGGATCTCCTCCCACCCTGCGTAGCGGCGGCTCCAGTCGGGCTTGCCGTCGAACGAGTACGAGTAGAAATGGGACTGCACGTCGCAGGCCGCGCCGGGGTAGGTGTTGTCGCGCCAGGTTCCGCCGACCTCGTGGTCCTTCTCCAGGATCACGAATTCGCGGATGCCGGCCTCGAGCAGCTTCATGCCCATGCCGAGTCCGCCGAATCCGGCGCCGACGATGGCCACCTCGAGTTCGCGTGGCGGGGATGAGTCGCTCATATTGATGGCTATTCTAACGGGCACGGCAGGCATCATTCCCGGCAACGGCTTCGAAGGATGTACCCTGACGTTCCAATGACGCTGTTCCAGGCCGTCTATCTCGCCATGTGAGAACGATGCGAATACTCATTACCGGTGGCACAGGATTCATCGGGCAGGCGCTCTGTCCGCGGCTGGCCGCTGCGCGGCACGAAGTGGTGATCCTGACCCGTCAGTCGAGGCCGGTGCTGCCGCGAGGCGCCGCGTCCGCAGTGACGCAACTCGACTCACTGGATGCGGCCGGTTTCGGCGCGGTGATCAACCTGGCCGGTGCACCGATCGGAGACGCGCGCTGGACGGAGAGCCGCAAGCGGCTGCTGCTCGAGTCGCGCGTCGGCACGACCGCACGCGTGGTCGAATGGATGCGACGCGCAGCGCAGCCGCCTGGCGTACTCGTTTCGGGTTCCGCGGTCGGCTACTACGGCGAGCAGGGCGACAGGCCGATCACCGAGGACACGCCGCCGACGCCGGGGTTCACCCACGATCTCTGCGCAGCCTGGGAGGCCGAGGCCGACAAGGCGACGGAGTTCGGCGTGCGCGTGTGCCGGATGCGCGTCGGCGTCGTGCTCGACCAGGGCGGTGGCGCACTGGCGAAGATGCTGCCCGCGTTCAGGCTCGGTGCGGGCGGGCGGCTGGGATCCGGCAGGCACTACTTCCCGTGGATTCATCGCGAGGACATCGCCGCGATCTGCCAGTGGCTCGTGGAGCGGCCCGAGGCGCGAGGCGCATACAACGCGGGCTCGCCCAACCCTGTGACAAACGCAGAGTTCACGCGGGCACTTGGGCGGGCGCTGGGCCGTCCAACGGTGTTCCCGATGCCGCAGGCGGCCCTCAAGCTGCTGTTCGGCGAGATGTCCGAGCTGCTGCTTGTCAGCGACCGGATGCTGCCGAAGCGGTTGCTGGATGAGGGCTTCGTGTTTCGCTATCCCGATCTCGCGGATGCCCTGAGATCGATCCTGCCGCAATGACGATCGGCGGCTCAGCGAACGAACGGAACTGACTGGCCTCCGCCGATGCGGATTGTCGTCCACCGCCGCGCGGCATAGGATCGAGACTGGGCTTCAAACATGGACTGTCCGGGCGATCCGGAAGGAGCAGATATGACCGAACAAGCGACGACTGCCCAGCTCAAGGCGGACATGGCGGCCGTACTGCGTGATGCCGAGGCCCTCATCCAGGCTTCGTCGGCGGCGGGCGGCGAGAAGATGAACGAGGCGCGGGCGAAGATCCGCGAGTCGCTGGAGGCCGCCAAGACGCGCCTGCACCAGGCGGAGCGCGCTGCGCGCCAGCACGGCGAAGACGCGGTGCATGCGACCGAGGACTATGCGCGGCAAAATCCGTGGCAGGCGATGGGGATTGCCGCGGGCGTCGGCCTGCTGGTCGGCGTGCTGCTTGCCCGTCGCTGACCGCGCATGAGCGACGGCGAAGAGCAGAGGGGACCGGCAGGCAACCTGCTGCGGTCGCTGGTCGGGCTGGGCGGCACGCTGCTCGCGGCCGCACAGACCCGCGTCGAGTTGCTGACCACTGAGATCAGCGAAGATCTCGAGCGGGGTGTGCAACTTCTGCTCTGGGCATTCGTGGCACTGCTGGCCGGAATCCTCGGCGCATTGCTCGCGGGCGTCACCATCATCGTCTACTTCTGGGACAGCCATCGGGTCGCCGCAGCCGTGTGTGTCACGGTCGCGTTCCTGCTGCTGTCGGCAGTTGCGGGCCTCGTGTTCCGCGGTCGGCTGCGGGAGAAGCCGCGTCTGCTCGACGCTACGCGCACCGAGCTGAGGCGCGACGTATCGCTGCTGCGAGGCGACCAATGAGATCGCGGCTGGTCGCACTGCAGGCGCGACGCGCGGCGCTCCAGGCGGAGTGCGCGCTGCAGCGCGACGACGTGCGGCAACTTCATGGCGGCATCGCGGCTCGTGCGGAGAGTGCGGATCGGATGATCGATACCGTCCGCAGCTTCGCGCCCGTCATCGCGGTTGGCGGGATAGCAGTGCTCGTGGCTCTCGGGCCGGGACGCGCGTTAAGTCTGCTGCGGCGCGGCCTCTCCGTCTGGCTCTATGCGAACCAGGCGTTGCGCATCATGCGCTGAGCTGGGCACTGCATGAAGCTGCAGGTCCAGGAGCAGTCGGTGCGCGTGCGTGTCACGGAGGCGGAATTGCAGGATCTACTGTCCGGCTCGGCACTGCGACTCAACTTGAGTTTCGGGGGGCAGGATCTGCTCGCACTGGAGGTGGCCGCCGGACACGAGACGTCGCTCCAGCCCGGCGCTGTCTGGCGTTTGCGGCTGTCCGACATGGCGCTGCGGGACTATGCGGAAACGCTGCCGCGCCGTGATGCGCTGGTTGTGGGACTGACCGGCTCGGGCGGTGAGTCGCTGCGGCTCGAGTTCGACGTGGACGTGCGCGACAGCGTAAAGGTTCGCGGTGCTCGCAAGGGCGGGACGGGCTGACGGCGCGCCGACCCGACCATGAAAAGTCAGTTCATGACCTTCGCGACCTGCCCCGCTTTGATCCGCTCGAGCTGACGCGTATTGTCGGCCCTGATGCGCTCGAACCATTGCTTGAAGCGCAGATCATCGCGCAGACCGTCAAACGCCGGGTCGGCCTCGATCGGGTCGATGTACAGCAACGATTGCGGACGCAGATCGATCGCCCAGGTGGTGCGAAGACCTTCGTCGTACGCCCGATCGAGCGCGCGCAGCGCCGCATCGGGCTCGCCGGCAAGTGCATAGGCACGAGCGCGCTGAAACGAGAACAACGGCAGCCGAAGCGCGTCCGGGCCATCGAGATAAGCGGCAACCCGAACAAGCAATGTGCGTGCGTCATTGCGAGCGCCGGTCTTCAGCTGCGCAGTCGCGATATCCAGGGCGGGCAACACAGTTCGGGCACTGATCGGCTCGATACCACTCGCCAGATCCGGGAGCCGCTGTTCCAGGATCTCTAGTGCCTCTTGTGGTCTGCCGGAGAGCAGCGCGAACTTCGCGGTCGGCAGGTCGAGGAGACCGCTCAACGGATACTCCCTGCGGTGCTTCTCCAGCACTGCGTACGCTTGCCCGTAGAGACCGTCCGTGGCAAACCGCGCCGCATCAGACAGGGTCGCCTCCATCGGGTTCTTGCCAAAATCGAGCCACCGCTGAG
>Ga0315278_10001915_pt1 | contig 18382 bp, 19 predicted proteins | sample YL17G06_0_MG_FD_203880 | JGI IMG/M metagenome (GOLD analysis project Ga0315278, IMG submission 203880) | Sediment microbial communities from Yellowstone Lake, YNP, Wyoming, USA - YL17G06_0 | ecosystem: Environmental > Aquatic > Freshwater > Lake > Sediment | place: USA: Wyoming | collected... | reverse complement strand
TTTTCGCAGAAACAGGCCGCGGAGGCCGCAGAGATATTTTTAGCCACAGAGGACACAGAACTCACAGAGAATTAAAAGTTTTTTAGACACTGATTAACACAGGATTAACACGGATTTTAAAACTTTTGTTTTCTCTTTCGTAAAACTAAGCCGCCGAGGGTGAGAAGGAATAACGTGGCGGGTTCGGGAATGATTACAGTGACCTGGGTTGGCAGGATTGCAGTGCCAAGGGAGGCATCTTCGAGAACAATACCGCCTCGAATCAAATTAAGTGAGATGTTTGCTGTTGTTGTCTCGATACCAGCGCCATTTAACTGCAACAAGAGAATATCTCCTGACGCAGGGATGGGATCGAAGTGGCCGTCGAGAAAAACAGCGTAATCACGGAAATTTACAGAGCCATCGGGGTAAAGATCACCAAACGGTCCGCCTCCAGTCAGCCAATCTTGGCTGAACAAAGTCAAATCCATGAGATCTATTATGCCATCTTGGTCAAAGTCGGCGTCGGAATTGGTCGCGAGATAAGGGTTGAGCATTGCTGCCATTTCGATTGTCATACCAGAAGTGTCTAAGCCGCCCAGTGCAGCGGGGTCATACTTAGGGGTCACAGGCAGGTAATAAGGGTTTTCCCAATTGGGATTTTGCGGGTTTATGTAATCTCTGAAGTTTCCGGGATAGTAGTGGAACCGCTGGGTTAGCGGTGTAACGTTGCTGAAAGTGGCGCCGTTACTCAGTTGTATGTTCAAAGCGAAAGCAACAGGCGCAAGTGCTCCGGTTGTCTGATAACCGATTCGCAGTTTACCGCCGCCGGCATCCGTCGCAGTTATTGTTACATCTCCATAGGTGGTACCAATGAGGGCGAACACCAAGAGCGTAAGCAAAGAAATGCTTCTCATCTCTCTTCTCATTCTTCTTTAGCCGATTTGGCCCCTCGCCAGTCGGCATTGATTGATATTACCGGATGGATATTCGGAATGTCAAGAAAAAAGCGGATTTTTAACCACCCTGCTTCGTTGTTCAACTACGCAGGACAGGCAGATTGCACCCAGCTTCGTTAAGAACTTCGCCGTGGCAAGTGGACTAAAACTCGCCCAACGGCGAGGTCTCGCTAAGAACGGACTCGTCGCGGGCACGATTTTCCGCATAAAAAACAGGGGGTATGGGGACTTAATGATTTATGATTTCTGATTTTCGATTGCCGATTTTGGGATGCGGAAGGTGAATTTAGCGGGCAGCGTATGGCGTTTAGGGGACATTTGAAACAGCATTAAAGTCCTTGTTTATAAGCACTTACAACAACGTGCCCTAAATTTTTGCGTGTTTTTAAAGCTCTTTTTTGGTCATTTTTGGGGCTGTTTTTTGAGCGTTTTTCAATCACGATTATTGCCGTAAGTATTTGCCGAACAACAAGTTAAATTCTGGACTCAAACAGTCGTATGAAACGTTTGTATCATACAAACGTTTCATACAGTTGTTCGCCGAAAGCGCGCAAGTGTTTTTTGACCAATCCCGGAATTTTTAAAATTTTTTTTATTCCTTGTCTCACAAGGACTTAAGTGCATTTCGGCTCATCTCGAAAATCGGAATTTTCGTCAAAAGCGCGCAAGTTCGCGCCATAGGGTAGAGGGACGCGAAGACCGTGACTCGTCGGCCGTGACTCGTGTCTCGTGAATGACAGGCGGCAGTAAAAAGGCAGAAGTGAGAAGTTAGAAGACAGAAGACATAAAACAGGAGACAGAAGATGAGTTTTGAACTTTCGATATTCAATCGGGATGGTGTCGTTGAGGGTCTGGATGCGGAATATCTGGAGTGGTTGGTGGAGGAGCGGGCGGCGGAGGTACAGACGCATTTCGGCAAGATGTGGGAGTATTACACTAACCCAATAATGGATTTGCATCGGACGGGTACTCATACAATCGAGCATAAGGCGGGTGAAAACGGCAAGTGCTATGTTCAGGCGCAGGAGTATGGATTGCCCGCGAGGATAACGGGGTTGGTGCGGTGCGCTGAGGCGGGGATGTTCGGCGGGAGGCCCGTCGGGGACATACGTCGCAAGGAGGTGGTGATTGAGAATGATATCGCGTGGCGGGTGAACGCCGCGGTGGATTTTTTGTTTGGTAAACCAATAAGCGTGGTATCCCGGTCGCCTGATGGCACGAAACGAGCAGAAATCGAAGGGATAATAAAGGCGGTTTTTTCGGCCAACGGCGGGATCGGGTTTTTGCAGGATATGGCGGTGCTCGGGGGCGTTTATGGGTTCGTCGATTGTATGGTCAGGCCTGGCCGGGAAATCTACGAGCGCATTTCGGACACTCCTTCAAACCTCACATACGAGGTTGTGCTTGAATTGGCACGCGCAATCGGATTGGAGCTGATAGAGGCGCCTCGGGCACTGCCTGTTCTTGATGAGAACGATTATCGAAAAGTGGTTTACTATGTTCAGCATTTTCAGCAGGCGAGGAATCAACTGACGGGCGGCGGAGTATTGCAGCGGCTGTTTGGGCAAGAGGGGGACAGGCGCAGAGTGGTGAGCGTGACGGAGATAACATCGGCGGATGCGTGGCAGAGGTATGAGGACGAGGAGCTTATTGCGGAAGGCCGGTTGCCCTGGGGATTTTTGCCGGTGGTGCATATCCAGAATTTGGCGCAGCCATTTTACTATGAGGGACAAAGCGACGTTGAGCCATTGATGCCGATACAGGACGAGCTGAACACGCGATTGAGTGACAGGGCGAGCAGGATAACGATGCAATCGTTCAAGATGTACCTGGGCAAGGGGATAGAGGGCTTCGCGGAGAAGCCAGTGTCGCCGGGGGTGATGTGGCATACGGATAACCCGGACGCGGCGATAGAGGAGTTTGGCGGCGATGAGGACCATCCGAGCGAGGGTGCGCACATAGCGGAGATGAGGGAGGCGATGGACAAAATCAGCGGGGTGACGCCTTTGGTTGCGGGTGTGATTCGCAGCAAGTTAGGCACCCTGACGAGCGCGGTCGCGTTGAAGCTGACGCTGATGGGGATGCTGTCGAAGACGGACCGCAAGAGATTTACGTACGGCGAGGGGTTGAAGAATATAGCGGTGATGGTTCTTGAGATTTTGGACAAGGCGAACATCTACAGGACCAGCGAGCGGGACAGAGAGGTGGAGGTAATTTTTCCGAACCCGCTGCCTGAGAATGTGATGGAGAAGCTGGAGGAGGCGAAGGCGAAGAAAGAGATTGGTGTTCCGGCTGAGCAGGTGCTCAGGGAATTGGGATATGAAACGGATAACAGATGACGGAGGACAGAGAACGGAGAACAGAAGGCGGACGAAGAAAAGTTTTAAGTTTTGAGTTAAGGAGAGAAGCAAAGATGGACGCGATAGAGTCGCAAGAGGGTTTGTCAGAAGACAAAGTGGAACAGGAAGACCTGAACGATGCAAGGTTGGTTCCAATCGGTGAGTCGATACGGCATCGCAAGCGGGCACAGAGTGCCGAGAGGCGAGTCGAGGAGCTTGCGGGAGAACTGGCTGAGGCGAGGGCTGAAGCGACGAGGTTGGCTGATGAGGTGAAAGCGACGCGGGGGGAGCAGGAGTTGACGAAGCGATTAGCCGCGGCCGGCGCGAGGGATTTGGAGGCAGCGGTGTTAATAGCCAAGGCGCGATTAGCCGGGACAGATAAGGCGGATTTGAATGGCGTTGTGGAGCAGTTGAAGAAGGAGAAGCAGTATCTGTTCGGCGAGACATCAATCGGCGGGGTAAACCCCGCCCTAAGGACGTCGCCGGCGAAAGAACAGAGAAGCGGAGCCGGAGCGCTTGAGCGGGCGGCTAAGAGGGCCGCGGGGACAGGCAGCAGGAGTGATTTGCAGGAGTATATGAGAAAAAGGAGAAGTGTTGTTTAGCAGATAGCAGGGATTTAGTTTTGAGTTCTTAGTTTTGAGTTTTGAGTTGAATAAGGTTGTGGATTCCTGCTTTCGCAGGAATGACAAAGAAAAGCTGGAATGACAAAAGAAGCGGGAATGACAAGAAAGAATAGGAGGACTAACAAATGGCATTTACGGGAAAAGCGACGTATTCGGCGGGGGCGAGTTTGCCGGAGTTAGCGGAAGACGTGGCGGATTTAGTCGGGATAGTATCGCCTTATGAAACGCCTTTACTGGACGCATTAGGCGACCCGTTGAGGGAGGCGACGAGCACGCATCACGAGTGGCTTGAGGATGAGCTGCTGCCGAACAAGGACGCGGTGAATGACAGCACGTTTACCGATCCGGACGTGGACTCACAGTTTGTGGTGGATAACGGGAGCAGGTTCAGAGTCGGCGACCAGATACAAATTGAGGCAAGTCGAGAGCTGATGCTTGTGACCGGAGTAAACACAAACACGTTAACGGTTGCCCGCGGGTATGCCGGGACTACAGCGGAGAATCTTGCGGACAATCAGGTAATTAATATCCTGGGTAACGCGGCATTGGAAGGCGACGACAAACCGGGTGCAAGATTTACCAGTCGCAGCAGGCGAGGCAACTACACGCAGATATTCACGGCGACGGTTGAGGTCAGCGGAACGGACGTGGCGGCAAGTCATCTTGGTCTGGCGGACGAGATGGATTATCAGAAGCAGGAGCGGTTGCGTGAGCTAGTCAGGGACGTGGAGAACACTGTCATCAACGGAGGTCAGCCGACGAGCAGTCCGCAGGGCGGGGACGCGATAAGGCGCACGATGAAGGGAGTTGTGCAGCATCTTGCGACGAACGTGTTCCGAACAGGCGACAGCGGTTTCCCGACGGGAGCGGACCTTGATGAAGCGAAGCTTAACTATGTGCTGAGGAAAATATGGGCCAGCAGCAGCGGGAATATCGACCTGATAGTTGTGGGCGGGTTTCAGAAGAGGCGGATAAACAGTTTTGTGTCGAGCAGCAGGAGTTACGCGGCAGGGGACACGAAGTTTACCGACCTGGTGAACGTGTACGAGAGCGATTTCGGCGTTTGCCGGATAGTGACGACACGGTGGCTACCGCAGGATACGGTTCTGCTTTTGGATTCGTCACGGATAGCGGTATTGCCTTTGGCGGGGCGTAGTTTTCACTTCAAGCCATTGGCCAGCGCTGGTGATTATGAGTGCGGCGAACTGATAGGCGAGTACACGGTGGAACTGAAGAACGAGGCGGCACACGGGATTATTCGGGGACTTAGCGTTAGTTAGTATTTGGCGGATATCGGGTAGTCCCGATAAATCGGGACTACCCGGGTCCGGCTTGAAGGGAGTGAAATATGGTCAGGTTATGCAATGATATTGATATTTTGAAGATTGAGCCGGCGTTGTTCGGGGAGCTTCATCCGGCAAATCAGGTTCTGGCGGCGGGGACGGGAGGCGAACTTGCGGGGACGACGTTCGAGGCGAGCGGGGCTAATTTTGTATCTGCTGGAGTTGAGGCGGGCGATTGTGTTTACCTGAAGTCGGCGGACGGGGTGCTCGACGGGGCATACGAGATTGCGGCGGTGGATTCAGCGACTCAACTTTGCGTGTCGGTTTTGCGAGGAGATTCGGAGTCGGACCCGATATCGCCTGGGGGCGGCAGTGACATCACGCATCGGATAAGCACATTCAAACCACAGATAACGGAGGTGAGCTTGCGGCTGGTGGAGTATCTGTGGATTAAGCCGGGACAAACAATCGGAGATGTTTCTGCGGACGCGATTCTAGATTCGGATGAGGTTCATCAGTTGGGCGCGATGGGGACGATAGCAGCGGCATACAGAATGTTAGCGAGCGGTGCAGGCGGAGAGAATTTGAAGGAGAAATGGCAGCATTACGAGCAGTTGTTTGGGAAGTGGATGGAGCGATGTCGGGTCGCCATAGACAAGGACGGCGACGGCGTGGCGGACAGCGTGCGGTTCGGCGGATGCGGGTGGCTGATACGAGATTGATAACTGATTATTTTGGGCTTTCGTATGATTAATTTGGATGGGATTAATTTGTTCGGCGAGGGAGAGTCGCAAATTGAGGTTGGCAGTTTTGGCCGAGAGAGCATTGAGAGGTCGGCGGCGGGATTAGATGGCGTGATTAGTATCGACCTTGGTGAGCGGGGCAGGAAGATTCGGCAAAAGGGCGAGATTCGGGCGAGAAGCAAGGCGGACCTGGACAGCAAAGTTGGAGCGATATCGGCTTTTATAGATGGGGACACGCATACGCTGGTTGGTTCGCAGGGGGAGAGGTTTGAAAACATTCGGGTTGATTCGGTTAGCGTAAAGAACGAACGGGAGAGCGGAAGCGGAGTTGTTGGGGATTACGAAGTGGTTTATACGCAGTTGATGGTGTGATGATGGGACTTATTAGCAGCGGGATAAATGGTGTGAGGGTTTTTGAACTGCCGATGGGGGTGGGGTCGAACGGCGGGGTTGTTGAGGGGCCGAGGGTTTGTTTGGTGAGATGGCGCTCGGCCTGGAGTAACAAGATTCATCAGGTGTATGTCAACGGGCGGTTGGCGGGGACGACGGTTGGCTGCGGGCAGAGGGAAATGGTGGTGCAGACACCGAGTTGTTATGAGCAGGCGGCGATGGTGGAGGTGTTTGCGGTTGAGGCGAGTGAGGCGGATGTTAATTTTAGTGATGAGCTGGAGCGAGGCGATGGGGACAGCGGGAGGGTGAGATTGAGTTTGCTGCGGAGTCAGCGTTTGCCGGCGGGAGCGAGGTTTGAGGTTTATTTTGACAATGGGACCGGGGTGGTTGACTACGAGCATCTAATCGGCGGAGGACAAGTTTGGGGTTGCTGGCAGGATAAGGCAGGGTTTGGATTAGCCAGGTTCGGGGAAGGTGATTTTGGTTATGAGTGGGCAGGCGGAGTCGGGTTTGGTATAGGCGGTTTTGGGCTGGGTGAGTTCGGAGTTGACGCGGATGTTATCGAATGGGTGAGTCCGGCTTTGGACGCGGGAGCGTATCGGTTCGGGGTGAAGGTTATTGATGAGAGGGGCAATGAGAGTGCGGCGAGCGAGACGGGAGAGGTAGTGGTGATACCGGCGGCGAGGCCTGCGATAGGATTGGATGTGCTGTCGTTTGAAGAAACGACGAATGCACTTATGCTTGAGGTTGAAGACGAAAAGTAAAGGAGCGGAATTATGGCAGAGGTTTATCCGAGTGACAATGAGTTGTTGAATTTACAGGCGGACGACGAGACGGGTGTTGAGTACGTAGCGACGGGGCAGTCGCCTTATTATCTGCAGTTTCGCAGGATGTTGTATCGGCTGTTGCAGGCGACGAGGCGGGCGAATGATTTGCGGGTGTATGACGAGGGCGGGCTGGATATAGGGGTGAAGGCGGGGAAGTTCCAGGCGGGGACGCAGGAGGTGAATTACGCGGGGTCGTCGGGCAATACTTTGGCAGATGACAAGGCGAGCATCTACGTTTACCTGACGAACGCAGGGGTTCTGGTAACGAACGGATACAGCGGTTTTCCTGATATGGCGACCACGCCACACGTTCGATTGGCAATAGTAACAACTTCGGGCGGGGATATAACGGCGATTGAGGATTGCAGGGTTTTGATGAGAGCAGGGTAGAGAAAAGAATCTAATATTTCAGATGTGAGATTTGAGATTTGAGATTAGGAATTAAGAGGAGCGTAGAATGATTTACATAAATGATTCGAGCAGGGTATGGCACGTTGCGAAGGTGGGCAACGACGGCAACAGCGGGCACGCGGGGCAGTACCCGGTGAATCTGGCGAATGACGCGAAGCTGACAATTGGGGCGGCGGTAAGCGCGGCGGCGAGCGGGGATACGATTATTATCTGGCCGGGGACATACAGCGAAACGATTGACGCGTCATCGACAGGCGCAAACAAGGCTCTTGCCATCATCGGCACACACAGACAATTGTGCAAAATTACCTATCCCAGTGGTTATAACGCGACTTTGAAGATAGGCAGCAATACCGTCGTAAGGAATCTGACGATTGAGGCCGCAAATCCAAATAAAGCGGTGGAAAGCGGCTCAGCAAGCACTAATCTGGTCTTTGAGAACTGCGACATCATCGGGACATACGACGGGCTGTATATCTACGGGGCGACGAGGGTGACTGTTAAGGATTGCCGTCTGAAGGGGACGTATGACGGCGGGAACATGGGAGAGTGTTACGACGTTCTGTGCGAGCGGGTAATTTTTGAGACCGACGGCGCTTATTCCGGTTCGGGTGATTACCGGGGGATTCACGTCGGCAAGGGGCGGTTCGTATTCAGGGACTGCGTATTTACAGGGACACAACCATCGAGAGCCGGCAGCTGCGGCGGACTGGATTTGAATAGCGGGACAAGCGCGATACCGACGCTGGTCGTGTGCGAGAATTGTATTATGACAGCGAGCGGTTCCTCTACGAACGGCTACATATTTGGCGTGAGGGTTCAGAATTACGGCAGATTGGTTTTGAAGAACTGCTCGATATTCACGACCGCCGGCGCGGGGACGGCGACGGACATAAGGCAGACCGGCTCAGGGCAGGTAATCGTCAACGCCTGTGCCTATAACCCGTCAACTGTTACCGGGACCATCACCAACCAGGACTCGAACTGGGCGTCGGCGATGGCTGTGGCTTTATTCACGAATGGCGCCGCGAACAAGCTGAAAATCGACGCCGTGGGGAGAGTGGACGCGGGGAGCGTAGAGGGGATTAATGCCGAATCGCTGCAGAAGGTGGCGAAGATGCTGCTGAACAAAGCGGTGCAGGACAAGCTGACGGGGGCGATTCGGTATTACGACGATGACGGGCAGACGGTGATACTGACGCATACGCCTGACGAGGGCGAGTCGAGTTTGACGAGGGCGGTGAGCTGATGAGGCGGGCGTGGATGAGAGAATCGTTGTTCGCGGGGCAGACGGCGAACGGTTTTAAGCTGGGGACAGTAACGACACTGGGCTGGTTCTGGATGAGGGTCGGCGGATGTCGGATAGCGTATCGCGGCGGGAGCATGAATGGGGTTGATTTTGAGAATGTATTAGCCGTGGTGGAGCCGGACGCGAATGAGATAAGTTTGCCGAGTTACTTATCGAATGAAGCGGGAGAGGTTTATTTTTACGTTGTACGGTGCGCGAACGGTTGCGGAGATATTGAGCGGACATTGCGAGCGGCGGTGAAGGTCGCGATTGATAATGACGGCAAATTGGGCAAGACGAGGCCGAATGAAATTGTCGGGCTAAGAGCGAAACAGGGACAGGATGGGAAGGTTGAGATTGTCTGGCATTACTGTCCGATGGAACAGGCCCTTCGACTAAGCTCAGGGCGGGAAAGTGCGCCTGCGGAGATGAAGATTTATGGGGACAACGGGACGGGTGAAATTGATTATCAAAATCCGGTCGCGGTAGTGAAGTATAAGGGGCGGAGGGTTTACAGGCACAAGATTGATAGGTCTGCGGATGGGCGGTATCGGTTCGCGGTGAGGGCGGCGGACGGCGAGGGAAATGAAAACGGTTCGACGAAGATAGTTGAGATTGAAACGTCAGGAAGAAGCGTTGAGGCGATTGGGATAGTTGGTGTTATATGACGAACAGGGTGGATATATATCAGCCAGAACGGAAGGAATTGACGATACCAGCGGGCGGAGCATTTGTATTTATCGAGGGAAGGTTGTGTTCCTGTCTTGAGGTTGTGGAGATAGTACAGGGCAGCAGTGAGTTTGGTTCGGCAAGGATGAGATGGCATACAAACGGAGAGCAGATTGAAGATAAGGTCGAAATAGGCAAGCCGATTACTATCAAATGGCTTTATAACAGTCTTTATCCGGCGGGCGGGGCGGAAGGGATTGTGATATTCGCGGGGCAGGTGGAGAGATTCGAGAAGACGCTTGAGGACGCGGAGGTAATGGCAAGAGACTTCAGCGCGGTGATGGAGAGGATAACAGTATTTGGTCGTCAGGCGATAGATATCGATGAGCGCATTGTTTTTGTTGAGGGGATGGGGACAGTTTTTAATGAGGATGGTCAGGCGAACGCCAGCAATGAACCAGTTGAGCATAATGGAAACACGGTGAGATTGTTCGCGGCGAATCCCGGTGCGGCTGGGGCGAGATTTTGGAATTGTGCAGATGTGATTGAGTATTTGCTTTGCGAGTATTTGCCCGCGGGTCAGTTGTCGCTGCCTGAGAAGGAACGGCTGACGGCGTTGGCGGGCGATGAGTCGGTGCGTGAGCTGGATGTGACGGGAAAGAGTTTGCTTGAGGCGATTGGGTTGTGTTGTGAGCAGGCGGGGCTGGGATTTAAGTTCGTGCCGAGGTTGGGCGAGAGCGGGCCGAGCCAGGGAATAGTATTTTACAGGAAGGGGACAGGCCCCTCGACTGCGCTTGGGACAGGTAGAAGCGTTGAGCTGAATCTGCAACAATCAGATGAACGGCTGAGTGTATCGAAGACGAATATCTGGAGGGTTTCGAGCAAGGGAGGTTTCTGGCCCGTGACGCACAGGTATATGGGCGAGGGCGACTATAAGGTTTTTGAGGCGACGTTTGATTTGATAAAGGGCTGGCCCTGGTACGATGAGGACACAGATTACGAGAAGTTTTCGCCTGCGACGAACCCTGAGTTTCACAAGGTGCGTGACGTGTGGCGGAAGTGGTGTCTGAATGAGACGGGCGAATATACGAATGAGCCGTTTAGTCAGGGGCCTGCGTATGACTTTGAGGCGGTATTCGGGACGGACAAATACATTCACAGGCGGAGGCGGTTCTGGCCCGCGATATCGTGCGATTCGCAGGGCAGGTCGCTTGGGTATTTTCTGGAGTATTCGCTCGACGGGGGCGTGCACTGGGGACAGTATCCGTATGCGTTCGAGAATCTTCTGGACGAGTGCGAGATATGGTTTTCGAGCAGCCGACTGGATATTGAGACGTGGGTGGCGGCATTAAAGGGGGCTTTGCGGGTTCGGATAACGGCATCGGTGGTGAGTGATGAGCGGCTGACTTGCAGCGTTGCCGACGGGCCGGTGGGTTCAGCGACGCCTGTGGTCGAGCGGGTTATCAACGCGGGGAGCAAGTTCGGGTATCGCAAAGTTACGGGCAGGAGCAGGTTTGCCGGCTCGGCGAACGGAGCGGATGAGGCGGATGATTCGGCGGGGCTTTATCAATTTATCAGGAGACGTGTGCAAGCAGAGTCGGCGGCGATTGAAACGTTTGACGTGCAGACACCTTATCTGGCTATCGGCGTTGAGGTTGGGGATATTGTCAAAACAAATCCAGAGGACAGGGACATATTCTCGATACGCAGCGATAACAGGAGCGTAAGCGTCGTTGAGCGTGTGCGAATTGATTTCGCCAAGCAGACAACGGAGTTGAAAGTGGTCCGCAGGAGGAACAGGGAACTATGAACAATGAACTGCAAACAGCAGCGGGACCGGGCGAGGTTGCGAGGGTTACAGGCTCGGGCACAGGGACGACGGCGTTCGCGGCTAAAGTCAAAAGCAACTACTCGCATAACGTTTATAACATTCGCGTGGTCGAGATGCTCGCGGAAGGACAGTCGCCGGTGGAGATAGGAAGCGAAATGAAGGCGACGAACCTGGCGGAGAACTTTACGCAGGCGGGGCAGTTGCCAGCGGGCAGATATGTTCTGGTTTGCACGACGGGAGAGAAGAATGTGTTTTATGCAGAAGCGTAGAAGAATTTCGGATTTCAGATTGCAGATTGCGGATTGAAGAGGAGTGGGAAATGACAAGGCAAACTGGGAAAAGCTGGCGGCTGAACAGGACGGTGAACCTTTCGGTGTTAGTGCAGTTGGCGTTTTTAGGCAGTTTGATTCTTGGGAGCTGGGTCAATCTGCAAAGACAATTGGACTCATTACAGCGGGATGTAACAAGCTTATTGGAAAGCCAGAAACGCTCGGCGGATAAGGTTGAAGCCGTTCAGGAGAAAGCAATCTCGCACGAGTTCCGGATTAAGAATTTAGAATTGAGAAGTTCGAAGTGAGAATTGGAAGACGAATTTAAAGCTGAAAGTTTAAAGTGCAAAAACATAACGTAAAACTTTTAGACATCAGCAACTTTACCCAGGAAGGACTCCATTTTGCCACCAGGATGCTGAAAAAAACCATACAAGTGATGCAATTATTACTAATCCCGAGAATACCCAAACCACTGATAGGCGAGTCGGACCTTGGGAGCGGCGTAAAAATATGAGCGAAACAATGGCAAGTGCAAATCCGGGAAACCAACCCATCAAAAAGAGACTGCCAGCAGGTGACCACATTTGCTCCATGGGCATAGATTGAATTTCGCTAAAAGGAATTTTTGCTTTGCGTAAAGCCATAATGAGTAATATGAAAAAGAATGCAGTGGAGGCCAAAGAAGATAAAGAAAGGAGTAATGAAAGATTTCCACGGCGTTTGTCATCCATATAAAACTATCCCGATTAAAGAGTTATTTGTGAGGTGAGGATAAAGAGGCGGAGCACGAAAGTCAAATTCAATTTTGGTTTAGCCGAGGCAGTTGCAGGCAGGGCTTAGGCGGCGGTCTTTGAGGGTATTTAAGACATGAGGGGATTCCCGGCACAAGCTGACAGGTACGGTTTTGTTGAAACTTCGAATGGTATCGATGATATGGGAATAAAATTCGATACGTTTATCTTCGGGGTAACGCAATTTCCCATCAGAAGCGAGGTCGGTCAGGTTTTGCTTTTGGAGCGATTCTTCGGTTTCGGCGGGATATGCCTGAATGGCAAGGCGAGAATGGCCAGGGACGAGGCGGAGCATTCCGACGGTGATGTTTTCGGGTTCGGTGGAGGTGAGCATTTTCTGAACCATATCGGCGTAGGCGGTTTGCCAATTCGGATGCAGGATGCCGGGGTCGATACGGAAACGGACGCGATAGCCATGTTGCTGGCAGAGCCGGGCGGCGTTGATTCGCTCGTCGAGGTCAGCGGTATCCAGTTCGTATTGCTCAATCGCTTTGTGGCTGTTGATGCTCCAGGAAACGACTGTCTGGTTATTGGGTTTGATGGAAAGCAGATTGCCGATATTTGCGCTTTTGGTAAGCAGCATAAGGAAGGCGTTGGACAGGCGGGAGAAGAAATCCACAAGTATCGGCGTGAGGTTTGTAACGTGGTCAAGAGCGAGGGAATCGAGCATTTCGCCCATATTGAAGCTGATTTTGTGCAGCGAACCATCGACGAGTTTAGTGATTTGACGGAGCATTGTGCTGTAATTGACGTTGATTTTTATGAAGGGATGGTATTTGCGATAGACGAAGGCGAGATAGCAGTATGTGCAGCGATATGGACAGCCGTTGGAAATGGGAATGAGTTTGTAATACGGACGGCAGCAGATATGGGAGCCGAGTTTGCCGTCGAAATCATTGATGAACGAGGATGTTTCGCCAATCATCAGGGTTCGCTTGCTTTCAATGATTGCCTGGCCGGGAGTAGCGGCATTCGAGAGGTATCGCTGACGGCTTATGATTTTTATTTGTGCGGAGGGAAAGAGCTTAATGATTCGCTGTGCCTCGGGGGCATCGGTGATTTTTTCCCAAAGTAGTATTGTGTCTGGTTTGAATTTGCGAGCAATATCCAATGGTTCGATTTTACTCACCATAAAAAGTCATTCTCCAAAAACATTATTATTTTAACTGAAGAACGGAGGAAATGAAAATGAGAAAAGCGAGAGCGGTATTGGCAATGGTGTTGGCGGTTAGTGGTTCGATTTTACTCATCACGAGCGGTTGCGAGGGAATCAGGTTTGGGCCGAGCGAGACGCAGAAGCAGAATGCGTGGGTGCATAATCGGACGGCGGCGATAGCATCGCAAACGGCACAAAACGAACAATCATCGGAAAAGTTACAGGAATTGACGAGGTTATCGGAGACACAGAGCCAGGCGTTTGTGGCATATTGCGGATTGCCGGAGGAGCTGCCGAAAGCGGATACGGCCAATGATGTGCTGAGCGAATCGAATAAGCGGCTTGCGGCGACGGCGATAAAGGAATCGAGCCAAAGGCCTAACGGATGGGATATCGCGGATTCGACACTGGAATTGGGGATAGCGTTGGCAGGGCTGTTTGGCGGGGCAGGGGCGATAAGGGTTATGAGCTTTTTGCAGGACGCAAAGGCGAAGTCGAACGCTTTGAAGGAAATTGTTTTAGCGAATGAGATTTTCAAGAAGACAAATCCCGATTCTGCGGAGGCGTTTAAGGATGCACAGAGGAATCAGTCGCCATTGACGAAGCAGCTTGTAGCGGAGGTGAAATCGTGACTTGTGACTCGGGCCTCGCGACTCGTTATTTTCGAGCGACGAGTCACGAGCGATGAGCGTTGATTACTTTGGTCACTACCCACAGGGCGTGGATGACGCCGGGAATCCAGAAGAAAACGAACAGGATGATGTTAATCAAGAGGTCTTTGCCGACGCCGCTTTTAAGCATAACCGCTATAGGTGGAAGGAAAATCGCCAGGATAATCATCAGGATTTTGTTATCGCTCGCAGCCATAGCACGAATCTCCTTAAAAGTAGTTCGTAATAACTGTTATTTTTCACAAATTATAGTGACTCGTGCGTGAAAGTCAACCAAACAAGGATGACATTATGAGGACAAACCATAATTTTAATTACGAGCCGGATAAACTGGCGGAGGGGTTTTTGGGTGAGTATTACATCTGGCATCCAGAAGATGACAGCCCGCCGGAACATTACAGGGACGGAAAGCTTGCGGAGTGGAAATTGCGATGGTGGCGGGGTGAGTTTTACGACTGGCACAAAGGGCGATATACGCGAGCCAGCGACGGTGATATGTCTGCGCTTGTGACGGGTTTCCTGCAGGATTCAAACAGGCCAAAGTTCGGATATGAGCCGCCTGAGCCGGCGATAAGGGTAACGACGGGGCTGGTGAGGAATATTCTGCTGAATATGACGGGCTTTGAGGGTGTGTATATTTCGGACCGGAGGGAATTGAACACCTGGCCTGCGGAGGAGTCGTGTAACAGCCCGGATATGGCGGGAATAATTACGATATCGTTTCTCAACGGCCTTTTGATGTTCGACCCAGAAACGAGCGACTCGCCGGCATTTATTAAGCATACGCCGAGGTATTTTTCAATGTCGAGATTGCCGTATAATTATGATAAGGATGCGCAGTGTCTGCGATGGCAGGCGTTTCTCGATGACGTGATGGAAGGCGACGAGGAGCGGATTGAGCTTTTGCAGGAGTGGGCGGGGTATCTTCTGACGAATACGCTCAAATATCAGAAGTTTATGCTGATGGCGGGCGAGGGCGGCAACGGCAAGACGGTGTTTACGACGATATTAGAGAAAATGGTCGGCGAAGAGAACGCAAGTCACGTGCCGTTGTGCAGGTTCGACGACAGATTCTCACTGGCGGCGACGCTCGGCAAGATGCTCAATACGTCGAGCGAGAGCAGCCACAAAATCGATGAGCTTTGCGAGACGATGCTGAAAAGCTACACCAGCGGCGACAGGATGACGTTCGACCGCAAGAACCGCGAACTGATAAGCGCGACCCCGACCGCCAAGGTGATGATTAGCACAAATCAACTGCCCAACTTCACGGATAAATCCAACGGCGTCTGGCGGCGGATGCTGTATGTGTTTTTCGGTAAAAACGTTCCAGAGGAGGAGCAGAACCCGGAGCTGGTGAACGAACTGGCGAGGGAATTGGCAGGCATATTCAACTGGGCGCTCGCCGGGCTTGGCAAGCTGATGGCCGACGGGCGATTTATTGAGCCGAAGAAATGCAAAGAGGCGCTTAACGAATACCGCAGAGACACAAACCCGGCGAAGGTCTTTTTGGAAGAGAACTATGTCGACCCTTCTACGCTGTGCTACGAAGGGCAGGCGGATTTTGAATTTGAGGGCCTGCCCGGCGAAGCGCAAGCGAAGTCGGGCATACCTTGTGGCGAGATGTATCAGGCCTACGCCGTCTGGTGCAGCCAAAACGGCTATCATCCCTTAAACGCCAATAATTTTGGCAAAGAGATTAAAAGAGTGTTTCCAGGCGTTGAGAGGCGATCCAAACGAAATGGTGGAGTTATTATCAGGATATATCCGGGGCTGGCGGTGATGGAAGGGTCAGATGTTGCGACTGGTAGATTAATGCAGAGTTGATGTTACCGTGTTACCGTTGATTTCTAACTTCAGACTAATTTGGTGAGATTAAATATGAGGAAAGAGTTTGGATTTGCCGGTAACATCGGTAACGGTTCAGCCGGTTTTATTTTCCTTCAAAGTATGTTATATAGGGGCTCGTTATCCATTGCACAATAAAGGCTATAATTCCAATAACGCCTAAGATTTTCATAATTTTATCGTACTTTCGATGCCAAATTTCAGGGTCTTTCATATTCAAAGGCACTACGTGATAAGCAATCAACAGCATATAAACACTTGCGTATAAACACATCAGGCTAACTATTATATCGATGACAAGTCTCATATATTCCTCGCTAAGACCGATTGTTGCGGGGCAGTCAGAGAACACAGCTAAAAAGCAGTGTAAATTCGTCTTTGGCGGACAAGTCCGTGCCCAACTTTTTTTGCAGTGCCATTCAGGCCGTGCCAATATATTCCGGCTATGGCGTTCGCCTCTGGGTCCAGTATGATGCGAACGTCGCGAAATCCTTGAAATCAACTACGCCGTCATTATTGAAATCGGCGGGACACCACGGCGGAAGCGGCGCTGTCGGCGGACCGTCGAAGACAGGTATCACGCGGCTATCCTCATAGTCTAACGATTGCCAATACTGGGCCGGACCAAAAAACGTATCGAATGTGAATGTGTATGCGATGCTGGGGTCCGGGTCGCGCGAGAACATTGGCGCACTCCAGTAATCCCCGCCGTATATATTCATAAACGGCCCCTGATTGTACACGTCTATCCCGTAATGCGTATACAGATACCCGAATTCCCCGACCGCCCCGCCGCTGTCTATCGTCCTCGGCAGACGCCAGTTCGAATATGTCACCCCGTTCGACTCATACGTGAAATTCTCCGCCCACGCGTTGGCATCGTCCCAGTTCAAAGGACCGCCGGCCGCTGACCAGTCCTTCAGGAACGTGATGTTCTGGTCGGCATCATATACAAGGCCCGGTGCGTACGAATACTCAATCAGCACAGGTGGTACCGCGGTCGCCAGAAGCTCCATTGAAGTGCTCACATTGGCCCCGGATGAGCCTGCGCCCTCTAAGTTTGCGCTTGCGCTAGCGCCGAGGAATACCCCGATGACGTCCCCTACCTCAGCCATAAATGAGCCGCTATCTTCCTCAGAACCAGTACCAGTAAATGTTACGCCAGCCCGGCTCCACACAATCCCCTCCGGAGGATCTGCGGCCGGCGGCATCTCATTACGAGTTATGTATATTGTCCCGCCTTCGGAAACAGAGGCTTGGGCATCCCCGTATAAATTATAACACTCCGCTATCCAGTGAAACTGAACCTGCACAGGGTCGCCCGTATTTTCTCCCTCATCCGCCTCTATAACAAAAAATATGCCGCCCGTATACGCCGGAACAAGGGCTCCAACGGTCCCGTATGACCACAGCACTGCAAAGGGGTCGTCTTCGCTATAACAATTCGCGATGGCGTTGAGCGTTATGGCCGTCCCGAGGCCTCCGCCCCAGTAAGACGCCGCTGTTACCTGTCCCAACATCGAACCCATCGCCGTTGAGTACTCTGTACCCCCGTTAATGCTGGCCTCGCAATATGTGCTGCCCCCATCGGCATCTGGACTTGATGATATTTCCGTGTCCGAATCATTGATGTAGCGGTCCACCTGACCCCAAAGCCCGCCGCCGTCCCAGAACGTGAGATGCGCACCCTGTGCTGCCCCGGACAGTAGAAATGCAATCGCCACAGTCAAAATATTGATTTTCATAATCTCCTCCTTTTTCACCAGGTTTTTAATGAGCTAAGGCCCACGCCGAACACAAAACAAGGCTGAGCCGCATTTCCAATAGAATATCAATTCTGTCTTGAAAAAGCAATATTTTTTGGCTTTATATCTAAGCTATTTCAGCCGCAATAATCGCAAAAGCACTGATATGGGGACTGATTTCAGATTTATTGGGAAAGTTAAGAGGTTTGAGCTGGTTCTGTCCGGCAACGGCTCAGCCGGCTTTATTTTCTTCAAACGACTTTATTATCAATGCCTTCGCACCTTCTAAAGAGGCTTCATCTGCGATGTTTACTTCGACATTACCTGTGCCCCAATGGCCGACCTTAGATACATCTCGAGCATAGGAAGGTGGATTTTTTAAATCATTGTATTTAAGTTTTAACCAAACACGTATTTTACTTTTGTCAATGTGAACGCAGCAGAATATATGACCTTGATAGTCGTATCTAACGTATTTAGCGAGATAGTTCCGTGCTATACTTCCTGCATCGATATCCATACAGAATTCTTCGAGGCAGCGAAACAGCTGAACTATT
>Ga0315278_10001914_pt1 | contig 18384 bp, 13 predicted proteins | sample YL17G06_0_MG_FD_203880 | JGI IMG/M metagenome (GOLD analysis project Ga0315278, IMG submission 203880) | Sediment microbial communities from Yellowstone Lake, YNP, Wyoming, USA - YL17G06_0 | ecosystem: Environmental > Aquatic > Freshwater > Lake > Sediment | place: USA: Wyoming | collected... | reverse complement strand
CCATCGACCGCACGGCCTCGAGGAGCACGTGTACGCCCTTCGAAGGGATCCAGGTGCCGAGATAGATGACGCGCAGGGGTGTCGATGTGTCGCGTGGTCTCGCGGCGCGCGGCGCCGGCCACTTCGTCGCGTCGAAGCCGTTGCGCAGCACCTCGATGCGCGCCGCGGGCACCCCGAACTCGGCGTAGCGCTCGCGCAGGAACTGCGAGGGCGACACGAAGCGGTCCACCTGGCTGCACGCCTCCAGGACCTCGCGCGTGCGTTCCCGGATCTCGCCCAGCGCGTCGTCCTCGCGCGCGAACGGGCGCGAGGCGATGCGCCGGTAGATGTCGGCCGGCAGCCTCCAGTGCGCCAGCCGCGCGGCCGCGTCGAACAGCTTGCGGGTGCGCTGGTGGCCGCCGTGGATGTTGAGCTGATAGGCCATGCAGCGGACACAGTCGGAGTCGGTGTGCCGTTCGCACAGGGAGAGGTCGCGGCGCAGCAGTTGGCCGCGCGGGCAGAGCAGCCAGTAGTCGTGCAGCGTGCACACCACGGGGATGCCCAGCTGCCGGGCCGCATCCACGCAGGTCGTGGAGAGGCAGGTGAGGTGGTGGAAGTGGACCACGTCCGGGCGCAGCCGATCGAGTACCGCGGCGAAGCGCTTGGCGACCATGTCGCTGCGATAACTGTCTCTGAATTGTGTCATATCGCTGAAGCTGCGGTTGATGCGCACCACCGGAATCGCGCCGTGACGCGCCTCGCTCGTCTCGTACTCGGGACGCTCGGGCTGGCTCACGCGGTGAAACACCGTCACCTCGTGGCGCCGGAGCAGCTCGCACGCCAGCGCCTCGACGTAGTTCTCGGAGCCCGCGCGTGAGAAGGGCGGGAAGGCGTGGAGCGCCAGCAGGATCTTCACGCGCGGCCCCGCCGCGCCTTTCGCTCCGACAGCACGGATTCGTAGTAGCCGAGCAGCTCGGACACGTGCGTCTCCATGGACTTCACAGGCGGCGCAGAGCGCCCGAGTCGCTGCGCCAGGCCAACTTCCTCGTAGAGCCGCCGCAAGTGCTCCGCCAGCTCGGCCGGGGCGTCGGCATCATAGAGGACACCTCCACCAGCGGCGACCAGCTCGGTGCTGCCTCCCATGCGCGCCGCGACGACGGGGATTCCGGCGAGAAACGCCTCGTGGATCGTGAGCGGTGAGTTCTCGTTCCAGATCGATGGCACCACCAGCGCGTCTGCTCTTGCCAGGAAGGCGGGAATGCCAGCGGGCGGCACGCCGCCGACGAAACGCACGCCTGGATGGCGGACCGCGCGCCGCAGCGAGTCGGAGTACGCCGGGTCGTAGTCGAGAGAGCCCGCCACCTCGAGGTGGGCGTCGTGCGGCATCGATTCGAAGGCCTCGAGCAGGATGTGCACGCCCTTGTGTCGGACGAGCGAGCCCACGAAGGCGAAGCGCCGCGCCACGGGGGGCAGGTCTTCGCGTTTTTGGAACGCCTCGACAGCGAACCCGTAGTCGCAGTGCCGCACGCGTGCGGCGGGCAGGCCGAAGCGCACCATCTCGCGCTGCAGATACTGCGAAGGTGCCAGAAAGAGATCGACCCCCGCGCCGAGGCGGCGCATCGCTTCCCAGCGCAGCTCCACGCGGCGGGCCTGCGGGCGCTCGGCGATGCGCGCCGCAAAGCGCGCGATACGCGCCACGGGTCGCAGCAGCCGCCGCTCGATGGGACGGGCGACGCCCGTGCTGCACACCACACGCGGTGCCACCCAGCCCGCCGTGCAGTGATCGGCGCGCTCGGAGGGCATGGCCTCGGTGGCGAGTTCGATAAAGCGCTCGCCCGGCTCGAGTTCGACCTGCAGCAACGCGGGGCTCTGGTCCGCGGGCCGGCGCTTGGGATCGAGCACGTGTTCGCAGCACAGCGTGCCGTCGATCGTGATCCGGAAACGGACCGCGCCGCCTTCGGTGTCGAAGGTGCTCGGATGCATCGCGACGTGCGTTGCGAAGGTGCCGCCGTGCTCGGTCGCCACGCGAAAGCCGATGCGCGTCGGCGGATGCGCGACCCAGGTGGGCCGCGCCACGCCGTCGACCACGTACGAGATCGCATCGAGGTACACGAAGCGCGGGTCCGGCGTGTGCGTGGCGGCGGGCTGTAGCTGGGCAAGCGATAGGATCGGCCCGCCGCGTGCCGCGCGCGCGCGCCGCCGCTGCTGCAGGCCGCGCGTGCGCAGCGCGAATCCGGTCATGTGCGCCGTGCACTCGCCGCACCGCGCGGCGTCCAGCACCTCGCAGCGACCCAGCTCGGCGTGGAAGCGCTGGCCGCCGTTCGCGCACGCGAGCCAATGGTCGTGCAGCGTCATCACAGTCGGGATGTCCCGCCGATCCGCCTCGCTCACGACGTCGATCGAGAAGTTGATGAGATGTTGGACGTGCACGACGTCGGGCCGGAACTCGTCGAACACCTCGCGCACGCGGCGCGCCACCGCGGGGTTGCGCCACGTCTCCTCGAAGCGCCGGAAGCGCCAGTTGTTGACGAGCTCCCAGGTCGTCACGGCGCCGTACCGGCCCCGCCGCAACGCGTAGTTGGGGGCGTCGGGGACCGCCTCGCTGTAGAGCAGGCCGACGTCGTGGTCCGCTGCCAGGCGCCGCGTCAGATGATCGGTGTAGACCTCGACGCCGGCGACGTGCAGGGGGAGGAAGTCGTGGACCACGTGGAGGATTCGCACCGGACTTCCCGCTAACGCTCAAAGACGCCGGCGCGCTGCAGCATGCGGAACGAGCGTGTCGCGCGGATGCGCGCGATCTGTGCGTCGCGATCGGCGAGCATAGCCGTGAGGTTCTCGGCATGAGCGCGGTGGCCGTTGGCGGTCGCTTCGCGCTCGGCAACCAGCCGCGTGAGGTTCGCCGCATGTTCCTGGAGGCCGGCGATCTGCGCGTCACGCTCGGCCAGTGCTGCAGCGAGGTTGTCGGCATGGGCGCGATGGCCGGCGGCGGTCGCCTCGCTCTCGGCCTTCAGTCGCTCGAGGTTGGTGACGTGCTCGCGCAGGCCGGCGACCTCGGCCTCGCGCTCGGCGAGCCGGCGCGTCTGGTTCTCGGAGTGCGCGCGGTGCCCGGCGCCGGCGACGCTCTCCTCGTCGAGCCGGCGCGCGAGATTCTCGGCGTTGGCGCAATGACCGGCCGCGATCCCCTCTTGCTCCGAGAGCAGCGTCTCGAGATTGGCGCTGTGCTTCTCGAACGAGAGCAGCTGCTGATCGCGGCGCGCGACATCGAGCAGGGCGGCGAGGTAGTCGCCGATCAACCCCTGCGCGGAGTCATGGAGCACGCTCTCTGCGCCGAGGGCCGCTTCGACGCGCCGCAGGCTCTGGCGGCTGCGTGCGCACGCCGCCAGCAGATAGAGCGGGATCGGGGCCCGTGCGTCACCCGTCTCGGACCACGGCGCGCGCGCCGCAGCGCGCGCATCGAGAGACGGCGCCTCGAGCACGCGGAACGCGCGCTCCTCGGCGCGCGCCGGCGCGCCGTCCGTGTCGAGGCGCGCGATCCAGGACCCCGCCCAGACACTCTGCCCGTAGAGCGCGACGGCGCGGAAGGACTGCGCGAGTAGGGAGCGCAGTTCCCCGTGCGTCAGCTCCGCGAGGTGGTAGGGATTGCGGTTCCCGGCGCGCCCGCTGTAGATCTCGCGATCTGGTGTCGAGAGCAAGGCGAAGCCGTCGCGGGCCAGGACGCGCGCTACTTCGCGCACCAGCGCGCCCGGCGCGGGCAGGTGTTCGAGCGTCTCGAAGCACACGACTGCGTCGAAGCTCGCGTCCCGGAACGGAAGCTGCTCGCCGCGCGCGCGCGCGGCGGGGGGGCAGCGCGCCGCCGCACGATCGAGGTCCACCGAGACTACCTGCGCGCCGGCAGCCCGCAGCAGCCGGCTCCCGTAGCCGCTCCCGCAGCCGAGATCGAGCACGCGGCGGCCAGCGACGGCACGGCACGCCAGTGCATAGCGGTGCAGGTGCTCGTAGCGGATCAGCGGCCCGTCGCCGTCCGGGGCGAAGCGCTCCGCCTCGCCCTGCGCGACCGGCGTCCCCGCATCTCTCATGAGGAGGCCCCGCGCTCGGGTCGGGTGCGGACGCCGGCCTCCTCGAGACGGAACGAGCCGTAGCGCGAGTCGGGATCGGCGGGCTCGGAGGCGGCGACCGCGAGCAACAGGCGGGCGTCGAGGCGAACGCCCTCCACGGTGGCGAGCCGATCTCCGATCATGCTGAGGCCTCCGAGGTCACGCACGTTACCCGGCCGATGTCCGCCGCCCTCGCGACGCGCAGACCGGGCGCGCAGTTGGATGGACCGGACCTCTTGCTCCAGGCGCGCGGGATTTTGCGAGCCGCAGCAGCGTAGCCCGGCAGCACGGCGGGGTCGCGCAGCACGGGGTGGCCGAATCGCGGGCTCGGCCGTGAGCTGGGTCCCGAGGGCCTGTGCGCCTACCTCGAGCGGAAGGCCGTCAATCTGCCGCCGGGGAGGTGTAGGTCAGGGCAGCCGATGGAGCTCGAGCGTGCCGTCCGACGCGAGCGGCGACGAGCACTTTGCGAAGCGCCGCCGCGACCTCAGGCGCCCGGCCCTCAATCGACCGCTGCGCTCGGAGCCGGGCGGAGTCGGTACAGCTCGCCCGCGGCGTCGGCGGCCAGCGGCTCGCCGTAGCGGGCGCGGATCGGATCGCGCAGGCGGTCGCCGCCGGCCTCGAGATCGAGCAGCAGATAGCGCGCGCCGGACGCGGTCACTTCGTCGGCGCTGTCGGGGTCGACGACGTTGCGGTAGTGGATGCCCCTCGCGCGCAGCGCAGCAACGTCAACGTCCGCCATCTCGATCCGCATGCCGCTGCGCCGTTGCAGCGCGATGAGAGCGCTCTGTCCCGTGTTGGAGGACACGTAGGGCGACACGAGCAGGACGTCGCCGCGATCTCTGCGCGCGAGCAGGACCTCCCAGGTCTGCGGCGATTCTTGAGCGAGCGGTTTAAGCTGCTGCAACATCACCTTGTTGCTCCGAAGGTTGTTCCGCTGAAGGCGAAACAGCGGCGCCCGGCTCTCGAGCGGAGCCGCGAGCGCGACGGCGAGACCCGTTGCGAGCGCTGCGCCGGCGCGCAGCGGCATGGCGAACCGGCGCAGCGCTCGCGAGATCACGGCGTCGATACCGACCGCCGCGGTGAGCAGCCAGAGCGGCCAGACGAGAAAGAAGTAGCGCCCCCACGTCCCGGCTCCACCCTCCGGCCGCGTCGCGACGAGGGCGAGCGCCTGCGCAGCGAGCGCGAGCGCGATCCCCCGCGCGAGCGCGGGCGCGCGCTCCTGTAGCGCGGCGAGTCCAGCGATCGGGAGAGCGAGCAGCAGCCACTTCAGTGCAGGCAGGTGTCCGGTGAGCTGGGCGAAGGCCACGCTGATGAACGCGCGATCGAACGGCGTTCCCCCGATCTTGGCAGCGCGGGTCGCGACCAGTGTGGGAAGACCGGGGCCGAGCCCCGCGAGCAGCGCGAGCCCGGTGCATGCGAGGGCCAGGATCGCCTCGCGACGGAAGCGGACATCGCGCAGGCCACGAAGCAGCGCCGCCGCGAACAGAGGGGACAGTGGGAACACACAAAAGAGATGCAGGAAGACGGCGAGCGCCGAGAAGCCGGCAAAGGCCAGCGCGGCGCGCCGACCGCTCTCCGCCTGCCAGCGACTCCACGCGGCGACCGCGAGCAACAGGCACAGGGCGGCCGGCGCATACGGACGCGCGAGAATCGAGTAGTAGACCGCTGGAAGCGATGTCGCCAGCAGCGCGCTGGCGATCGCCGCCGCCGTCGCGCCGATCTCGCACGCGAACAGCAAGGGCGCGAGAATCAACAGCGCGCCGGCCCCGATCGCCGGGAGGCGCAGCGTCGTCTCGTCGAGCGCGTCTAGCTGCATCAATCCCTTCGCATAGAGCGTGTAGGGAACCGAGTTGTCCTCCGGCCCGTAGTAGCCGAGGACGCCCGACCAGGACCGGTCGAGCGCGACGTACACAGAATGGAGTTCGTCGCCCCCGACGATCTGAGAGCCGAAGTCGGCGAGGCGCAGATAGAGACCGAGTGCGAATGCGAGTGCGACGGCGAGTCCCGCCGCTCGCAGTGCAGGAGCACTGGTCCTTCGCTGCGCGCGATCGAGCATGCCGCGAGAATACGGTCATCGAACGGACAAAACGACGCGAGCGAGACAGGCCGCCCCTGTCCGAAGCCGCCGCCGACGGCGAAAACGCGTGCTGTCGACACCAGTTAGAAATGTCCGGTGCTCTGCCAAGTAGACATGTCCGGTAGGCAGGTTCGCGCTGCGACCTCATGCCGGGGGATCCACCCTCTCGCCCGACCAAACCGGAAGATCGACGCCTCCGACCCCTCGCGCAGAAGCCAGGAACTCGCTAGCCAGCCGCGCGTCTGGATCGACTCGCAGCGCACGCGACGGCGCTGGAGGGGCGGCGTGCTGTACCCGCGCATCGAGCCCGTGTCTTGAGCGAACATGCGGGCGCGCGCCTGCGGGTCGCCGGGGCGCTCGCGGCGCCGCTCGCGCTCTGGGCGGTCCTGTTCGTCGCCATTCCCTCGCAGGACTTTCCGCTGAACGACGACTGGGCGTACGCGCGCGGCGCGATCGCCTTCGCCCGCGGCGAAGGCGTCCACTACTACCACTGGGCCGGGATCCCGCTGCTGGGGCAGTGGCTCTGGTCGCAGCCCTGGCTGGCGCTCCTAGGCGAATCCAACACCGTATTACGTGGATCGACGGTGCTGCTCTCGGAACTGGCCGTGCTGGCCTTCTTCGACCTGTTGCGACGGGAGGGACTGGCGCCGTCTCGGGCGGCCTTCGCAGCGGCGGCGCTGGGAGTCTGCCCACTATTCTTCTTGCTCTCCGGCACCTACATGAGCGACGTGCCGTCGATCTCGTTCTCGCTGATCGCCTTGGCCTGCTACGCGCGGGCGTTCGAGCGCGGTGGCGCGGGCATGCTCGTCGCTGCGACGGCGGCCGCCGCGCTCGGCGTCATGACGCGCCAGAATGCGCTGGCGGCGCCCGCCGCCGCAGGCTTGATCCTGCTCGCCAGGCCCACACTCCGCAGGCGGGCCGCCTGTCTTCTCGCGGTGGCCGCGCCGATCGCCGCCGGGGTCGCCACGGCGATCTGGTTCCGATCCCATGGCGACGGCCTGGCGCGCGGACCCGTGTGGCCCGAGCTCGGGGCGACGGCATCGCGCGCGTTCGCCGCGGGCCACTTCGTGGGGCTCGCGGTCCTGCCGCTGCTGGCGCTCGATCCCGCCGTCGCCTCCGCGAGGATCTTCGTCGCCGGCGGGGTCGCGATGGCAGCGGCAGCGTGGGGGCTAGCCGGGGACGCGCTGTTCCCCTACCTGGGCAACATGCTGACGCCGTGGGGTGTGCTCACTTCCGGAGATCTATTCGCAGGTCGACGGCCGTTGGTACTCGGTCATGCGACGCGTCTAGCGTTGACCGTTCTCGGCTGCGGCGGGGCAGCCTGGCTGCTGGCGCGACGGGCGCACCGCGGAGCGCCGGCGGCCCGCCCGCGTCTGCTCGCGGCGTTCACCGGCCTGCAGATCTCGCTGCTCGCCGTCTCGCCGGTCCTGTTCGACCGCTACCTCCTCTGGCTGTTGCCCGGAGCGATCCTCGCCGCCGCCCGACCGAGCGGCGCACGCCCCCACCGCGCGGCCGGCGCCTTGGTGCTGCTCGTCTTCGCCGCCGCTTCGCTCGGCCTCACGCACGACTGGCTGTCGTGGAACGCGGCCCGCTGGGCGCTCGGGCGGCGCGCGCTCGACCGCGGCATCGCGGCCACCGAGATCGAGGGCGGCGTCGAGTGGGACGGCTGGTTCTCGGTCGCGGGAGCGCGCAAGAACACTGCGCCGCACGGTCTGGTCCTGCCCTTCAACGCGCGCTTTTTCGCCGACGTCGACGTCCCCTACGCGCTGGCCTTTTCCCAGCCCGCGGGAACGATCCGGCTCGACGCCGAGCCCTATCGGCTGTGGCTGCCGCCGGGGCAGGGCGAGTTCCTGCTCGTCGAGGCCGACCCGGAGAGCGGCGGGAACGGCGAAGACCGCTGAGGCGGGCGTGTGGCTCGACAGCCACGCGCGCGTGACGGCGACGGAGTTCAACTTCGACCGCGACGCGGCGCCGGCCTCGGCGGCCGATCCTCGACACTCGGACGTGTTTGCGGCGGTTGGGTTCATCCCCACGACGGCCGCCTGCTCGACGACTCCGGGCGCGCGAGCGAGGGCATTGGAAACTCTTGGTAATGGCAACTCGCGGCTGGGGAGAGAGCGCCAACGGACCTCGGCAAGTACATCACCGCGCTGCTGCGCGGTGGTGCCGCTGCAGCTGCTGGCCTATCACGTCGCGATGCTCGAGGGCACCGACGTCGATCAGCCCCAATCTGGCGAAGAGCGCCACCGTCGAGTAGCGAGGCTCGCGTGAGGCTGCGCCTGCTCTTCGCGGCGGCGGTGGTCGCCGCGACCTGGGCCGCTGCCGAGACGGTCGCCTGGGCGGGCTTCTGGTACCTGGACGGGACGCCCTTCGGCCCCGCGCGGCTGGCCGCGGAGCAGCGCGCGGTGGCCGCCGAGCGTCCCTCCGTCGTGCGCCCGGGTCTCGAGCGCAAGCTCGACCCCGCCGCCGCCCAGATGCTGAGCCGGCAGGTCGTGCATCCCTACCTCGGATTCGTCTACGACCCGGAGACAAGCCACGCCTCGGAATGGGGCTTTCTCGACGAGGCGCCGCCTTTTCACCATCGCGCCCCTGACCAGCTGATCGTCGCTGTCACCGGCGGCTCGCTCGCCCTGCAGCTCGTCGACCACCGCGGCGCGCAGCTGGCAGAGCGCCTCGCCGCGCTGCCGCGCTTCGCCGGCCGCGCAGTCGTGCTTGTGAACCTTGCCGTCGAGGGGTTCAAGGAGCCGCAGCAGCTCGCCACGCTGAGCTATCTGCTCGCGCTCGGTGCCGAGTTCGACCTGCTGCTGAACCTCGACGGCTTCAACGAGATCGCCCTGCACGGCGCCGAGAACGAGAGGAAGGGTGTGTTCCCGGCCTTTCCCCGTTCCTGGTATCTGCGCAGCCAGAGCCTCCCAGATCCCGAGACGCACGCGCTGATCGGAGAGATCTACTTCCTCGAGCAGGAGCGAATGCGCGGAGCGGCCTGGATGCTCGAGACGCCATTCCACGTCTCTCCGCTCGCCGACCTCGTCTGGCGGATGCGCGATCGGCGGCTCGTGGCGCGCATCGCCGACGTGCAGGCACAGGCGCGCGAGCGCAGCGAGAGCGCGCACGATTACCAGAGTACCGGACCGAGCGGCGTCGGCTGGGAGTCGGGCGACACGATGGCCGATCTGGCGCGCATCTGGGCGGAGAGTTCGGTGCAGCTCCACCGCCTCGCGCGCGCGAACGACATCGCCTACTACCACTTCCTGCAGCCCAACCAGTATCTGCCGGACAGCAAGCCGATGGGGGACGAGGAGCGGCGCGTCGCGATCCAGCCCGACCATCCCTATGCAGGCGCGGCCCGCAGCGGCTACCCGAAGCTGCAGGCGCTCGTCCCGCGGCTGCGCGGGGCGGGCGTCCGCTTCGAAGACCTGACCGGCTTGTTCGCGGCGGTCCCCGAGCCGATCTACAAGGACGTGTGTTGCCACGTGAACGACCGCGGCAACGAGATACTCGTCGATGCGATGGTGGCCTACGTTGCGACGAACCCCGAGTAGCGCGTGCGCCGGCTACGCCGTCTTCGCCGCGGCCTTCGCCCTCGGCACGTGGCTGCGCGTCTTCCACATTGGGGCCCAGGTGGTGGCCGACGACGAGCTGCACTCGCTGCGCGCACTGACCATGGCGTCGTCCGGCTACATCCTGACGCACTTCTTCCTGTTCGCCGTCTCCGTGCCGCAGACGCTGCTCCAGATCGCAATCCGGCACAGCATCGGCCTCACGGAGACGACAGTGCGCCTGCCGATGCTCGCGGCCGGCATCGCGTCGCTGGTGCTGATCCCGCTCTGGACGCGCCGTCTATTCGACGCGCCGACCGCGCTGCTGCTCGCCGTGCTGCTCGCCGTGTCGCCCCAGCTCGTCTACTCCAGCCGCTACGGGCGGCCCTACATGATCTCGACGCTCTTCGTGTTCGCGGCGTTCTGCGCCTTCCACAGCTGGTGGACCGAGGGCGGCAGAGGGCGCGCCGCGGGCTACGTGGGGTGCGGGGCGCTGGCGGTCTGGTTCCATCTGTTCACCGCAGCGACCGTCGCCGCGCCGCTCGCGGTCGCGGGCGCCGAACTCCTGCGCGTTGTGCCTGGCACCGAACGGCGCCGCGCTGCGCGGGGCCTTCTCGGTGTCGGCTTCTGCCTCGCCGCCGTGGTGGCCGCGCTGTTGGCTGCGCCGCTCGCAACGCTCGATCCGAGCTTGACCCACAAGGTTGGCGAGGGGCACGCTGTCGCCAAAGCGCTGCGCGGGGCTGCCAAACTGATGGCCGGGACCGACCGGGCGTGGCTGGCTGCGCTGTTCTGGGCCGGTGTCGCGGCCGGAGCCGTCGTCGGACTTCGCCGCCACCCATTCGTGTCGCGTCTGCTGCTCGCTGCGATGCTCTGCCAGCTGCTCGCCATCTGGCTCGTTGCTCCGACCAGCGTCGAGACCCCGGCGGTCCTTGCCCGCTACGACGTCTGGCTCTTGCCCTTCGCCCTGCTCTTTCTCTCTGCTGCGATCACGGAACTCGGCGCGCTGCGGATCCGCGGCGCTCGCTGGCCGCTGCCGGCCCTCGTGGGCAGCGCCTTCACGATCGCGCTGGTAGCGGGAGGGCCGCTACCAGCGCTCTACGCCGAGCAGCCCGACAACTTCATGAATCATGCAAACCGCCAATACAGCTACCGCCCGCAGAAGCCCCTGCCGGAGCGGGAAGTGCCGGCCTTCTATCGCCAGCTCGCCAACGAGCCGGGCGCCTTCGGCATCGTCGAGACGCCGTGGTTCCACCAGTGGCACTCGAACCGGCTCGACCGCTACCAGCGTATCCACGGCAAAGAGGTGCTGATCGGGTTCCTGCCTGCCACACCGGGGCGCGACTGGTTCCCGCAGCGTCCCTTCGGCGAGGGCCTCCGTTTCCGGCTCTTCGTGGACCTCGCTCGACCGGAAGCGCTCGACGGGCGCGCGGTCCGCTATCTCGTCGTCCACAAGGATCTCGAGCAAGAGATGGGTTCCGCGTATCTGCCAAAGCGCCCGATGCCGGAGCTGGCTCCGCACCTCGCGGAGTTCACGAGGCGCTTCGGCGCCCCGATCTACGAGGACGAGCGGATCGTCGCGTTTCGCGTCGGCAGCGCCGGTCAATGAGGCGCGGGGCTGAGCGTGCGCGGCGGCTTGCGGAAGACGGAAAGGCAGTCGAGATCGTCGATGAACCACCAGAGCAGCTTCTGCTCGACGACCTCGAGGCCCGCCTCTTCGCAGTAGGCGGCAAAGAGCTCGCGGCTCATGTTGCTGCGCCAACCCGGATTCTCGTGGAATACGTCGTGGTCGGAGGTGGCGCCATAGTTCGAGTGATGCACGAAGCCCGTTCCACCCGGCGTGAGCACGCGGGCGAACTCGGCGACATAGGCGCGCACCACGCGCTTGTCGAAGTGCACCATCGAGTCCCAGGAGTAGACGAAGCTGACGCTCGCGTCGGGCAGGAAGTCGAACGAGCGGCCGTCGTTCACGTGATAGCGGAGCCTGCAGCGCCCGTCGCCCTCACCGAAGCGCTTGCGGCAGGCGTCGATGCAGGAGCGGTTCACGTCGACGAGGTGAATCTCGCGCGCCAGCTCGATGAGCTTGCGCGTGTTGCGCCCGTGGCCCGGCGCCAGTTCGAGCACGCACGTCATGTCGGCGCCTCGGATCAGCGGCCAGATGGTCTGCTCCCACTGCTGGTCCATGTCGGCTTCGGCGATCGCGTAGTAGCCGCTCCCGTCGTGGAGCTGGCGGCACTCCTCGATGTGGCGGCGCACGAACGCGTCGTCGGCCGGCGGCGGCACGGGAACCGCGGGCGCCTCGCGGCTCCGCCAGCGCGAGAGTCGCTCGCGCCAGCGGCTGCGCAGCCTCGGCGGGCTCGCGTCCATGTCGCCGACGGTAACGGCGCCGTGCGGCGCCCGCCATGCGGAGTGGCGGCGTGACCCTAGCCGGCTTCTGGCGCAGCGCGGAGGCGCAGCCGCAGCGCGTGGCCGCACGCAGCAAGCGGGCCTGCTGCTCTGCCGCCGCCCCGCAGATCGGCGTGCAGCTAACGCCGATCGACACCAACGCACGCCGTCCGAGATCGCCTACGTGCTGAGCATGAGCGGTCGAAGCGGGATCGTGCCAGAGGCCTCCATCAGACACCAATCGGTGATAGAGGGCCGCGAGTCCCCGGGAGACCCGCAGCGGTGCACTCCGACGCTCCGTCGTCGGCTCGTCCTAGTCGAGAGCGCTGCAGGGGGCCTGGCCCAGATCCCGCAACTCTTCTCGTGCCCCATCTACACGAGCGAGGCGATAAGCCGAAATTTCGCCAAGAGATTCCTGGATGCCGGCGCGCCCCAGACGGGCGCCGGCGTGGAAGTGCTGAGCGACCGTGAGCTCGATGTCTTCAAACGGATCGCCCTCGGCAAGACCACCCGGGAGATTGCCGACTCGCTGCACTTGAGTGTGAAGACGATCGAATCCTATCGGGAACACCTCAAGGTGAAGCTGGAGCTGAGTTCCGGAGCAGCGTTGAGCCGCTGCGCGATCCTGTGGATGGAAACCGGCCGCCTGCGCTGAGCGCGCACGGCCGATCGCGCCGTTCTTCCCGGGAGGTCATGCCCGGGACGCGGAGCGCTCCGGGTGAGATCGGTTCGCGCTGCATCGATTCCGGTGTTGCGGGCCGCGCTTCGGCGAGCTTTTGCAACGAAGCGATCGCCCCGAAGATCCGTGCGCGGCGACGCGAGAGGTTTGTCGGCTGCTTGTTGGCGCGGGTCGATCATGGACGGCGCGCCAGCGGGGGTCGGTGCCCGAGCGCCGTGCGGTACACCGCCTCGGTCGCTCGCGCCATGTCCTCGAGCGTGCTGACGGGAGGCGGCGGCACTGTGCTCGGACACGCCTGGAACTCGGTCAACGCCCGGCCGAGATCCTCGGCGGAGCCGGGCTCGAACAGCCTTCGGGAATCGGGGATGCGATGCGACACCCCGGCGACGTCGCTCGCGATCACCGGCACGCCTCCAGCCTGCGCCTCGAGCAGCGCATACGGCAGGTTCTCCGGCCAGCGACTCGCGACGACGGCGAGGTCGAGGCTGGCAAGGAAGATGCGCATCTCGGCGGCGTCGAGCGGTCCGGTGAACTCGACCGCGAGTCCCGCGGCGAGCTGCTGCAGGCGCTCGAAGTACGCCGGATCGTCGGCCGTTCCGGCAATGCGGACGCGGGTGCGGGTCCAGCCGAGCTGTCGGATCGCCGTGAGCAGGAGGTCCGCTCCCTTGTGCGACTGGAGACTGCCCGCAAAGCCGATCGTGAGCGCGGACGGATCGCGCGCCCGCAGAGCGGGGCAGGGCTCCCCGAACCAGTGCGGCTCGAGTCCGTACGGGATCTCCTCCCACCGGTCGTGCCGGAGGAACGGAACGATCCGGTCCCGGGTGGCGGGGGACGGAAAGATCACGCGCGCAGCCTCGTCGAGCAGCGCGACGAGACGCGCGCGCCGCCGCAGCCAACGCGGGGCTTCGCGGAGCGATCCGCCGTGGCTCGCGACGCCTGCGAACAGCAGCAGCAAGTCGAGCGGAAGCGCGGGAGAAGTGCGCAGTGCGAGGCCGCGCAGCGAGTTGGCGGGGTGCGCGCCGAGAACGCAGCGAAGGCAGGCGCGGCCGCGCGGTGTCGCGTCGCACGGCTTGCAGCCGTCGCGCAGCAGCGTGCCGCGCGGGCAGATCCACCAATAGTCCATCATCGTGACGACGAACGGGATGCCGGCGTTCCGACACGCGATTGCGACGCCGACGCCGATGTGGGCCGGGCTCGCGAGATGGACCACATCAGGTTTCAGGTCGCGGAGAAGCGCCTCGAGCGCCGCCGGCGCGAGGCCCTCCACCGCCGTCCACCCGCGTGTCGGGTAGTGGCGGACGTCGGCGTCGGCGCCGATCGCGGCGCCCGCCGGCAACCGGCCGCGCTCGCCGCGCGGATCGCCGGCGAGACACACGGCGGTGTGTCCAAGGGCGGGGAGCGCCGCGAGCAGGGAGCCGACGTAGTGCTCGGTGCCGTGGCGATACGATCCCCCGAGCTGCATCGTGGCCAGGACCACCTTCAATGCGGCTCGACCTTCCGGAAGCGGAAGCTGCAACCCCATTGCTCGTTTGCCCGGATCGAGCTCGACCACTCCCTGGATTGCGAACCGGCCACGCGACCTCCGCCCGCGGCGGTTTGTAGCGCCAGCGTCGAAGCGGTCAATTGCTGGTGCGGGCTGCGCGCTAGCGCTCCAGGGCCACGTCGAGGACTTCCTCGATCGTATTGGCGCTGCGGATCTCGACCTCCGCGCGCACCTCGTCGGGCACGTCGACGAGGTCCTTCTCGTTGCGACGCGGCAGGATGATGGTCTTGATGCCAGCGCGCGCCGCGGCGAGCACCTTGTCCTTGATGCCGCCGACGGGCAGCACGCGGCCGCGCAGCGAGATCTCACCGGTCATCGCGACGTCGCCGCGCGCGCGACGCCCGGTCAGCACCGAGACGAGCGCCGTCACCAACGCGACGCCCGCGGACGGTCCGTCCTTCGGAACGGCGCCAGCCGGTACGTGCAGATGGATCTCCCCGCCCTCGAGCGCCTTCGAGTGGATTCCGAGCGCCTGCGCATTGGCGCGCACCCAGGACAGCGCCGCCTCGGCGGACTCTTTCATCACGTCGCCGAGCTGACCCGTGAGGCGCAGCCGCACATCCTTGCCGCCCGGCATTGCCGTCGCCTCGATGAACAGGATGTCGCCGCCGTGATTGGTTCGCGCGAGCCCTACGACTACGCCTGCCTGGGTGGTGCGCTCGGCGGTCTCCGGCAGGTGGGGCGGAGCACCGAGAGCCTCGGACACAAACGCCGCATCGATGTGTACCGCCTCGATCGGTTTCGTCTCGGCCACGTGCCGCGCCGTCTTGCGCATCAGGTTGGCGAAGTGGCGATCCAGATTTCGCACGCCCGCCTCGCGCGTGTACTCGTGCACGACCTTCTCGACGGCGTCGTCGCCGACCTCGATCTGCTCCGCGCGCAGCCCGTGCGCTTCGAGTTGTTTGGGCAGCAGGTGATTGCGCGCGATCAGTAGCTTCTCACGGTCGGTGTAGCCCGGAAGCTCGATCACCTCCATGCGGTCGAGCAGCGCCGGGGGGATCGTGGCAAGCGTGTTGGCGGTCGCGATGAAGAATACGCGCGAGAGGTCGAAGGCGACCTCGAGGTAGTGATCGCTGAAGGTGAAGTTCTGCTCGGGATCGAGCACTTCGAGCAACGCCGACGACGGGTCGCCCCGGAAGTCGGCGCCGAGCTTGTCGACCTCGTCGAGCAGGAACACGGGATTTCGCGAACCTGCGCGGCGCAGGCTCTGGAGAATCCGGCCCGGCATCGCACCGACGTAGGTGCGCCGGTGGCCGCGAATCTCCGCTTCGTCGCGAACACCGCCGAGCGACGCGCGAACGAAGTGTCGATCCATCGCGCGGGCGATCGAGCGACCGAGCGAGGTCTTGCCGACGCCGGGCGGGCCGACGAAGCAGAGGATCGGACCCTTCGCTTCGGGTGCGAGCTTGCGCACTGCGAGGTACTCGAGGATGCGTTCCTTCACCTTCTCGAGGTCGTAGTGGTCCTCGTCGAGGATGCGGCGCGCCTCGCGAAGTTCGAGCTTGTCCTCGGTTTCGATCGCCCACGGGAGGTCGGCCATCCACTCGAGGTAGGTCCGGATCAGGTGGCGATCGGGCGCGTGCTGGGGGAGCGCGGAAAGGCGCTTGAGCTCGCGCTCAGCCTGTGCAGAGGCCTCGGGCGGAAGCTGCGCGGCGTCGATGCGATCGCGGAGCTCGTCTACTTCTTGCGATCCTGCATCGCCCTCGCCGATCTCGGACTGGATCTCGCGCATCCGCCGGCGGAGCAGTTTCTCGCGGCGCTTCGGATCGCCCTCGCTCGCTCCCGACTGCTCGGCGAGTCGTCGCTGTGTTTCCGCAATCGTCACCTCGCGATCGAGATGCTCCGTCACGCGCTCGAGACGCCGCGCGACGTTCGGCTCCTCGAGCAATGCAATCTGTTCTTCCGGAGCCAGCGGCAACGTCGAGGCGACGAGATCCGTGAGCAGCCCTGGGCTCGGAAGACCCGCAACGAAGGTCTTCCATTCCTCGGGCAGATCGTCGCGTAGGTCGATTATTCGCTGCGCCTTGGCGATCACCTGCTTCCAGGCGGAATCGCGTGCCGGCGACGGCTCGTCGACCTCGTTGAGCGCTTCGATTCGCACGCGTACGCAGGGATCGTATGCCACCGCGTCGACGAGTCGCGCGCGGGCCACACCAACCACGATCGCCTGCTTGCCGTCGCCGCGCGCGTCGATCACGCGCGCCACACGCACGATGCACGCGACCGGATGGAGATCGGCGAGGTGGGGATCCTCGGTCTCCGCCTCGCGCTGGCTCGCGATCACGAGAAGTCCACCCTGGCCCGCCGCGGCCAGTGCCGCGAGCGACTTGGCGCGGCCGATCGCCAGCGGACGCGTCACGCCCGGGAAGACCACGGCGTCCCGTACCGGGAGCAGGGGCAATACCTCGGGAACATCGATGCGTTCGCCGCCGGCTCCAATCACGACGCGACTCACTGCTTCAGACAAGGGACCCCCATCCAGCGGAGCGAACAGACGCTCAACCCTAAGCGCAGCGGCGCTCCGGTCAAGCCAGCCCGTTCGCGCCAGCCGAAATGATGAACGCATTGATGGAGGCGTGCGGGGAGGCGATTCGTCGCGCGCTAAGCGTGATGCGCTAGACGCGTGGTGCCCGGGACTGGATTCGAACCAGCACGAGGTTTCCCTCACTAGCTCCTGAGGCTAGCGCGTCTACCAATTCCGCCACCCGGGCGCTGGAAGGCCGCGGAACCTAGGTCGGCTTCGGATGCGCGTCAACGCGCCCGAGTGGCCCACCACATCGCTCCGCGATACGGATCCCCTCGTCGCTACGCTGTCACACGGAAGGGGCGGGCGCCGGCATGAAGCAGATCCCTGAGGCGGTTCTCAATGGGCCCGTGACGGGCACCAATCTCATCCCGGGATCGCTGCGCGACCAACTGGGTACGATGCCGACCCTGCTGGTTTTCCTGCGGCACTTTGGCTGCCTCTTCTGTCGCGAGACGGTGGCCGACCTGCGCGCGATCGCGGAACGCGACTCTGCGTATCCACCGATCCTGTTCTTCACGCAGTCCAGCAGCACGGAGTTGCGTGCGTTTCTGCGGCGCGACTGGCCGGGTGCTCGCGCCGTCGCGGATCCGGGTCGGCACTTCTACGCGGCGTTCGGCGTCGAGCGCATGAGTCCCCTCGGCCTGCTGCGACCGGCGCTCTGGAGCGCCGAGCGGCGCGCGCGCGCGAAGGGTCACGAGGGCGGTGAGCGCACCGGCGACATCTGGCGCTTGCCGGGCGTGTTCCTGGTCGCGGGTGCGCGCGTGTTGTGGAGCCACGAGTTCCGGCACGCCGGGGACCATCCCGAGTGGGACCGCATACCCGCGCTCGTCGCTGCGAACCGCTTCGCTTCCGGCTAGGCGCCTTCCCAGGATGCGCGTTCGACGCTGGCGCCGATGCGCGCTCCCGCCCCGCCGCACCTGCGTTGGATCGCTGCTGCGAGTCGCGCGGGCGGTGGACTCGTCCGAAACGTCCTCGGCGGACGGAGATCAGTGGCTTCGCTCCGAGAGTCGGCGGGCCGCCTGCCGGCCTGATGACCGGAGGGCTTCGCGGGTTTCGGCCGAGTCCCCCGCCCGCGCTTGGAACGCCGTGTTCAGCAACGAAGATTCCGGAACGAATGGCAAGTAGCGGGGGCGGGCGTTTGGCCAGAACATTCCGCAGGCGGTCTCGAAGCGCCGACGCGAAGCTGTGACGCCTGTCCGCCGAGGACGTTCTGGACGAACGTACCGCCCCCGCGCCCCACGCGTCGGCTTCCGAGCGACAGGATCCATCTCGGGTCGCTCTGCTAGTGCGCGACGAAGTCGAGAACCGATGTCACCACGTGGTGGCGCTGGGCGTCTGTGAGCTCGGGATAGATGGGTAGCGCGACGACTTCGCGCGCTGCGCGTTCCGTTTCTGGGAGATCGCCTTCGCGATGGCCGAGCGCCGCGAAGCACTGCTGTTGATGGAGCCCCAGCGGGTAGTAGACGTCGCTGCCGACGCCGCGCGTGGCGAGGTGTTCGCGCAGCGGATCGCGCAACGCGGCCGCCACGCGGATCACATACTGGTGATGGACGTGCACCGCCGG
>Ga0315278_10001913_pt1 | contig 18386 bp, 14 predicted proteins | sample YL17G06_0_MG_FD_203880 | JGI IMG/M metagenome (GOLD analysis project Ga0315278, IMG submission 203880) | Sediment microbial communities from Yellowstone Lake, YNP, Wyoming, USA - YL17G06_0 | ecosystem: Environmental > Aquatic > Freshwater > Lake > Sediment | place: USA: Wyoming | collected... | reverse complement strand
GATGATCCCGTAGGAATATATATGACCTTATTATTCTCTTCTGCTTTGATGCTTACCCCAAACAGATTTCTGCAGATCAGGATAATAATGACCAAATCCAGAATTCCAACCCCTGCCAAAATATACAATATTTTCTTTTTCTTCATTGTCTTTCAACCGATCTGCAAATTTACTGATATTGACGTAAGCAGCAAAAAAATAACCGATAGCTAGCCTCTCTCATGAGAGGATTCTAAAGAGCCTTATCTCACCACCTCTCCCATTCTCATTGTCAGCCTTCTCTCATTCTACTCTTCTCCTCTTCATAAATATCTCCAGAATATTTATAAATTTGTACTGATTGATTATCAAACTAATTCTCGATGAAAATGTCAACATCAATGCTACTGATCCTTATCGTCATAGGGATCATCACAGGAGTTATGGCAGGAATGCTGGGAATAGGCGGGGCAATAATAATGATACCTGCCCTGGTATTTTTTATGGGATTCAGCCAGCAGACTGCACAGGGAACCAGCCTTGCCGTAATGCTCCCTCCTATTGGAATTCTTGCTGCCTATAACTACTATAAAGCAGGACATGTAGATTTCAAATTTGCCATCATCCTTGCGGTTTGTTTCCTTATTGGTTCATATTTTGGATCTAAGCTGGCATTGAATCTTCCCCAACCATTACTTAAGAAAATATTTGGGATTCTACTACTGCTTGTTGCAGCAAAGATGCTATTATCAAAATAATATTCAGCATGATACTAAGAAAAAGACTCTCATAATAAGGAGAGTCTTTCAATAATATTAAAATATTTTCTAAAATATCAGGCCGACACTCAGCAAAAGGGAAGATTGACCATAATCGAGTTTAAAGCTCTGTCCTCCGATTGAAACAGCATCACCGAATTTTTCACCGAGACTTCCTGCATATCTTACATCGAGGGTAAGTTTCTTGAGAAGATCAATTCCGACTCCGGCCTGATATCCGAAGACAGCTCCCTTATACATATCTTCAAAATTAGGATCACTGATAAGCGCCTTTGGTGAACCTATCTGAACTGAGGCTGCAGGTCCTGCATTAAGACGTATCGGACCAAGCTTAAATCCAACAAGCACTGGGATCTGAAGTCTGTTGAATTTCTGAGACATCAATGTGGCAGGTTCAGTGGGAACTGTTTTAACATCATAATCAAATGTATTTGAAGCAAATACGACTTCCGGTTGCAGATAAATACCAAGAAATGATAAACGTAAAAATGCTCCGACATGGTAACCCCAGGAAGCATTTTTGAGTGTTTCAATTGTGGCATTTCCATTACCCAGTTCATACGTTGGAACTGTAGTTGTTTCAGCACCTGCCTTAATTCCGAATTTAACCTGGGAAAAAGCCGGAGTTGATATAAAAACAACTAATAAAATTGCAAATTGTTTTTTCATTATTTTTAGGTTTAAGTTTTCTAAATCAAAAAGTTAACAAATATTCTATAATGAAACAGACAATTATATAACGGATTTCATAGCTTAAAGATTGCATTCATGGACCTCTTTATATCATCCACCACCTATTAAAACGTAAAAAAGTACAATTATTTCGCAGCCAGTTCAACAATGATCATCATTTTCATCACCAAACTTTTTTTATGAATTCTTCCCAAAGATAAAATAGTAAAACAAAAGGTAATAAATAATTACCTTAGTAAAATCAATAGTTAAACCGATAATGTAAAATCCTTACCTCAATGAAAAAGATTTCATTCTCAATATTAACCTTAAGTTTTATCGCAATATCATTGAATTACGGACAGGTAGCACCTGTGGAAAAAGGGCTTCAGGCAATTACTTTGGATGCAATAAAAGCTCAGCTTGGGTTTTTAGCATCCGACTGGACGGAAGGTAGAATGTCCGGAGAGAAAGGAGAATTTCTTTCAGCCGATTACATTGTAAGCATGCTTCATTTATATGGTGTTAAACCAGGTGGAGATTATTTCCAGACCAGAGGTCTGGCAAATAATATATGGAATGATGAAAGATCTTATTTTCAGAATTTCGTTCTGCTGAAAACTATAGCCGGTGAAGAACAGATCCTTAAAGTTAAATCAACTGATGGTAAAATGATGAAAACAACGAGTTTCACCTTTAATGTTGATTTTACCGTCAGACCTTCAGACCCGGGTATTGAAATTGAGGCACCGTTAGTATTTGCAGGCTATGGATTTATTAGTAACAAACTAAAATTCAACGATTTCAGCAAACTCAATGTAAAGGGAAAGTTCATACTTAAAATTGCAGGTATTCCGAAATTTATCATGGAGTCCCTCAATCCAGCAGAAATAGAATCTGCTTCCAGGGAGATGGACTTAGCATTCAAGGCAATGGGTGCAATAGGTATAATTGAGTTTAATCCCCAGGCGACAGTAGTTGGCAATCCGGATAGAAGAGAATTTGTGAATATGTCTCCATCCGAAGGAATTCCCCGTTCAGGAAAGCCATATGCCAGCTTTTCAATCCCGGGGAAAAAGATATCAGACAACCTTATCAGAATAGGGGTATCGGTAAAAACAGCTAATGAGATATTAAATGGAACCGGGATCAATCTTGATGATTACATCAAGAAAGCAGATGTCCATGAACCATATTTGATACCTCCTATTACTGATAAATCTATCCTTTTTAAAACAACTATTAAAACGACTCAGGTTGCAGTGAGAAATGTTATCGGGATAATTGAAGGCTATAATCCGGAACAGATTATTGTTCTCGGCGCCCATTATGACCATATTGGTACCGGTAACGGATATATCTGGAATGGCGCTGACGATAACGGGTCAGGAACTGTAGGAGTTATGACCCTCGCAAAGGCAATTATGGAGACCGGGAAAAAACCGGAAAAATCCATAGTAGTAGCCTTATGGACAGCCGAAGAAGAGGGACTTTTAGGATCGCGTTATTACACTGAAAATCTTACTTACCCGTTAAAGAATCTAAGGCTGAATGTGAACTTTGATATGATCTCAAGATATATTTCTGATGATGAACCTAATAAAGTCACAATGAATTATACGAGCTCATGTCCTGGTTTTAAGGATATGACGATAGCCAATCTTCAAATGTATGGGATTGATCTTATTGTTGACTATCAGCCTTCATCAGATCCTCCCGGAGGAAGTGACCACAGGTCTTTTGTTAAGGCAGGTATCCCGATAATGAGATTCAAACCTGGTCATCGTGAAGAGTATCATACACCTAAGGATGAACTCAATACAATTGACTGGGATATTATGGAAAAGATAATCAGGATCAGTTTTGCCAATGTGTGGGAACTGGCAAATACTAACTGGTAGTTTTATTAATAACTAAACCTAATTGCAATATGAAACCACTTGTTTCGTTATTTCTGATCGTTTTTCTATTTGCTATATTACCCGGACTACAAGCCCAGGACAAGCAGGAAAAGAAACTACATATTATTATTATCGGGGCTCATCCTGATGATCCGGATAAAGTTGGCGGGACAGCTTATAAATGGGCGCAGATGGGTCATGATGTATTAATGGTTTCAGTAACAAATGGGGATGCCGGCCATCAGACAATTAAAGCTAAGGAGCTGGCAAAAATCCGTCGTGAAGAAGCCCGTAAGGCAGGGGCGGTCATCGGGGTCCGATATACAACACTGGACAATCATGACGGACAGCTAATGCCGACATATGAGAACCGGTTGCAGATCATAAAGATTATCAGGGAGCAAAAGGCTGATCTTGTTATCTTTCCAAGGCCATATGATTATCATCCCGATCACAGGTACACGGGTGTTCTGGTTCTTGATGCCGCCTATATGGTGACAGTACCGACAATACTTCCAAAAGTTCCTCACCTTGAAAAGAATCCGTTATTCCTCTTTATGAGTGATGGCTTTATCCATCCCGAACCTTTTAAAGCTGATGTCTGCATCGACATAGATGATGTTATTGAAAAGAAAATGGATATGTATCATCAGCACAAGTCTCAGATGTATGAATGGCTGGCTTTTAACAGAGGGGTGCTTGATCAGGTTCCGGTTTCAGATGCAGACCGGAGGTCATGGCTTGGGGAAACGAGAAAAGGTGGATCAAGCGCTACTCCTTACAGGGATAAACTTATTGATTTATATGGTATTGAAAAAGGAAGTAACATAAAGTATTGTGAAGCATTCCAGGATTCCGGATATGGTACTCGCCTGACCAGAGAAAATATCAGTTATTACTTTCCGTTTTTAAACTCTCAATAAATCAAAAGAGCCCGTTAATGGCATGATATTTGACTAACAGTTAATAAAATATAGTGCCATGAAAAAGCTACTATTTATTATTACAACTCTCCTGGTCATATCATCCTGTGCAACCACCAAAGATGCAAAATCATCAAGGATTGAACTTCGAAAAGAGAAAAAGCTTGCTGAACAGGCGGTGATAAAGAATGCTGTTGAATCGAGAAGATACATAATAAAATTTGACCGGCTTTATTTTTCACATGGTGGAATGGTCGATCTTATACCAAATACCAATTATATTATTATTGATGGAGAGAAAGCCATTGTAAGCGCTGCTTATCTGGGCAGACAGTCTGATATCAGACCTATCGCAGGAATAAGTCTGAGTGGAAAAACCATGAAATATGAAATGACAAACGACTCTTCAAAAGATAAGTATGAAGTAAAAATAAAGGTCAAAAAAGGAGGTGACTCATTTGATGTATATCTAACTATTGGTAAAAATGGTATATGCAATGCTTCTCTCTCAAGTATAAAAATTGATTATGTAAGATATACCGGTCATATCGTTCCAATAAAAGATAGAATAGACAGTACAAGTCAAAAAAACAAGATGATCTGATTTCTGTCAGCAAGAGGAAAGGCATCATCCAAAATCAATCATATTACTGATATTCAATATATTGACTATTCTGCCTTAATTCCAGAAAATCATCACCTGCTTCACGATAGCCGTATTCAAAGCAATAATGAAACTTATGGCCCTGCGATGTTTCGATAATATGGGTAAAGAAGCTGAAATTATAACCAAGCGCAAACAGGGCATCTTTATGAACTTTGGTTTTACCTTCAGAATAGAGATCTGAGAGGATTCTTCTGTTCTTTCTCAACAGCCCGTGAACATTTCTGACAAAATTATTTGAATCGCGGTTCAGCCTGTTGTTGAAGTTATTCCGGCACTGATCAGAACAGAATTTTTTATCAGTACGGCCACGCAGGGTGTCGCCGCAATCGAGACATTTCTTTTCCACAGCACTAATGTTTTGATAAAGATATAAAAAATACTAATGATTTGTTTGAATCTGATACTGATATAAAATATACAAATGATGTCTATGAAATTGATACAGATATATAAAATACAAATGATGTGTATTATGAGGTAACTGAATGTGATGAATTGAATTTGGGACTCTTTAAAATGCTAGCAAAATATTTTAGTGCTGTAAATGCCTATTTTTCAATGCTAAACATTTCAATTTTCTGAAATTTATTTGACTTTGGTTTTTTATTGACGTAACTTTAATCATATAATTGATTAACAGACATTTTAGTTCTATCTATCAGCCAAAATCAAATGAGAAAGATATTTTACCCAATGTTTGTTGCGGTGATGATAATTACTGCATGCCAATCCAAAACCAAAACTACATCTGGTGATACTGATGCAATTCGCAACATCGAAGACCAGTGGGCGGTTGCTACCAAGACAAAAGACATAAATAAAATCGTAAGTCTGTTTGTATCAGACGCTGTTGAAATGTCACCCAACGAACCAATTGCCGTTGGCATAGAAGCCATTAAGAAAGGATGGGAATTATGGTTTTCTGATACTACCTATCTTCATAACGCATATACTTTCAAAATAGACACAATTGAAGTTTCGGCTTCTGGAGACCTCGGATTCGTAAGAGGGACAAATCACTACAGCATAAAAATGTCAAATGGGATAGTTGAATATGATGACAAATATATTTCAATCTATAAGAAAAAGGACGGAGAATGGAAGTGCATTGTAAGCATCTGGAACGATAACAAACCAATGGAAGGTCAATAATCTGCTTAGAATAAGGATAAATGCTAACGTATTATAGTTTTATTCATCAATCAATACCCAATCTAATGAAAGCATTCTTTTTAACCACAATGATTGCTGGCTTCATGTTATTCTTCACAAACGGAACACAGGCACAAACCATAGATGCCAAACTCAACCAAGTGGAGTTGATGAAGCAATTTATTGGAACATGGACATTAATTAAATGTGTTGCTATTCAACAGTATGGGGAAATTACTTTTCCATATGGAGAAAAGCCGATTGGGCAAATCTTATATGACACAAAAGGGAATATGATGGTTGAGATTATGAATCAGGAAATAAAAAAATTTAATAATGAAAATCCATTCCAAGGGATACCTGAAGAAATTATACCTGCATATAATGGATTTTTGGCATATTATGGGACATATAATATTTTGGCAGATTCAAACTTAATAATACACAATATTAAAGCATGTTCATTTCCTAATTGGGTAGGGCAAAATCAAAAAAGACGCTTTGAATTTGAAAATAATAAACTAATACTAACAACACCTGCGATTAGTTCTGTTCAATTTGAACTGACTTGGGAAAAAAATTGAAATAAAAAGAGTTACGATTTAATGCTCTGATATTTATTATTTCAGGGCATTTTTATTGAACCATATTTGCTGGCAATGGAATCCCGTAATGATATAATGCATTAGTATACAGATAAAAAGGTAGTATTTTACCACATCAATCTCTGTCAGAAGAAGTTCTTGTCAGTGGCGATGCTTTTTTAAAAGTCAAGAAAGATACTATATGGATATTACCACCACCATCGAGAAACATCTATAGTGCTCTCCATGAGACTTTCAATTGAATCAGGTAATGCTGGAAAGAAATTGATGTGCCTGTAATGCTTTCAAGATAATACACTGAAACGACATACTTCTGAAGTGGTTGTTTTGACCCTTCATTCGTCATTAGAAAGGTAATCATATGTTACTAACATGTGTATCAACAATCAGATTTGAAAATCAGCGAAATAGTAATGTTTTGAACTGATTTTGAGTGATATAAAAGATACAAATGATGTTGATGAATTTGATACAGATATAAAAAAACGTTTTCAAACGGATACAAACGACTATAAATGATTGCAAACCGTATATAAATGATTAATTACCGGCACAGTATCATAGGGTGGTGTAAGTTTGTCAAGAAATTTAACTTATGTCAAATTAAAACTTAAAGTCATGAACTCATTAAAAAACAGAGTAACTCTGATTGGAAATCTTGGTCAGGATCCGGAAACAAAAACCACCGAGAGCGGAAAAAAAGTAACCAATTTCACACTTGCTACCGATGATGGTTATAAAAATTCTGATGGCCAGAAGGTAAGCGAAACTACCTGGCACAATATTGTTGCCTGGAACGGTCTGGCTGATATCGCAGGAAGGTTCCTCAAAAAAGGCCGTCAGGTGGCAGTTGAAGGCAGGATCGTCTATCGTACTTATGAAGACAAGAAGGGTGTCACAAAGTATATAACCGAGATTGTATTGAACGATCTTATCCTGCTCAGAAATGCAAAGGAATCTGGCAAAGAGGGTCTGAATAAAGATGAATAATCAGCTGAACCGGAAATCAACCGCTGCATTTCCGACGTAGTAGGGACATGCCATGGCATGTCCCTACTTGTTTATTTAAATCGTTTTTCTATCTCCGCTACAGTTGCCAGAACGATTGATTGATCGGCAGGTGTTTTCTCAATCATTTCGAAGAGGATATAAGCAAGAGCGCTGTATGACAGATTGATTCTTTTATTTTCCAAAAGCAGGTCAATATATCTTATCGCCCTGTCGATCAATTTATTATTGCTGGCTCTTACATAGGTCATTATATTTCCTTCGTACCTGCCTAGTCTTCCCATAATAAGTGTTGAATGAGCATTTAAAATCATCTTAAGTACAAGATGTGTAAATAGCGGGTTTGAAAAAGGAGTAGCTAAAAAATATCTTTCGTTTCCCAGTAAGAAGTTAATTCCTTTTTGATCGTACATGATCCTGAACCTGTGTTGCTTGAGAGATTTTTGTTGATGTTCTCTTCTTGAGAGCACTTTTCTGCTGAAATCAAAACCAAGAAGACGTTCGCTTGAAGCTATTCCGCTTATTTCGGGCCACTCAAGCGTCCTTGGAGTTCTCCATAATAATTTCTCCCATGCCTCTTCACTACTTTTTGCGTCGGGCATAAAAAGATAGCAGAGCGAAAGATTCTGATCTGCTTCATATACATTTTCAAAAGGGAATAAGCTGAAAGTCGGTGACCGTTCCGTGGTATCCGTGATAACAGTTATTCCTAACTGATTATCAGTTTCATATAATAAATACTCTCCATTTAAATAATAATCAGTTTCCTGAATTATAAATTTTTCAATAAACTTAATATCTGCAGAATCCCAAAACCTGGTAAAAGCATCTATCTCTTTATCAATAGTTTCATTACTTTCATTATAATAATAAAGTGCAATCCCAGCCGCAGCAAGAAGAATGGTCGAAGATTGCATCCTTGTGCTTCCTGTGACAGCCATTGGTCCGACAGTCAGATTTATTTTCTCAATACCTGGATTTTGAATAACCCGTTTTGATCTTTCAGCAACCTCGAATAACAGGTCATCGGGATTGCAATACATAAAAAATGGTTTCCGCTTTGAAATTTGTGTTGCTTTTTCCACGGCACCTATTACAAATGGGGTTTCACCACCTTCCGTGCAGCCAATCAACAGGTCGCCATCTTTTAAGCCTGCTTCCAGCAACTGCCTGGCCCCGTATTGTGGAAAATCCTCAAAGTTTTCGATCGAACGGATCAGGGCAACATCCCCTCCTGACATAAAACTTAATACCCTTTCCTTAATATTGTCCCTTTCATGTACCTGACGCCATAGAGTTTCGATAGTAAGCGATAATCTGCCGGTAGCTCCGCAACCACAGAAAAAGATGTTATTCCCAGATTTTAATGTGTCTCTGATAATATCTTTCAGATAGCAGATCTCCTTTTTCTTCTCAGATAAAATCCTGATAGTCTGCCTGTCGAGTTCCTTTAGAATTGAAATAGCCTCCGGCAGATTATTGGAAGCCAGAGATGACAGATTTCTTGTGGCACGATGAGCGGATTCTGTTACAAGGTTACCAAGCTTATACTGTGAAGAAATTGATAGAAATTCTTCTGCTTTATTTTCTGAATCGCTTGCCAATGATACACCTTTTTTCCTTGGCGACAAGTTAAGCATTAATACGGTATTTCTAATTGAATTCCAGAATACCCACATTGGTACGGTATTCATCGGGCATATTTTCAGCAAAATAAAACTATATCATCTTATACGGAGAGGGCGTTGCTTTATCATATTAATAGGTCTGACTCGGCACAATTATTAAAACGTTTATTTGCTTCTATAAGTGCCTCAACGACTCTTGCGGTTGGAGGAAGGATCAGGTTAATTCTTTTACTTTAGACATGTCAATTTCATTTTCAGATTTGGCAATGACTATGGTTGCAATTGCATTACCAATGATGTTTGTAATAGCCCTGCCTTCACTCATAAAACGGTCTATTCCCAGAATCAGGGCAATAGCTGCAACGGGAATATGTCCGGCAACAGGCAAGACTGCAGCGAGTGTGATAAATCCACTGCCCGTTACGCCTGCGGCACCTTTTGAAGCCAGCAATAAAATTAACAATAAAGTAATCTGGTGCGAAATGTCCAGAGGAATATTGGTAGCCTGTGCTAAAAAAACAGCAGCCATTGTAAGGTAAATAGATGTACCATCGAGGTTAAAAGAATAACCAGTTGGCACTACCAATCCAACAACAGATTCTGAACATCCCATTTTTTTGAGTTTATTCATTAAGCTGGGCAATGCAGCTTCCGAGGAGGAGGTACCTAAAACTATTAATAATTCATCCCGGATGTATCTTAATAACCAGAAAAGGTTAAAACCAAAATATTTTAATATCCCTCCCAAAATCAAGACGATGAATAAAATGCAGGTTATATAAAAAGATAACATTAAGTTGCCCAGCGAAGTCAAAGAATTTAGTCCGTATTTCCCTATGGTAAAGCTCATTGCACCCAGCGCACCCAGGGGTGCTACTTTCATTATAATTCTAATAACAGCAAAAAGAGCACTTTCCAACGACTTTATACCGGATAAGAGGGGTTTAGCTTTTTCTCCGATTTTTGATAGTGCAAATCCCAGCAGAATCGAAAAAAACAAGATTTGCAGCAAATTATTTGTTGCTAAGGCATTAAAAATGCTCTCTGGAATAATATGCAAAATGAAATCCTGCCAGTTGCCGGCTTCGCTTTTCGTTATATATGCTTCTGCCGATTTAACATCCAGTGTCGAAGAATCTATATTCATCCCGACTCCCGGTTTCAGGACATTAATTACTACCAATCCGATAATTAATGCAAAGGTTGTTACCACTTCAAAATAAATAACTGCTTTTAGCCCAACTCTGCCTAATTTTTTTGTATCCTGCATCCCGGCGATACCATTTATAATAGTGCAGAAAATTATCGGAGAAATCATCATCTTCACAAGCTTGATAAAACCATCACCTAGAGGTTTTAACTTTATTGCAAATGATGGATTTAAGACTCCGAGCAAAATTCCCACCAGAATGGCGATAATTACCTGTCCATAAAGACTTTTTAGATATTTCATAGTGTGATGTGGACTATTAGTAAATAAAAAACTAAAAAAAGCTTGTACTGGTTTAAAAATGTTATTAGTCAATCCAATTGACTAAATAAAAGTAATAATCTTTGTAATAATAAGTTTCAAACCTGAATAAAGTGCTGAGAGTTGAAGAGTACACCTTTTTACTTATTCTACCGAATAATCTCTTCCGGCCTTAAGAGCTTTCAGATTGGCTTCAACAATCTCCTCACCTTTGTGCCCAAACAGCTTCCTGATCGCATTTTCGAGACTCTCAAAAGACATATCAATAAACGGTGATGCGGCTCCCAGAATTACAATATTACCTGACCGTGATGATCCTGTTTCTTTCGCAATTGTATCTGCATCAATTATAATATGATTTTTTACCTTCCTTATCTCCTTTATTATCTCATCTATTGGTGGATAATCAGGGATATTTATAAAAGGATTTGAGTTGGTCACCATCCAGCCATCTTTTGCAAGCCAGGGAAGATACCTCAGGGATTCCATTGGTTCAACAGAGATTATAAGGTCAGCTTTCCCATAAGGAATCAGATCCGATGAAACCGGATTACCGGAAAGCCTCAGGTGCGATTGAACATCTCCGCCCCGCTGGCTCATACCATGCACTTCCGATTGCTTGAGAAAAAGACCATTTGCAACCGCAGCCAGCCCTATTGTTGCTGCAATTGATAAAATACCCTGTCCACCTACTCCTGATAATATAATGTCATTCTTCATTGTATTCATTTTGTGGTTACTCGTGTGAAGCTTCTGATCTTCTTCTTTTGGTAGCTGTCTGAATACATTCGCGTGAGGCAATAATAACTGAAACTCCTTTATATTCTAACTCCTCCTGTATTATACGTACGTTTTCTTCATGATTCTTACGTAATGGAACAATGACTTTCAGGTGTTCACGGGCAACACCAAGGCCTTCACAAATCTGATCGATCCTGCCTGTAGCCTGTGATTGCTGACCACCTGTCATCCCTGTAGTCGAATTATCGGATATTATTATCGTTACTGATGCGTTTTTCACTACGGCATCAAGCAGACCTGTCATTCCGGAATGGGTGAAAGTTGAATCACCTATTACGGCAACCGAAGGGAATAAACCAGCATCGGCTGCTCCCACCGCCATCGTCACTGAAGCTCCCATATCGACACATGAATTAATTGCATTAAATGGAGGCAGTGCTGCAAGTGTATAACAACCTATATCGGAAAATACATGTCCGGGGCCATAAGGTCTCACAGCTTCGATTAATGAATTGAACATATCGATATGTCCGCATCCCTTACAAAATGAAGGGGGCCTCATTTTAACCAGTAACGGAACCTCCTCACCATAACTGACCGGTAAGCCAAGGGCCTTTGCAACAATAGCCGGGTTTAGTTCCCCATCGCGTGGCACCGTTCCATCAAGTCTTCCATAAATTCTTATACCATTATCAAGAATCCCCCTTAAGGCTTCTTCAACAATTGGGGCACCCTCCTCAAGAATGAGCACTTCTTTGCACCTGCTGGTTATATCTTTAATAAGGTTATTTGGAAAAGGATATGCCGCGATCTTCAATACAGGAAATTCATCGACAGAGTTTCCAATATTCTCCAACAGATAGTTATAAGCTAATCCACAGGCAATAATTCCCAGATCTCTATTTCTGCCATCTTTAAAAGAGTTGTATTTCGAAATTATGTTGTCATATCTCAATGATTCATAAGATGATAGCAAAGCTTTATACTTTTCCTTTGCAATAGATGGAAGAAGAACAAACTGAAGAGGATCGGAAGGCAGGGTAAGCTTTTTTTCCGGAAGGACTTTTTTTAACTGAACGCTTGCCCTCGAATGTGCCAGACGGGTAGTAATCCGGAAAAGAACGGGAAGCCTGTATTTTTCTGAAGTTTCAAAAGCGTCAAAAATCATTTCATACGCCTCCTGCTGGTTCGAAGGTTCAAAGCAGGGTACAAAAGCAAACTTCCCATAAAACCTTGAATCCTGTTCGTTCTGAGAAGAATGCATTGAGGGATCATCAGCCGATACCACAATTAAGCCACCATTTACTCCTGTCATGGCAGAATTAATGAAACCGTCGGCAGCTACATTCAGTCCAACATGTTTCATTGCCACCATAGCCCTTTTACCAGCGTAAGACATGCCTAGAGCAGTCTCCATGGCAGTCTTTTCATTTGAGGACCACTCTCTGTGAATGTTACGGGCAGCAGCATCTTTGGAAGATTGTATATACTCCATTATCTCGGTTGAGGGAGTTCCCGGATAAGCATACATACCGCTTAATCCAGCATCCAATGCAGCCTGAGCTATCGCTTCATCGCCCAGTAATAGTAGTCTTTTCATCTATGGTTTTAAGAATTATCAATTAGAATAATGTGGTTGAGTTATCAGGTTATTTGGTTAAATATAAAAATTGTCATTAAATCTACCAAACTGCTACCAATTGTCAGGCAATATTCCTGAATTTATAATAAACACTTGTAAATTCAGAACTCTTCATGAATCAAATAGATTCATCCTTAAAGAAATAGTTAAAATTTAAACCAAATATCTTAACGAACTAATTCTACTGTTTGAATTATAACAGGCCCCAATAAACCAGATTCTATTAAAGGAACTTTAGCCCATGGTAACCGATCTAAGCCAGTAATATTAGTACTTGTGTATTTCTCACCGGTAATCCCATCTCCTGTTAAGCGATTCGACCAGGTATTGGCAACTTCAATAGTTAGTATGTTCTCGCCGTTTTTAATAAATTTGGTGATGTCATACTTAAATGGTTTAGCCCATGCAATTCCCAGTGAACCGCCATTGAGCCATAACTCAGCCACTTTCGACAAGTTACCCAGGTCTATAAATATCCTTTGATCTTTTGACAATGCAGAATTATTTTCATAATTAAACGATTTATGATATGTACCTATACCTGAATAATATTTGATACCTGCATTTTTATCGTTAGTCCAAGATACTAATCCAGAAAATACAACAGAATCCGGAGCGCCCCATCCTTTAGAGAAAGAGACTTTCCACGCACCATCAATAACCTGAACTTTGTGCATATTTTCAACCAGTTTTGATTCTGAATTGTTTTTTAGCTCAAATATGCCTTCGTTCAAAAATAGAATTCCATCCTGGGTGAACTCCATAAGGGGCGGATTTTGACCCGAAACAGAAACATTTGTATAATGGGCATAAGAAACTCCTTTGCGAAATACCACAAAATAAGATCCAAAAGGAGCCAAAGTAATTGGTATTTTTATTGATTTATCGTCTTGATTATAAACCAGAACGGGAACAACCTCTCCTGTCATAGGATTCCAGATTTCGGGAACTTTTGATTGCTGGCGGAAACCACATTCTCTGGAAACCCATTGATTGGTAGTATTTCTGATAAAATAAAAATCCATATCGAGTTTTTGATAATGAATAAAATCTAACAGGAATGAATCTTTATCTGAATAATTTAAGTCGGGAGACACATCAAGAGCTTTAAGCATATCTAAAGACTTTAAACCCGAGTAAATTTTACCCGCTTTATTAATCGCAATTTTTGATGGATCAGTAACATTTATCCATAATTGAATCATCAACTTTTCACCTATTTCACCTTTATCCGGTTTATTTTTTAGTTCAGCAACCTTTTTCGGCCTGACACCAACAATAATAGCACCTTGTTTTGCTAATTCATTGAGTCTGGTTAATACATCAGGATTTATATCACCTTCACTTTCTAATGACAACATGCTGAAGATAGCCCCATTAGACAAGACTAATTTCCCATTTTTTACCGTCAGGTTATTTAGAAGGATTTCTGTATTTACTATTTCATAATCATAGCCTGGACCAACAATAAAGTGGGTGTTTTTTGCAGTGGCCGCATTTGGTATTCTATCACCATAATAATAAAGCACATCTGATACAAATTTTGCTTCCTGAAAAATAAATGAAACGCGGGATATATAATCAACAAATGGTTTAATTTTTGGCCACCATACCCGTTTATCATTAAAATGGGTACCAGCATGATATACAATACCAGGGAAACCTGAACCAGTAGGATTATGACTAAAACCATGAAATACCACCCGGTTCATTCCTTCGCAAAAAGCCCGGTCTCCAATAGGCTTTATATCAAAAGGTCCCTCTTGCCAATGTTGAAAGGATGTAAATGACTCTTCTTCTACAATGCCCCGGTCATAGATATGAGAAGCTGCTGCAACTTCCTTTACTACTCTTAAAATATCAATACTATCTTTGCCATTACTATCCATATAATATCTGGAATGGTTAATCCAAAACTCACCGCGAGGTATATCCAAAGCGCCAAGCGCCTTTAAGGGTTCCGCTGGTCCGTTATAGAGAGGATATCCGGGACCACCGGCTTCACAATTAATTTTCAATCCATATTGGTTACAAATTTCCTTTGATTTTTTGTACAGGTTATTGATCATTAGTTCAGATAACGTTTTTTTGAAATCTGCTTGAACTCTTTTTGTTGTCTCCTGATTGAATAGTTCCTGGTCAAAAAAAGAAGGAAGGAATTTATAAATGTCGTACCCGTTAACCTTCTTAAATTCTGAGGGTAAAGTGGAAGTCCAAACAAATCCCCTTGCTTCATAACTTGCCAGATAGAAACTTTTTAAGGCTGTTTCTCTGAAGTCTCCCAATACTGGTTTCAAACGATTTATGATATACATCAAATGGGTCCGAACGGAGGTAGAATCAAAATGGTCGATGGTCAAACCGGCAGAGTGAGGACTTGGAAGCACCAACTGTTGACCTGAATTAGAACAGACATACCGAAGGATTTCCCAGTCGCCGAAAGGGGGTGTCCAGATAAGCAAATCCTTTGTCGGATCAAAAAATCCGGAGACATTAATGATTTTAGTGGTATCAAGCATATTTTTATTCATATTAGCCGGGATGGCTAAAACCACTACTTCCTCATAATACACTGGCCTGCCATTAGCTTGAAATGGAATCATGGGTTTCCCGGTTCCACCTATTAATGAAGCTTTTGGAAATGAAATCGCCGGAAACGGGACAATTATTTTCTGTGCTTCCGACTCCCCTTTCACACGAATTTCCGAATAATAAAGTGACTTCCCAGCATTTTCAGGAAGTGTCCAGGTACCGCCTGCATTCCAGCTACTTGCCAAATTTAAACCCACTTCAAGGCCCAATTTGCCGGCTTCCTTAACCGCAAATTTTATTACTTTCAAAGACTCGTCGCTCAGAAAAGCAGGACCCCCCGGAATCATTGTATCTTCCTTTGGGACCCCTATTTCAAATAGATCAAAGCCGCCTATTCCGGCATTTTTCATTTCCAAAAATTCTTGTTTCGCTCTTATTGTGTCTATATTTCCATTGAGACACCACCAGTAAACTTTAGGATGGGCATTAGCAGGTGGATTCTTGAAACCTCTTTTAAAATATTCATATGTTTTATCCTGGGCTGAGATTTGGTGATTCCCAGCCAAACTGAAGACAAAAACGAGAATAGTCAATAATTTATTCATACCTGCTTTATGTACTGATGGAACAATAATCGTTTGATTAAATATGGTAATTTAGAAAGGATCTCTTCAATACCGGGAGACAGTTTTTGATTCAATATTTAAATAGCGTCCAATTTTTTCAATGGTAGCAGCATGATGGCCAATTCCCAGGGCAAAATGATGCGTTGGCCCTTCATTAATCCAGTTTTTCAGGAATGTTTTGATATCGGGTTTGAAAAAGCCTCGTGTGTTAGTATTACCTGTCGGCGGGATGGGCCCCATCACCGATTCTCCTTCGGCAATAATGAATTTAAACTTTCCCTCATAAGTCGAATTAATGGACAGCATGGTAATGGGGCCTTCCTTGATTTTAAATTCCACACCTGCTCCACTACCCGGTTTACCATGATACTTTTTAAGGCTTCGTAGTACAGGTTTTCCCTCGGCAATCGAAATATTGTGAGGACCATCATGACCCACCAAAACAAAACCTTCATTAAAATCAACCGGATGGAACTCGGCAAAACTACCGCCAATGCCCAAACGGTCGAAAATAAGCAGAGCTATCAGAGTTTTTAGGTCCGATTCACCACACATTGGGACATGTTTAGCTGTCAGTAACGAATTTCCAACAATCAGGTTCGACATGACTTTCCTCAGCTCACTTTCCTCAGGCCCATCATAGTAATAGGCCAATCCATCAAGATAATTAGTTTTTATAAAAATTTCCAATGCTACACTTACTTTTGCGGCGATCCTCAAATCCTCTTCATTAAGTTTCATGGAAATAGGATCTGATAAAGGGTCGGGAGTATCAAAAAAATCGAGAATCTGTTTTTCAGCCTCTGCAATTTCATCTTCAGAAACATGCTCATAACTTTTCATCAATTGGTTGCCCTCACATTGGACAATATGGCATCCAAAAAACGAAGTCAGCATTGTTGCATCGGTGTGCATATCCAACATTGCATTGATCGGATGCCCCAAATGACCCAGATGTGCGTTTTTCAGGTCGCGTAATACTTTGGCAATCCGGCAATACTCATCGATTTGCTGGTCTACTTCGGCGTCATCGTCCAAAGTTCCGATGATCATTTCGGGTACCCTTTTACCCATACGGACCGCTACCCCTGCAAATTCCGGGAGAGAGCAAATATCGTCATTCATCAATTGCATGTAGGTTGAGGCTTTTGTATAATCCAATGCTTTCAAAGGTTGCAGAGCAACCAGAATAATGGGAATATTAATGGTCTTAATAATGATCCCGAAGGTCCCCGAAGTTGCATAAGTCAACATATCACAAAAGAGAAGGTCGAGATTCGCACTTTCTATTTTTTTTACAACTTCATAGGCCTTTAGCGGAGAATCAATCATTCCAAAATCAATCAGCTCTGTCCTGCTATCATGAAATTTACGGATGAACTTCTCCTGCTTTTGCATCAATTCCTCATATAGTCCGGGAAATTGCTCCCAGTACTTATCATATCCCACACCAAATACCCCAATCCTGACCAATAAGGATTCTTTTGTTCCGGCATAATTATAATCTTCTTTAGAAATCATATTAACAATATTTTAATTTGCACTTTAAGCCCTAACTTATCGGGGAAAAAACAGATCACTAAACAGTAGCTGTCCGCATACTTTTCAACTCTATCCGGGGAATGAACCAAAGAAAGATAACAAAAGCAACAGGATACATGACACCAGCATACCACCAGAATGAGTTATACGAATAATTCGAAACAATATAACCGATGAAAGGATTCAGTACCAGTGCAGATACTGCACCTGCCGAACCAGATAAACCAACGACAGTTGAAGTCAGCCGCTTCCCAAACAGATCACTGATTGAAGTAATATAGTTAGTGATCCACAAGCCGTGAGCAAAAAAAGCCAGTGTCATCAAAACAAGGATTAAGACATAAGAATGTATAAAACCCACAGAAACAACAGGAATTGTCAATGCAGCAGCTGTACCCATCACAAGTTTTCTTGCAAGGTTGAGGTTTGATGTTTTATTTAAAACAATATCAGAAAACCATCCTCCCAAAACATTCCCAAGTCCTAATGCCAGAAAAGGAATCCACAAAATCCTTCCA
>Ga0315278_10001911_pt1 | contig 18396 bp, 20 predicted proteins | sample YL17G06_0_MG_FD_203880 | JGI IMG/M metagenome (GOLD analysis project Ga0315278, IMG submission 203880) | Sediment microbial communities from Yellowstone Lake, YNP, Wyoming, USA - YL17G06_0 | ecosystem: Environmental > Aquatic > Freshwater > Lake > Sediment | place: USA: Wyoming | collected... | reverse complement strand
ATCCTTCACCGTCTGGGAGACGAGCACTTCCGACGGGCCGGCGAGGCCCGCCACGCGAGCACCGATGGCGACGCCGACACCCGTAATGTCCGCCCCCTCCAGTGCCACCTCCCCTGTGTGGAGCCCCGCACGGATCTCGATGTGCAACGCATGCACCGCATCGGCGATCGTCATGGCGCACCGCACTCCGCGGGCTGGACCGTCGAAAGTGATGAGGAAGCCGTCGCCCATCGTCTTGATCTCGCGTCCCCGGTACCGGGCGATCTGCGATCGGACAATGGCATCGTGCTGGCGTCGCACATCGTGCCAGCTCGCGTCGCCGAGCGTGGTGGCCTGGGCCGTGGACTCGACGATGTCCGTGAAGAGGACTGTCGCGAGCACTCGGTCGAACTCTGATTGCTCGATCCTGAGCGACTCCACGAAGGTCGCGATGTGCGGGACGAGATCGTCGAGTGGGTAGATGTGGTCGTCCCCGGTCAGCTCGACGAACCGCGCCCCGGGCGTGTGCGCAGCGATGTAGCGACCCTGCTCCACCGTCTCGAGTCGATCGCCGGTTCGGTGCAGCACCAACGTGGGAACCTGCACCGTGGGGAGGATGTGTCGGACGTCGGTCTCCTCCACCGCACGATCGCGCGCGATCGCGTCGCCGGGGCTGGCCGACAGGCGCAGGAGCTTGCCGAACGCCCGCACGAGGTTCTCGTCGTGAGCGAGCGAAGGCGACAGCATCTCGAAGAGATCCCGCACGAACGCGGGCTGTCCCCACTCGCGCTCGACGCGCGAGTACCACTCCTCGAAGTCATCCCCGGTCCAGTCGGCCGCGTAGTCGGTTGCACGCGTGCCGCGCACCAGTGCACCCTGGACCATCACGCCCGACGTTCGCTGCGGATGCGTCGCAGCGAACGTGAAACAGAGCGAGGCGCCGCTCTCGATTCCGAACAGGAAGGCCCGTTCGCAACCGGCCGCGTCCATCACGGCACGGATGTCGTCCATCTGCGCCTCGATGGTGGCCGACGCCCCGGCCCACACCCGGTCCGACGTGCCCGTCCCACGGCGGTCGAACAGAAGGACGCGGCCAACCGACGTCAGCCCCTTCATGAACGACACGAACGGAGGGAAGTCCCACGATGCCTCGATGTTCGAGTAGTCGTATGGAACGAACACCAGATCCACCGGGCCGGATCCCACGACCTGGTAGCCGATGTGAACACCATCTGCGGCCTTCGCGTAGCGGGTCTCCGGGATGTCCATGTTCGCATCCTTCTCCGGTCGCAACCGCGCCGCAACCAGGCCCCGCTACCCCGGCCGGGAGCCTAAGCGTTCCTGATCGCTCGAAGCAGTCGAAGCCGAGCGACATAGTCGGTGGCAGCCATAGCGAGGAACTGAGCCCACCGGTTCCGATTTGCGCAATAGCGGATTCGGCGTAGTCTCGGCATCACTGCCCGCCCGTGTGCCCGCGGGAGGTAGCGATGGGACTGAGAAGGACGATCGGACTGATGCTGATCGTAGGTGGGCTCGCCGCGGGTTTGGCAGGCGTCGCGATCGCGACTCCTGGCGTCGGCGGGACCACCTTGCTGATCGCACAGGGACAGGCGGCCAAGGGAACCGACGCGCGCATCCCTAAAGGCGATGACGTGGTGATAGTGCAGAACACCTTCGTCCCCGGAGGATCAACGGGATGGCACACGCATCCGGGGCTCGCGGTCATCGTCGTGCAATCGGGTGAGATCACGCTCAACCGCGAGGCCGTCGGTGGTGGCGCCTGCCGCATCCACACATATAGCGCAGGCCAGGTGTTCTACGAGCGTCCCGCCATCGCTCAGAACGCGGTGAACCACGGAAGCATCAACGCGGTGGTCGGTGTCACCTTCTTCAAAGTGCCCCACAGCGGCTTGTCCCGGATCGATCAGCCGGACCCGGGCGACTGCGGGCCCTAAAGCCGGTTCGAACGCCCCCTCGTCGCGCTTCCGCGACGAGGGGGCGTTCGTTAGCACGTGCCCGTCCGGTGGGCCGTGAGCACCGGCGCCCGGCACCTTCTGCGAGCGGTTGAGAACTCAGCCGAATAGAACCTCGCTCCGGGTATGGCGTGCGGGGGGTTCGTGACCTTCTTGTGGTGTGCTGCTTGGACTCGTAGCCACGCCTCGATCCGGAACCCTATGGGTCCGTCAGATGACGGCAATCTGCAGCTTCCCATTCACGTTCGGTGAGCAAGTGCCAATCATGTCCGAAGCGGTAGCCAGGTTCTTCGCGAGTGGGGTGGTTGGCATGGGTTACGGCCGTTCGGCCCTAACTGCGGGCCGACGTTGGCTGAAGCCGGATGCTCGCCAGCCAGGCCGCGGCCTCAGGCGACACCAGCGCACCATCGATGGTGAAGTCGTAACCCCGTCCGCCGCTGATCACCACAACGTCCCAAATCAGCCCTCCCAATCCACCCTGTGACGGACACCCGTTGAGCGTGACGAATGCCGGTAAGCCATCGATGGTGAGCGCCTTGGGAAGTCCGTCCCCGGGCGGGCAGCTGAACGGGTTCTCAGCGTTTCCGAATTGCCGCGCGGTCGTTCCTGCGGGGACGGGCTGGGACGCAGCGACGAAACGGATCTGGCCAGCTTCCGTCGATCCCTCGATGACGTCGAGGCGTGGATCGTCATGGCGAAGTACTTGCCCAGGTGGCCATGGCCCTTTGCCATCGGTCGTCACCCAGGTCGTCGGGTATCTGACCGAGTAGCCGTACCACGGGGAGACGAACGTCGAGCCGAGCGTCGGCAAGGCCGAAGACACGACGGTTGCGGTCGAGCTTGTTGCGACGGTGACAGGAGCTGGATTCGACGCACAGGCCGTCGCCAGAGCGGCCACCACCATGGTTGCCGCCAGCCGCTCGCGCGTCCTCACATCCAGAAGTCCCGCATCGTGCAGACTCTGGTCCCTATTGCATCGCGATCTACGTCTGACGGTTGAACCAGATGTTGCCGGGTCCCGCCGTGAAGTCCGCGCCCTCGCCCATCACCGCGACGCTCTTCCCGAGGTTCGTGATAGCGATGGCGTCGTAGTCGCCGTAGGGCGCCGCGAAGCCGGTTGCGGACACGTACGGTGCCCCGCTCGTCGCGTCCGAGAGCTTGACGTCTGCACTCCACGTCACGCCACCATCGGTCGAGGCTCGGTACCACGCGTTCCACGCGCCGGTGCGACTGTCCATGTAGGTGAGTCGGAAGTCACCAGCCGCACCGGCAGCGATCGCCGGGAAGCTGGCATCACCGCCACCGCTCGCAGGAGTGAGCAACGTCTTCCCGGTCCACGTGAGGCCGCCATTCGTCGAGCGTTGCACCCAGATGTTGCCGTTCGCCCCGGCGGTCGTGGAGCCGCCGTACTCGACGACGAGATTGCCGGACGCGTCGGCCGCCAGGGTCGTGGTCGATGAGGTCACGTAGGAGGGTCCGGCGAAGACGCTGTCGACATCGACCCTCGTCCATGTCGTCCCGCCGTTCGTCGTGCGGAACGTCGAGATGGAGATCGGCGCCGTGGCCGTCTGCCGGTTGGTGTTCGGGTATTGGGAGGCCGACATGACGGCCGTCCCGCTGGGCAGCACCGCGAACCCGTTCGAATAGAAATAGTGGCTGCCCGCCATGGTCCCGATCAACTGGGCGGCCGAGAACGTCGAACCGCCGTTGTGCGAGTGCGCCTCGTAAAGGTCGCCGCCCGTTCCCTTCGTGAACGTGATGTAGACGTCGGTACCGTTCTTCGAGATGCCGAGCCAGGGCTTGTCGGAGCTGATCTTTCCTGAGATGAGGGTCGGCGCCGACCAGTGCGCCGCGTGATCGGTCGACTTCGAGAACACGATCTTATATTCGTTCATCCACACGGCGTAGACGACACCCGTGGACGTAACCGCCAAGACGGGGTCGTACTGCCACGCGACGTGCGGGCACCCTGCGCCGCACACCTGCACCTCAGGTCCGAACCTGGCTCCACCGTCGGAGGACGCGCGCACGATCATCGGCGGCTTCGGGCATGTGTTGCAGGCCTTGGTGGCCGTGAAGTCGTTGTACATGGCGTAGACGTACGGCGCGCTCGGGTCCGCGGCGACCGACGGTTCCCATGTGTTGCCGGTCCCGACGACGTTCTCTCCTGCCCATCCCGATGAAGGGGCGGCGGCGATCGTGGTCAGTTTGGCCTCGCCGACACGCGCGACCGCTGCGTCGGGATCCCCACCGCGTCCCTCAGCGTCAGCATCCCCTTCGCTGGCTGCCGTCGAGGGCTGGGACTCGGAGCGCGTCGACGTGTCTTGAGACTTCAGGCGTCGAAGGGGGAAGAACACCGCCAGGGCGACGAGCAGGACCATTCCGCACACCACGATCAATCGACGCATAGCCCAACCTCCAATCGTGATCGTGAGGAAGACTTCCGGACGATAGACCCATGATCGGCCGAGGCGCAAGCGTCCATCGGGATCGTCTCGCGCGGTCTCCGGGTGGAGCGCGGAGACAGAGGAGCCGAGGTGTTCACACATCCTCGGTGGCCCCAAGAGTCGGCCTCGTCTGCCTGCCTCGGGCGATCGCCGACAGCTCAGACCAGTCGAACACGTGGACCCACCCCGCCTGATACGGCTTCGGGTGGGGGGCTCACGTAGCAGGTCCCCCGACAAACGCCGGAGTCTCTCTGAGGGAGAGGCCTCGGCACCTCGGGGGACCCTGGACCCATCTTCGCACCGATCAGGCGGTGGACGATCGGACGGTGTTAGTCGCCCCCGCCTGAGTTCCCGTCGTCCTGGTTGCCGCCATCGTCGCTCTGGTCGCCGCCCTGGTCCTGGTTGCCGCCATCGTCGCTCTGGTCGCCACCCTGGTCCTGGGAGTCGCCGTCCTGGTTGTCGCCCTCATCGGAGCTGGTGCTCTGGTCTGAGCACTCCTGCGAGTCGTCGTCACTGGTCTCGTTGTCTCCAGACTCCTCGGACTGGTTGTTCGAGGTCGAGTCGCACTGTCCCGGCACGATGACTAAGTGAGACGCGGCGGGCACCAGGAGGGAGAGGGAACACGCAAGCCGTCAACCGGTCGTGGGGAGAGTAGATGAGCCGATCGAAACGCCGGTAGAACGGACAGGCGCCGGTCGCCGCTTTGCTGGTCACTCGTTGCGGAGTAGATCCTGTCGTTCTTCCTGAGCGCGCGTCACCCTACATCGGCTCCCGCCTCAGATCGTTCACGGAAGGGTCGGGGGGCGCGGCACCATACTGAACTGACGGGCAAGCAGAGGAAGTGTTGCGCGGAGTTTCGGCTCTTGACCCCAACCGGCCGTCTGCAGGCCCGAACACGCCGAGTGGGTCGTCGCCGCATGCCTCGACGGGGAGATCCGCATCCGGCGCGACCGGAATGATCGCGCATAGCCTGTAACGGATCGGCCACGTCGGGGATTCACGATCACATGAGCAGCGCACATCGGGCGGACATCAGGAGCGTTCCCCAAGAGGGCGAAGGCGCGCTCGACTTCGAGACGTTCTTTGCGGCGGAGTACGGCGGGCTCTTCAGTGCCCTATGCCTGGTCACCCGCAACCGTCATGAGGCCGAAGAGATCATGCAGGACGCGTTCGTGGCGATCTGGGAGCGCTGGGACCGCGTCGGAGGCATGGCCGACCCGACCGGCTACCTATACCGAACCGCGATGAACGTGTTCCGCAAGCGCTACCGACGGGTCAAGGTTGCGCTCCGGCGTGCCGTCCGACTCATCCCGCCCGATGACGACCTCGCCCTCGTCGAATCGCGAGAGGACGTCATCCTCCTGCTCGCGCCGCTCACGCCGGCGCAGCGGGCAGCCATCGTGTTGACCAACCTCCTGGACTACAGCTCCGAGGACGCGGCCCACCTGCTGGGACTGCAACCAGGAACCGTAAGAGCGCTGGCCTCCCGCGGCCGCGCGGAACTCCGAAAGGTTGCCGGTGATAACCATGGATGAACTCAAAGATGCTCTGCAGCAAGCTCGTCGCCACTACCCACCGTCGCCCGATGCGTTCGAGCATTTCTCTCTGGAGCGCGAGCGGAAGCAGAAGGTCAGGCGGGTCGGAACGCTGGTGGTCGCTCTTGCGATCGGGTGCGCGGCGTTGTCCGTCGCCATCGTCGATCTTCCCGGCGGGCATGACACGCCGGCGGCGTCCGGGAACACGGGCGTCCCGGGCGTCAACGGCAAGATCGTGTTCTCGCACATGGTCGACGACACCTGGCACCTGTACACCGCCAACCCCGACGGATCCGATCAGACAGAGGTCGGCGTAGGCGGCTCGGCGACCTGGTCGCCCGACGGCAGCAAACTCGCAGTCGATCGCGGGCGCCAGGGCATCTTCGTGACGAGCGCTGACGGGTCGAACGCGGTCAAGATCGCGGATGGCAACCCCATCGCCCCGCTCACTCCCCTGGGAGAACAGCAGGGATTCACCAGCCGAGCGCCGGGGAACACCTTCCCTGCGTGGTCACCGGACGGCACGAAGGTCCTATTCACACGGTGGTCGAACGATCAGAGCGTGAACTACACGAGCGCCCAGTTGAACTCCTTCGGCACGGGGGGCCTCGCGATAGCCTCCGGCTCCTCACACCTGTTCACCGTGAACGCCGACGGGATCGGAGAGACCCAGCTAACGTTCGGCCGCGTTGCAGATCTCGCCGCTTCCTGGTCACGGGACGGGACGCAGATCGTGTTCACCCGCGCCGCCCGAGGCGAGAGCGGGATCTACGTCATGAACGCCGACGGCTCGCACATCCACCAGATCCTCGCGATGTCGACGATCGCGCAGCCGCCGTCGTGGTCTCCGGATGGGTCGCAGATCCTGTTCGCCGACGAGACGAAGGAAACCACTCCGAGAGAGGGCGTCTACGTGATGGACGCCGACGGCCCGAACGTGCGGCTGCTGACCCCAGCGATCAGCTACGAGGATGCCCCCGCATGGTCGCCCAACGGGACCAAGATCGTCTTCGCGTGCGGAGGGATCTGCACGATGAACGCAGATGGGTCGGATCTGGTTCGCCTCACTCGCGCCCCGACGAACCCGTTCGACGATTTCGAGACGCCGTCGTGGGGCACGGCGCCGACCACGTCGCCGAGCCCGTGATACCACTCTGCAGTTGAAGGGCACACGCTGACGTGGGAGACCCAGTACAGGGATGGTCGTGGGGCAAGTTGTTGGAATCCTGGTGCGCCCGGCTTGTGGACGATGCCGCCGGGATGCCAACGAGCGACGAGCTGCCCAGCTAATCCGGACCCTCGCAGCCACACACGACTAAGCCGGGCTCGTGATGGGGTGGGGCAGTCCGGACGGGGAGCCGGTCGCCTGTGCCACTCTCACCCTCCCGACCCTTCCTATCCCGACATGCATCTGGGGGGCTGGGTGGGGGCGTGGGCCCGGGGTGGCCGATTCGTGGGTTGAGGGGCCGGCAGAGTTCGAGGCCACCTACTGCGCGGAGGAGGAGACAGAGCAAACCGATGCGCTCAGAACCCCGAGCCTCCGATAAACCCGGCTTGATTCGGACGCCCTGCCCTCGCGCTCTCACATCGACTACAAGACGTCGCTCACCGAGGCGCCAAGCGTAACGAACCCGAGCAACGCGATCGCTCCGACTACCACGTATCCGAGCGGGCGAGGGCGTGGCGGTGGAAGGGAGCCCCGACCCAGTCGCTCGATCCACCAGGCCGTAGCCAGCCCTTCGATGAGGATCATCCCTGCGAACAACGCAAGGATGACGGTCGGTGACGCGAGATCGAAGTCCGACTTGCTGGACATCACGATGATGATGCCGATGGGTGAGAGGAGGATCAGGCCGAACGCGAGACCACGGGCTACCCAGCCTCCCGGGAGCCAGAGCCGGAAGGCCAGGTAGAGGAGTCCGCAGAAGAGGCCAGCGATGGACCCGAAGACCACGAGACCGATGACCCCGGCCACCGTGATCCGCCCAACAACACCGAAGGCGGTGGGCTCGCCTAGGTGCTCGGGGGAGGCGATGATGCCGACCAGGCGCATCGCCACTCGAGAGCCAAGGCCGAAGACGACGGCGCCGACCCCTACCCCTCCAAGGATGAGCCTTCCATACGGAACGTCGGATACGGGTGGCTAGCCACCCGGTCCGGCTCAATACCCATCGCGCCCTCCCGTCGCCTTGAATCTGAACTTACGACGGGGCCCGGTGCAACCCCTCGGGCATGGCGGCGGTGGCCTTTCCGGGCGCGATCCGGTTGAGACACGAGAGCGTCTGGATCGCCCACATCAGCTCGGCGGATACCGCATGGCGGACCGGACCGATCCGCGCTAGCCTGCTCGCGGTGGACACCGATTGGGAGATCGTCGAGTCCAGTCCGACTGGCGCGGAGCAGACCGTCTTGCTGCTTCCCGGCGGGATGTGCAGCGCACGTTCGTACGCCGAAGTGATGGCGGAGCCCACTTTGGCAACGACCCGGATGCTCGCCGTCACGATGCCCGGGCATGCCGGCGCACCGCCGCCCAAGGACTTCAGCACCGAAGCCTACGCCCGGATCACGGCCGAGCTTGCGAAGAGCGCCGGGGTCGACTTGGTCGTCGGCTTCAGCATGGGCGCGATGGTGGCGTACGAGATGGTGGTCTCGGGCTCATTCACCGGTCCCGTCGTGTTGCTAGGGGTCAGCCTCTCTACCCCGGACGAGCCCCGCTTCTTTCGAGCCATGATCCGACTCGGATCGTTCCTGGGGACGCTGCCGGCCGCCGTCCTCAAGAAGGGTATCGGGTCCATGGCGAAGCGCGAGGCCATAGCGCCCGAGCGTCAGGCCGAGCTGCAGGCGGACTTCGCGCTGAACAACACCCGCGACATGCGTCGGGGACTGCAGGCGTATCTGGATTGGCTACATCGCGACGACGACCCGGCGCGGCGGCTCTGCGAGACGGACGTGCCCGCGTGGGTCGTGCATGCCGAGAAGGGCGATGGCGCCCTGACCCAGCACGAACGGGCGACGCTCGAGGCATGTCCCGATGTTCGGGTCGTGACGATCCCGGGACAGGTGTTCCTTCTTCCCAATGAGGTGCCCGGGCGCATCGCGGATGTGATCGTCCAAGCGCTCGCAGAGGCCTGAACGCGTAGGAATCATCGGTTGGTTGTTGGGGCTGTTGGTTTGAAACCGCCTACTGATGAGTCTGCGGCGCCCGTCGCGGCACGCACCGCCACCTCCAGCAGGATCTCGACGCCCCTGGGATGGGCTCGACCCCCTAATCAGATGCCTTCGATCGCGTCGATGCGTCCGGAACGGATCGCTTCGACGAAGGCCTGGTAGTCCTTCTCGTTCTGGTCTGCGTACCGCTCGGAGAAGTCGGTTATCGCCCGGTCGAACCCATCGCCCTTGCCGAGATAGGCTGAGATCGCGATCGGATCTCCCGACCTGGCATGGGCACGCGCCAGCGTCCAACCGCACTGGCGTGCGTAGAACTCGAGGCCGAACGGCTCCATCGCCTCCACCACGGCCGAGCCCTTCATGTCCCGCAGCTGGCGCCAATACAGGTAGCGACCGGCCTCGGCGCCCTTCGTCCAGCCCAGGTAGATGTCGCTCGCGGCCTGCATCATCCGCTGACCCTGCACGACGCGTTCACCCGGTTGATCGAACCGACTCTTCGGCAGATGGTCCTCGAGCACGGAGGTCGTTGCCTCCTTGACCTGGAGGAAGAGTGGATCTTCCTGGTCCCGGCCCTGAAGCAGCACGATGTACGCCCGCGTGCCGACGCTGCCCACGCCGACCACTTTGCGGGCCACATCGATGATCTCGAATCGCTCGAGGAGCGCGCGTCGATCGGGCTGCAGGGTGGCCCGATAGGCTCGCAGCTGTTCGTGGATCAAGTGCTGGAGCTGCTCGGGGGACATCCCGAGGGATACGGTGAGCTCACGTGCCGGTATCACGATCGGCGGTTGACTGATGATCCGGTAGTTGCCGTCGACGTGTTCGGCTAGCTTGGACAGCGCTTGGAGGCTGTCCCGCGTCTGGGCTTTCGCTGCGCTCTTCTTGGCCCTCTTCTGGCTCTCCTTCGCCTGCTTCTTCTGCGCCTTGCTCAGCTGGGCCCGTTTGGCCTCCTCGATCCCCGCCATCAGCTCCTGCTCCGACAGGTGGGCGTACCAGATATCCATGGTGCGCATCTGCGAGAACTCACGCATCGACTCTCGGTATGCCCTGACCGAAGCCAGGGTGGCCTCGCGCGCGTCCGCCTTCGTGAACCCGTTGTTGCGCGCGGCGATCGTGAAGCTCGCGGACATGCGTTTCACGTCGTATTCGAACGGTCCCGGCAGGGTCTCGTCGAAGTCGTTGAGATCGAACAGCAGCGCACGCTCGGGCGACGCGAACACACCGAAGTTCGACAGGTGTGCGTCGCCGCAGAGTTGGGTGATGAGGCCGGCCCGGGGGGTGTCCTTGAGGTCAGCGGCCATGATCTTCGCAGCGCCGCGGTAGAACGTGAACGGCGAGGCCAGCATCCGTCCATGACGAACAGGGACAAGATCCTGCTCGCGCGTCGCATCTTGCTCCTCGAGCAGCGCGACCGGATCTGGTCGATCATCAGCCGGCTTCCACCCAGCGTGGCTATCAGGGGCCGCCTTGTCCCTGGCTCGCTTACCGCCTGCCGCGCGTTCTTCAACACTTGCGTGTTCGACCTTGCTCGTGCTCATCGGTATCACGTCCTTCTTGGCCTGGCCCCCGGCGTGCCCGAACGTCCACGACATCGGATCTCCCGAGGCTATCGCACCCCACGGAGGGACCGACGCTCGACGATGCGGAGAAGACACCGTGCGGATCCAGCTTTGAAGACGAAACCGCAACCCGTCGACCGGTCGGCTGCCCCCGACCGATCAGCCAGCCTGTTCGAAGATCTCGCTGAGGAAGTGCACCATCGCCCAGGTGGTGATGCGCGCGGCCGCCCCGACGTGGTCGTAGGGTGCGTTCAGCTCCACGATGTCGAATCCCACGACGCGGCCGCGCCGCGCGATCTCCACGAGCGTCTCGCGGAGCTGGCGATAGCTGAGGCCGCCCGGCTCGGGCAGGGTGGTGCCCGGGACGATGGCGAGGTCCAGCACGTCGATGTCGATGGAGACGTAGAGGTGCTCTGACTCCGGCACGAGGCGCTTGACCACCTCCGCCGGTCCCTGCTCGATCATGTCTTTGGTGGTGGCGAAGCCGTGACCCGCCGCTCGCATCGGATCGATGTCATCTCGCGTCGCGTTGCGGAACCCGAGCCCCGTGACGCTCTGCACGAACGGGAGCTCAGAGATGCGCCGCAGCTGGCTCCCGTGGGTGAACTTCGAACCGAAGTACTCGTCCGCGAAGTCAGGGTGGGCGTCGATGTGCACGACGTCGATCGGGCCCAGCGGTTCCATCCCCCGCGCTACCGGGAAACTGATCGAGTGATCGCCGCCCACCGCTACCACGAGCGTCCCCCGTTCGGCCAGGCGCCGGGTCACCTCGGTCGTGCGATCGAGGTTCCGCTCGATCTCGGCCCCGACGATCGCCACGTCGCCCACGTCCGCCATCGTGACGCCGACGAGGTAGTCGCGGTCGGCCTCCACGTCGTACCAGCCGGCGGCACCGCCGCCTCCGCTCGCGCCCGGCGGCCACCGGTACTCGAGCTGATTGGTGGAACTCATCCGTGCCCACGCAGGTCCGGCGCTCTGACCCGTGCGGATCATCGGCTGGATCGTTCCGGCGTCGTACGGGACGCCGAGGAAGGCGACCTGGGCGTCCAGCGTCGCGACGTCCCGCGTGCTCGGCGCGCCGAAGAACGTCCTTGGCGCTGGCCAGAGCAGCTCTTCGAGCGGACTCTCGCGGTCGATCGGCTCCATCACGGTTCTCCTTCGGTCTCGGGGCACCGTTCTAACATCGCGGGCGCTCCGGTGCGTTCGCGGGGCCGGCCGGTCACCGCACGGGCCCCGGGCGCGCTGGGCCGCGACTAGACGGAGAACAGCTCGATGGCGAGGTCGTCGAGGGTGGCGATGTCTTCCAGCGGGAACCTCGCCGCGATGGGTTCGAAGACGTCGCCGCCGTGGTGGAGCGCGAGCATCACCGCCTGGCGATAGAGGGCGAGCCCCATCGCCTGACGGGGGAAGTCCTCCCTAACCGGCCAGGCACTGGCATCCAGGAACACCCGCAGCAACGATTTGTCGCAATCGAAGAGGTCGCGGAAGACCTGGATGATCTCGAAGTGCCGATCCGCCGCCACCGCGTCGCCCCAGTCGATGATCCCGCTGAGGCGGCCGTTCTCGACGTACGCGTGGTTGGCGACCAGGTCACCGTGAACGAAGACGCGATCGAACGGCCCGAGCCGGGCGAGGTAGCCGTCGATCTGCCCGACCAGATGCGCCGGCAGCGAGCTCTGCCGCGCGGCCCCGACGACGTCCAGGCCCGACCAGGCTTCGTCCGCAGCGACGCCCGAGGTCGGCAGGGCGTGGATCCGGTGGACCTGTCGGCCTACGTCCACGGCGAGTGAGCGCCGTTGTTCCTCCGACAGGGCGGCACGCCACGACGCCACGCCGGGCGTGCGGCTGGTGATCAGGTACGGCCACGGGGCGGGATCGTCCTGGTAGAGCTGCCCTTCGCCGAGCAGACCGGGCGCGGCGATCCCCGGATCCGTCGCGACCGCGGCGAGCGCGGCGCGCTCGCCCGCGTAAATCGCGCGCCATGATCGGGCGTAGCCGAACAGCTTCACGACGACGTGTCCGCACAGGAACGTCGGCCAGGTGGCGTTATGGCCGGCCTCCGGTTCCGCGTCGGCCTCGGTGAGGTCGTGGCGCCGGAGTGTCTCGGCGACGTAGGGCCACCAGAACCCGACGTCGTCCGTGCGCGAGACATACTCCTGCAGGGACGAGAAAGCGGGCGGTGTGATCATCGGAACAGTATCGGCGCCCGGGGGCACCGCTACGGCGCCGGCCGGATCGGTTGCCGTCGATGCGTGGCGTGACCGATCAGCACGGCGATGCCGGTGAGGATCCCGATCGGAACGCCCACCAGCACGAACGATCCGAACACCAGGCCGACGCTGACCCTCGAAGATCGGAGCCTGTACCCACCTCTTTTCCCGGGCGTGCTGCCACCCCGAAAGGACGGCACCCTGCGGCGGATCTACTCTCGCCTAGGGCCTGGGCCTGGTCAGGATGTGGATGCTGAGGACGAGGATCCACAGCGGGAACAACAGCTGCACCCAGGGTGATACGCCGAAGCTGACCAGGAGCACGGCGGCGCACAGATACCCGGAGATCGCGAGCCACTTCGGGATCACATGCGTGCGAACGGCCACGGTGGCGACCGAGATCGTGAACACGGCAGCCATCCGCATCGCATAGACGCTGAGCAAGAGCGATGCGACCCTCGCTTGCATCCGCCACGCGTCCGTGGCGGACGCCGCCACGCCGTGAGCGGTCTCCAACCGCAGGCCCCCGGCCACCGCGGACGTGGCGAAGAGCATCGCAACGAAGAGCAGACCGCTGCCGAGCAGCACCGTCGCGAAGAACCGATCCTCGTGCTGCCCGATGCGGTCGCGGATCACGCCGATGAACCACAGGAACGCGATGCCCGCGAACGGCACGAGGTTCAGCGCGAGACCGAGCCACGCGCGCTTGCCCGGGTCGGTGAACCACGACGCGTCCTGCCCCGCGTCCGCCGGTACCGACAGCCGGATCGTCACCAGGGTAACGATGAGGAGCACCGAGAAGACGATGCCCGCCACCGCCGCGGAACGGGGCGTGGTGAGGAGCGGTCGCGTGATCGGCTCGTCCATGTGGGCGAGCCTACCGTCCTGCGGGCCCACCGGTAGAGTGGAGGGGGAAGCGACATCCGGCCACCAAAGGGAGGGACGTCATGAGCGAAGTCACCGAACATCAGCTGGAGGACATCGAGGCGCTGTTCGTGCAGACCGCCGCCCGGATGACCGGGGAGGGCGACCGCGTGGTGTTGCACGGGCTCTCGCCGTCCACGCTGTACTTCTCCGACCGTCCCCAGCGGGAGGTGGGTCACATGACCACCCGCAGCTTCGTGGAGCTCTGGGGCGAAGGCGAGAACAGCTTCGCCACCGATCCTCCCAACGCCGTCCTGTCCTTCGCCGAGCCGGGCGACCGTGCGGTCGACGACGTGGTCGTGGAGATCCAGTCCCCCAGACTAGACGGCGACCAGCTCACCTACGACGTGAAGGTGCTCGACGGCACCCTCCCCACCGAGACCGGCCCTTGTGCGCTCTTCATCGACCCGTTCGGCCGTCCGCTCTCGCCGGTGTCTGCGGGGGGGATGCACCGACGGGCACGGCGGCGCCGCCGCCGCTGACGCGGTGGATCCCGGGGCGGTTGGGGCCTTGTACGCTGAGGTGCCCGGTCGGTTCGTCGCCGCGAGGAACGAGCTCGCGGCGCGACTGAAGGAACGCGGCGACGCGGAGGGCGCGAGCGCGGTCAAAGCGCTGCCCCGGCCCACCGTGGCGGCGTGGGCCGTGGATGCCCTCGCGCGTGATCACGCGGGCGACCTCGAAGCGTTGGTGCGCGCCGGCGAAGACCTCGCATCGGCGCAGCGGCAGGTGACCGCGGGCGCCGGCGCGGATCGGCTGCGTGAGGTGACCGAGGAACGGCGATCGCTCATCGACCGGCTCGTCCGAGCCGCGGCCAAGGCGCTCGAAGGCGCGGGCATGCCCGCGCCCCGGGCGACCCTCGACAAGGTGGCGGACACCCTCGCGGCGATCGCCTCCAACCGGGATGCGGCTGCGCGGGTGCAGGCGGGCGTGCTCGACAAGGAACTGCCGGCCCCCGCCGGCTTCGGGGACGAGCGCCTGGACGCGGCGCTCCTCGCTTCGGTCAGCCACCTGCCGCGGGGCCCCGCCGACGATCTCGCGGTCTCGCCCCGCCGGCAACGCAAGGACCGGGAGCGCGCCCGGCGGAGCGCGCGTCTCGCCGAGGAGGCGACGGATCTGGAAGAGACGGCCGACCGGCTCGAGCGAACGGCGAAGGACGCGGAGGCAGCGGCGGCATCGGCACGCAAGGCCGCGGCTACCGCGAGGCGACGGGCCGACGCGGCACGCCGCAAGGCCGAGCAGGCCGGAGCGTGATGATGGCTCGCGGAAGGAGCACGCGATGAAGGTGGGTTCGATCGTCATCGACTGCAACGACTTCGACGTGATGTGGAAGTTCTGGGCGGAGGCGCTCCGCTACCGGCCCCGCGAGGCGCCCGAGGGCGACTTCGTGGTGCTCCGCGATCCGGAGGGGAACAACGTGAACGTGTCGCTGCAGGAGGTTCCCGAGAAGCCTCGGGGGAAGAACCGACTGCACTTCGACCTCTACGCCACCGACCAGGCCGGCGAGATCGAGCGGCTCCTGGGGATCGGCGCCACGCTGCACCCGCGCGAGCCCGAGCCGAAGGAGGACTTCGTGGTCCTGGCAGACCCCGAAGGCAACCTCTTCTGCGTCATCGACGTGAGCTGACGCCGTGGCCTCAGGCCGGCGTGGGATCGTCGAACACGCGGCCATCCAGCGCTCCGAAGTCCCACACGTCGATGCTCGGAGGCTCGAGGCCGAGCGCCGAGAGGGACGTGCAGACCTGGCTCCGATGGTCGGTCCCGTGATGCAGCGCCTGCGCGAGACGGATCCCCCGGGGTGCGTGGCCCGCGGATCCGTCGTCGTGGAGCGCCAGGACGTCGACGTCCGGATCGAGGCCTGCGGTCAGCACCGAGGACCAGGTCGCGCCGTGGTCCTGCATGACGCGTCGGAGCGCCGTCATGTCCATGTGGCGCTCGTCGAAGAGTTCCGCGCGGTCCCCGGTCAGCACGAACAGGTACCAGGCGTCGGCCTCCACCAGATGTCGGAGGGTGTCGAGGATCGACCCGTAGGTCCCCGGGACCTGGCCCGCGAGCTGCGCAGGGCCGAGCGCGCTGCAGGCGTCGATGATCTGCAGGCTCGCCCACACGTGGTGCGCGAACGCATCGTCGAGATCGGATCTGGTCACCCGCTCACCCTAGCGCCACCAGCCAGGTCCTCGGAACGAGCAGCTCACGCCCTGCTCTGGGCCCGGCACATCGCCGGGATGCGATACTCGCCGCCATGACGTCCCGCGCCGCGCTCACGCCCAACCGCAAGACCACCATGAGGATCGGGGTTGGGCCCGAGATGTTGGAGGAGCTCGACAAGCGGAGAGGCGGTTCCTAGCGATGGCCGAACGCCGGTGGCCCATGGCCGTGGCCGTGCTCGCGGCAACGATGCTGATGTTCTTCGCTCCGCGACACGCCGTCGTGTCGTTCTGGTGGATCTTCCCGGTCATCCAGCTGGTCCTCCTCGGCGCGCTGATCGTGGCCGATCCGGGGCGGATCGACCGCCGTTCGACCGTGCTTCGCCGAGCGACGATCGTGCTGATCGCCGTGATGACCGTGGCCAACACGCTATCGGCGCTCGTCCTGATCGACGGCATCATCGCGGGGATCCCCGACATCACGCCAACGATCCTGCTGGGCAGCGGGGCCGCGATCTGGGTAACGAACGTGATCATCTTCAGCCTGTGGTTCTGGGAGCTGGACCGGGGTGGCCCCACGGAGCGCATGATGGGGAGCGGGGTTCCGGTCAGCTTCGTGTTCCCGGAGGAGGCGAACACCGAGCACGCCGCAGCGCAGGGCTGGGAGCCGACGTACCCCGACTACCTGTACCTGGCCTACACCAACGCCATCTCGTTCAGCCCCACGGACACGATGCCGGTGAGGATGTGGGCCAAGATGACCATGATGATCGAGTCGGCGATCTCGCTGCTGATCGCGATCCTGGTGGTCGCGCGAGCCGTGAACATCCTCCCGACCTGATCCTCGAGACCCACCTCAGATAGGCTTCGAGCACCTATCCAGCGCAACCACGAGGAGGTCCGAGCGATGACGTCCAAAGATGCATTCACCGAAGACGAGTGGGTCCGGCTGCGGCGAGCGCCGATGGTCGCGGGCATGGCGATCTCGATGGCGGATCCCGGCGGTCCGATCGAGCTGACCAAGGAGACGATGGCGTCGCTACGGGCCGCCTCGGCTCCGCCCTCGAACGACGAGCTGCTCACCGCGGTGTCCCAAGACATCCTGGCGATGACCCAGCAGAAGCAGAACCCGATGGGTGACTACAAGATCGACAAGACGACGGCACCTTCGACCCAGATCGTGGACGAGCTACGGGGTGTGCACGGGATCCTCGTGGCGAAGGCCACGCCCGAGGAAACCGACGCCTTCGGGCGCTGGATGGTCGCGGTCGCGCAGGAAGCGGCGAACGCGGCCAAGGAAGGCGGGTTCATGGGCTTCGGAGCCGAACGCGTGAGCCAGGGTGAGCAAGCGATGCTGGCGAGCGTGGCGAAGGCGTTCGGGATCGCGCCGTAGTCGGGGCCGCAACCGGGCCCGATCACCTGGAGGTATCGACACCAGGTAGGCCCACCTCCCTCCGGTTCGCAGGTTCGGCATCCGTGGCGGGCGAGGCGAACGCGCGGCGCGGTAGGGAGATCACCCTATCCGGCGCGTTCTGGCGCCGGCTCAGGTGTCGGCTCCGACCAGTTCGAAGAGCAGCCCTTTGACGCGCTCGTCGATCTCGTCCCGGATGGGCCGTATCTCTTCGATAGGCCTGCCGTTCGGGTCGGGAAGCTCCCAATCGAGGTAGCGCTTGCCCGGAAAGATGGGGCAGGCGTCGCCGCAACCCATCGAGATGACGACGTCGGCCGCCTCTACCGCGTCGGTGGTGAGCGGCTTGGGGAACTCCTTCGACAGGTCCACGCCGAGCTCGTCCATCACGGCGATCACCGCGGGGTTGATCTCACCGGCCGGCGCGCTGCCGGCGGATCGCACGCGGACGCGACCCGCCGCGTGGTGGTCGAGGAGCGCTGCAGCCATCTGCGAACGGCCCGCGTTATGCACGCACACGAACAGCACCTCGGGGACCGTCATGGGGTCAGGGCCCGACGCACGATCGCGAGCCGCTCGGGAACCAGCCGGAAGAACGCCCAGCGCCCACGCTGTTCGCGCTGGACGAGACCGGCATCCGCCAGCACTTTGAGGTGGTGACTGACCGTGGGCTGGGAAAGCCCGAGGGGCTCGGTGAGGTCGCAGACGCACGCTTCCCCGTTCTCCGAAGCCGCCAAGAGCGAGACCAACCGCAGCCGTGCAGGATCCGCGATCACCTTGAGCGCCGCCGCCATCTCCTCGGCTTCCGATGCCCCCAGCGGCGAGCGCAGCATCTGCGGGCAGCATTCCTCGGTGATGACGCCGATCAGCTTCATACGGACAGATTGACAGCGGTCGATGTATCTGTCAACGTATCGACGCATATCGATACATACCTCACCCGCGGAAGGAGGTGCCGCCATGAACGAGCCTTGCTGCCCCTCTGATCAATGCCCGCCGGACTGCTGCTAACCGGGCGCTGCGCCCTCGGATCCTCCCGCTGCCGGGGG
>Ga0315278_10001910_pt1 | contig 18401 bp, 12 predicted proteins | sample YL17G06_0_MG_FD_203880 | JGI IMG/M metagenome (GOLD analysis project Ga0315278, IMG submission 203880) | Sediment microbial communities from Yellowstone Lake, YNP, Wyoming, USA - YL17G06_0 | ecosystem: Environmental > Aquatic > Freshwater > Lake > Sediment | place: USA: Wyoming | collected... | reverse complement strand
TTTCGACTCCGGGTAAAATCTAAGGAGAAGAGGGAAAAAGGGGCATACAAAAAAATCTCCCTATCTTTCTTCGCGGTCCTTCGCGTTCTTAGCGGCTAGTTCATTCGTGTTAATTCGTGTAATTCGTGGGCTTCTTTTTTAACGGAAATCCCCGATCAACACAAACGGCGCCCAGTAAAAGGGGTGTCTTTTGCCATATGTCTCCATCATTTCTTTCCGGGCCTGGTGCAGGGCTTCGATTTTATCCGTATTTTTTAAGGCCCGGTAAAAGGACACCATGAGTTTTTCCGTATAATAATCATCCACTTTCCACAAACTGGCCAACACGCTGGGCGTACCTGCATAGATAAACGCCCGCGACAATCCCACCATCTCATCCCCGGGCGAAATATCACTCACATTGGTTTCACAGGCGCTGAGGGTAACCAGGTAAGCGGGCTTCAGGTTTAATTGGAAGATTTCCTGCACTTCCAACCGGCCGTCGGCGCTGCTGTCCGGCGCCAACAGTATGGCCGAATACAGAGGATTGGCTGTATCGAAACACCCATGACAGGAAAAATGCAGGATATCCACTAAAGGCCCATAATACCCCACCTGAGATTCCCCGGCGTCTTTGCCGGTAAAGATTTCCGTATCTTTGGGGTACAGGCGTTTCAGTTCTTTTACTTCTTGTTCGGAAAAAAGCAGGGAGCCGTCAGGGTTGCCCAGGGCAATAAGCTGTTCTTTTTTTAACGGATTCTTTTCCCGGCAATATTTATAGACATTGGCGCTGGGCAGATAAAAAAAAGTCATGTCCTGTTCCTCTAAGAATTTCCTGTTGTTCATCAAGGCTTCAAAGGGCAGGTAATGCAGGACGCCGTGGGGGATGACCCCGATGCGGGTTTTCCCGGCCAAATGGGTTTCCACGGGTTTCAGCAGCAGGTTATATAATTCCTGGGCCTGGAATTGAAGGGTTGCCACGCCAAAGGCGTCGGGGGTGGCGATCATTCTAGAATTCCCAAACCTTCATTTCATAAGGGGCTTTTTAAGTATGATTGGTTTTGGTATCCATCAATTATCCTGGTGAAAACTTCATATATAGAATCCATCGTAGTGATGCTGAGTTTATCGATAAGAATGTCATCCAAAGCATGAATAACTTCACCATGAGCAATATTATTTCTAAAATGGACAAGTTTATCAATATCTTTATTGAAAGGAACTTCCGGTAGAAGTTCCAAATTGAATCGACACAGAATATCGTTAATTACTCTAAAGTTGACATTGGCCTGGGTAGAGATTTTGGTTCTTAAATTTACTCTTTCTTTTATGTAATTATAGATATCTCCGACAAGCGAAATTTTTTTGTCGAAATTTTTTCTGCCATCGCTTAAATTGTATTTGGCATCAAGATCATGTACGAGAATATTTTTGCTTAACTGGATTGCCGATAGATCCAACTGATTGATGTATCTTATATATATACTGAATCCAGTGGTAACAAAACCTTCCCAAAGCGAGTAGAATGATGGTATTGAATATTTCTGGATAATTTTTTCCTGTAAATCGGTAAATTTGTGCTTGATATGGAGTGTCTTTAGCGTTGTTATCTCCTCAAAACGCCAATCGACTTCGTGCTTTAATTCTTCTCTTAAACCGGCCATAACTCTATGTTACTTTCATTACCTGGAGTGCACGATCGATTCTTTTGATTACCCTGGTGCTGCTGTTCGATGCAGCGCCCGTATACTTTCTAAAAATCTCATCTGACTTGAGTTTATCGATTCTATTCCTGATATCCTCTATATCGGCTTTTTCATAATAATCGATATTTAAGCCAATGCTTATGGTAATGGCATCAAAAAGACTGGTTGAGAAAATACCGTTTTTGAATCTGAATATTTCCGTACCTAAAGGCTTCAGCATCCTGATAATTCTTAAAAAGAGCTTTTCCAGGCTATAATCAAAATTGTTGTTTGCAACTACATCCCGCATAAATTCAGTCATATGGTTGGAAAGAATGGTTTTAACACTTTTCCAGTTATTGAACAAAGAAAAAAAGCGTAGGACCAATTCTTCCAGGTAAAGTTCCAATGTCTGTTTTTCGGTAGGCTCAATGATGGCTATGAAATCATCCTCACGGGCAATACGCTCCAGAAATTTATTAAATTCACTTGAAATTCCTCTAAAAATGCAATTCCTGATTTCCTGGTCCGTAAGTGGAGACCCACCGGTGTTCAGCCTGTTAAAAAGTTCATATCTCATATCGAACTTGCTGTTCCACTTAATAATCTCAACGCGACACACAGCTCTCTTGATGTTAAGCTGAAATTTTAAAGGTAATCCCTCGTATTTCATACTTTGCATTGACTTAACCAATTCACCTTCACACAATTCCCAAAAATTTTTATCAGGGTTATTTTTCAATATACCGTAAAAAGACAGGACGGTGGACAATCTTTGCAAGCCATCGACGAGTTCCCATTTACCATCTCTATCTTCCGCAACAAAAATTGGAGGTATCGGTATTCCCAGCAATAGGGATTCGATGAATCGGGTTTTTTGGTAATCACTCCAACGGAAAAGTCTTTGAAAATCCGGATCGATAATTATTTCATCCCGTTCATACATGCTGATAATTTCTCCGAAAGACATATCTAATCGATCGGTATTTATACTATTTCTTACTTCTGCAATTTCATCTTCCAGGTTCATATTTATCCTCCATAAGATTCTCAAGTATACAATACTCCAGCGCTTTTGTCAAATTCAAGAGACCCACTTTCATTACCCATAAACTTTCCCCGGAAAGAAAGGCAATATCCTTCCCGTCCGGCGACCATAAAGGATTCATCACGCTGCCGGGAAAATCCTTCATTAAGCGGCGCGGCAATGCCGCGGGTTTGTCTTTTTCAACGTCCAGTACCCAGAGCTGCCCTGCCCCATTAAACCAACGAACATAAGCAATCCGTTTCCCATCCGGCGACCAGGTGGGCTGCAGACAATCCCCGGTCTCCGTCAAACGGGCAATCGTTTCATAAGTCTTACCATTCATCAGGAAAAGATCGCCGTAAACCGGCGTGCGGTCGCGATCCGTTCCACCTTTGAAATACCGGGAAACGGCCAGCGTGTCTTTGATCCCAATGGGAAACAAGTCAGGACGATTAGTGATTTCAATCATGACGCTGTCGGGCAAACTTCCCTTCCCACGAAACACCCGGAATATATAAGACCCACTTGAAAACTCCGGCGTCAAACGCAACGCAATCTCAATTATTCCCTTTCCAGGATTTCCATCAACGAAAGGTCCTTTGCTATTCCCATCCGCCACCGGGGTTTTTTTAACGATGATTCTCTCATCAGTTCCGCCCTCACCCCCGGATTCAAGCCGGGCAATCTCCATATCCACCGCCTGGAGACCCGCAGGCAACAGGATGTTGATGGTCAAGGTGGAACCCGGTGTAATCACCCCATTGGGCTCCACTGTAATGATCCCGGCGGACAGGACTATAGAAAACCAACCAAACAACACCACAGCCAAAAGAAACTTTGCCTCCGGCGGCCCTGCCGGGGGCCAAACTTTTGAAAAAGTTTGATCAAAACTTCTCGTTTTCATTATTCCCTCCTTTATTTGATCTTCAGGATGAAACTCTTTTTTAATATTTCCACGGTCTTTACCTGACCCTTCTTCACCACCAAAATCTTAAAAACCGGTTTTGATTTCCCCTTTTCCACATAAATCACATGAAACAAATACTCATCCCTGTTTTCCCGCAGCAACCACAACTTACTCTCCTGCCCCGGCTCCCGCTCCGGCATAAACTCCACCCCCTCCGCCAGCGTAACTTTCACCTCCGGGTAAGTATTGGATTTCAAAAGTACACCGAAATCAATAGGTATAAGAACAATGAGTATCACCGTTATAGTTCCCATAAACGCAATAAATATGGGCACGATCCCCTGCTGGATATCATACCACAGCTTAGAAAAAGGCCTCTTTGGCCGCCGGTCCCACCCACCCTTTTGCCCACGCCGTACCAGGGCATATGTCACCAACGCGGCAAAAGCCGTGAAAAAAATCAATAGCGTATAAAAGGCTTGCATTTTATCGACGTTAATGGAATTTTCATTCAGTATCCAGGTGCGCAGCTCTTTTTCAATACCGGTAAAAAAACCGCCCTGCGTAATAGGTTCGAAGCCCCGCAGCAAAAAATCCTTATAATGCATCGGTGTAGTAAATAAAGATATTACCACAATCAAATAAACACAGATGATGACGACTACCAGACCGGTATATACCGACAGTAAACCCAGGCGCGTTTCATTTTGCTCGTACTGGTCGAAATAAACAAAAGCCCCGGCGGCAATTAAGAAAAGCACATAATAATACCAATAGTTTAGCAGGGTGAAATAAATGGCTAAGAGAGTCGAGAGGAAAAAGGTTCCGCCCGAAATCAAATAATATTCGGGTACTGGGTCCACCATGGCAATGCCCAGCATTTTAGCGTGTGCATACTCAGCGATGAACCCAATGGCATATAAGGCAATGGTTACTGAGGCGATCCCGGCAAAGAATTGTTTTATTTTTTCCAGCATATTAAACTCTCCCGCTGCCACGTACTATTTTATATTCGAGCAGCTTTTTTTATTTACAGAATGATAGTACACCTGCAAAAAAGAAATGTCAAGAGCCCCGTTAATTATTTTATTTCTAGCCGCTAAGACCGGTCGATTAGGAGCGGGGGATAACCCACTCTTACTCGACCGGCTATTTTTTTTCGTGTGAATTCGTGTCATTCGTGGGCTGTTTCCCTGGTGTTTCTTTGTGCCTTCGTGCCTTTGTGGCTATTTTCCCGGCAGGGAATTCGTATCCGCCAGTACATTAATCAGCTTAGCACAACCGCCGTTTTTTATGAATTCCGTATGCTCGTCTATGGTCTTAAAACGAAGCCCTGATATTTTAGAACATTCCATTTCATAACCGGTCGCCTCATAGAATGCTTTTAATATTTTTCCCGTAACCGGATCGGAAAAAGTGGTTTTATAGTTTTGTTCCCTGATCCTGGCGAGGGTGTTCATCCATATGGCGGCGCTCAGCGCACCGCAGCCATTGCCGCTTAAACCAAGACCCCCGGCAAATCCGGCAACCATAACCTGTTCTTCATCATTGGCGCCCATTTTCCTGGCTGTTTCCGAAGCGCAGCTTATCGGCTGTTTCGGCAGATCGGTTTGATCCAGGGATAACCCTTCGGTTGCCGATTGGATCGCCTCAGGGGCCCATTTTTCCGCAAGCTTAAAGCAGGACCAGAATTTCCCGGTGAAAAAGTGTTTCGCGATATTGAATTTGCTTGAAAAATCACAACTGGTTATGTCCAGGCAGTCGGCGCTTTTTGCCCTGTTGATAAATGATTCCATAATATGCCGGGTTGCTTTTATGGCCATACCGATGGCCCGGCCCGGGTCTGCGCACCTGCGAAAGGATTCCGCTCCTACAGCCAATGAAGCCCCCCAAAGCATCCCGCATTGATATCCCTGCTGCAGTATTCCGCCCGCTAACGGGTCCGCCGCATGCTCCTCATTCTCCAGCGGATGTCCGAATTCCCGGTTCAATATATAGAAGAATGTGCGGGAGCAGGTCCCTAATTTTAAAAATACCCGTTTGGTGTCTCGCCGTACCTTTTTTGATTTGAACATTTTCATGCATTTCCTCCGATTTGTCAGATTTTAAGCCGGTTGAAGACAGACAAAATAACCTCTTTCTGTCGTCATTACTGGTTCTCCTTAATAAATTTTCCCTTTATATTTCCTTCTGCCCAAGATATCTTTTGACACTATCTTGTAAGTTGCTTTTGTTTTGAATTTTGAATATTTGAATTTTGGATTTGTTTCGAATTTCGTGCTTCGTGCTTCGTGCTTCGTACTTCGGGTTTATTCTTTTTCCGCCATTTGGGGCTTGACGCAGCAGTAGCCCCAGGACATATTGTCTTAAAACGCTGCCCTGATAGTTTGTCAGGCTTTTACACCCGTTATCACCCGGTCCCAATCAAAGCATGGGCCGAAATCGGTTTTGTCGGAAGCACGATAATTGACATGGCTCACAATCCCTTTAAAGTCGGCCACTTCCGGGGCGGTTTCATAGCGCTGAGGCGCTTCCAGGAATTCCCTGGGAATTTTGTAGCGGGCCGTGAGGTAGCGTAATAAAATGATCAGGGAACTGTATTGGTTTTCCGTGAAGGTCGCAAAGTAATCGTAGTCCCGGAAGGAATTCGCACAATAGTATCCAGTTTGATTAAGGCCGCAATAGACAGGGTCACCCCGGTAAGTACTGACAAGATTATCGCCGATTTTTTTCAAAGGGCCGATGTTTGACACTTCGATACCGATGGTGGCCTGGCTCCTTTCCGTGTTCCCGCCCACGGCGCCTTCCCCTAGATGGTATGACCAGTAATAAGATGAAAACAAATTATAGATAGTCCCGTTTCGACCGATTAAGAAAGGGACCGACACATGGTAATTCGGTTTGGTTAACGTTGCCATGTCGCCTTTCAGGTATCCCATGGTGAAATGAAGAACGATCTGGTCTTTATCGACCCGGGGTTGGTAGAAATAGGATTCATCGCCGGATGACGGCCGGGTTTCCACATAATACATGAAAGTATCTTCGCCGAAAATTTCAACCGCTTTTCGTATTAGCGTATGTTGTTTACCCTGGCTGTCGATCCCGGTGTTATCAAAATCCTGCTCATAGTCTGATATTTTTTCCACGCGCATTTTTTCCTCCTTCTCTGTTTATCATTTTTATATGAATATATCATTTTACACTATCGGTCCCTGAAATTCAATGGAATTTTGTTAAAAATTATCTTCCCCTTTTCGATTAAGAATTTTCGCGGTAAAATTTGACTCTAAGCAGCGAATATGGTAAGATTTTAACCGGAAGCTTTATGGGGAAGGTAAGGAGGATTAAAATGAGCGATAAGCGCGTAAAGCCCGGGATTGAAACATACCGGTTTCCCGCCGAATTTGAACCCCATGAAGCCATCTGGCTGGGATGGCCCGTTTATGAGAACAAAAAGGGATTGTCCACGGTCCCGGTAATGCTAAAAATTATCAAAGAACTGGCCCCCTATGTTAAAGTTAAAATTGCCGCCCAGGATGATGAAGAGAAAAACAAAATTATAGCGCTGTTAAAGGAAAAGCAAATTCCATTCCGTCACGTATATTTCTATACCATTCCCCATGCCGATATCTGGTTTAGGGATATGGGCCCCATCTTTTTAAAGAGCGATAACGGGAACTTGAAAATAGTAAAGTTTAATTTCAACATGTGGGGATATAATGACGTCTCGGCGGAAGAGTGCGCCGTCGATAGGGAAGTTCCCCAATGGGCGGCCAATTGGCTGAAGCTGGATGTCGTCGAAACCGAAATGGTCAGCGAAGGCGGGGACCGGGAATTCAACGGTAAAGGTACCATGATTGCCGTAAAAGCAGTGGAAATGCAAAGGAATATGGGCATGACCTGCGAAGAAATCGAAACGGAATTCAAAAGGGTCTTCCATCTCAAAAAGATCATATGGCTGGAGCAAGGAATATACGAAGACGATCATACCTTTATGGGACAGTTACCCGGCCCTGACGGCATTAAAAATATTTGCACCCCCCTGTGCACCGGCGGCCATATCGATGAATTTTGCCGCTTCGTATCCCCGGACACACTGCTGCTGGCAGAAGCAGCGGAAGAAGAAGCCTCAAGGGACCTAATCGCCTTTGAGAACCGAAAAAGACTTGAAACAAACCTGGCCATATTGAAAAAAGAAAAAGACCAGGACGGGAACCCCTTTAAGATTATTCGCATGCCCATGCCGGAATCGTTATTTTTTACCATGGAACCCGGGGACGGGGTTTATGACGCCATTGCGAAAAATTATAAATACGGCGCTGTGTTCCCGATCGAAAAAGAACTTAAATTTATTGTCGCCGCCAGTTATTTAAATTTCCTGGTAACCAATAAAGTCGTCCTGGCCCAACATTACTGGAAACCCGGGTTACCGAAAAGAATAAAAGATAAGGATGAACAAGCGCTTAAAATATTAAGCGCTGTATTTCCCGGTAGGAAAATTATTCCCATCGATGCCATTCCTGTCAATTTAGGGGGCGGCGGGATTCATTGCATCACCCAACAAGAACCCGCGGCGCCCCCCTACCGTGGCGGCTTACCGCGACCCAGCCGGAGATAGAAACGGCCGCCGATAAACGCGGGATCGTCTTCATATCCCAGGGCTTTGAAATCCATGCGATTCTTCACTTCGGGATAAACCATGCGCGTATGAGTAGGCTGATCCATACCCTCTGCTTTTTTATGGCAGCGACTGCAGGTAATGGCTTCCACTTTGTGGCAATCCGCACACCCCAACGCCTGGCGCGCAGGTACAACCCCGTGCGGAATAGAGGTGTACATCCGGGTCTTAACAAACCCATATTTCCCGGAATACGCTAAACCCACCGCTTCCATACCTTCTTTAATGGCCCGGTCCCAATTGTAATGCTTCCAGAAACCGTCTTCAAATTTCACCGCCGCCAGGATGTTCTTCTCCGTATCGTACGGCTGCATGGCTGTATGCGCTTTAAATGGAAATATACGGGAATCGGGGATATATTTTTCCCCCAGCGGCGCATTCAACTCCACCTCCCGGGACGGATAAATCGTATCTCCCATCACGTAAGCATTACGGTTGCCATTATACCACCGGTAGACCGGGGTGACATTTTTTCCCCAGGTCAAAGAACCCCATTTCTTATCGTAATCGGGCATACCCAGGGCGTCTTTATTGACCGGCCGATCCTGGCCCGCGGTAGAGAAATCCGTAGACATCCGCGTGGGCGTTTCACCGGCAAAGAATGGAACATGACAGGTTTCGCAGGAAACCGTTCTGACGTGGTCGTCCAGGTGACGGGATAAATACCCCGTAATGCCGTGGGGCGTGGAGCCGTGGCATTTTTCGCAGGTGACGCGGCCTTCGGTGACGGGCGACATAAACGACACCCCCGCGATCTGGTGGGCCATAGTTTGATGGCAGTCCTGGCATTTCATATCCACCATGCCCATGTGAACATCGGCGGGTGGGGCAGGTTTGGCCAACCGTGGTTCCAGGTCCCCGTGTTTGATATTGGGACCGCCGCCGATATAAAAATGGCATTGTCCGCATACGAAACGGGAAGGCCGGCCCACTTTAGCCGCTATTTCCTGCAAATCCAGTCCCTTCATGGGCAAGCCCCCGCGATCCGCGTCTTTTATGTATTTACCCGTGGTGTCGTGGCATACCAGGCAGTCGATGGACTGGGCATTGCCGATATCGGAAAGCATGTCCACGGGCTGGTACCCAATATGAAAACCGCTGGTATTCACCAGGTCGGGGCGCATGGTAACCGTGTAATTATCCATTACCTTTAAAAGCCCGGTATCGACGCTGTGCTCATGCCCGTCGATGGAAGGCGTTAAACCTTTCCAGTTCCAATGGGCGGATTTAAGAATATCCTTGCCGGTATTGGGATGACATATGAGGCATTGGGCGGTTATCTGCTGCGGTGTAGTTTGCCCGGTTACAGTCACCATGTCTTTGTGGTCCGGGATCAAGGGGCGATGGCAGGCATTGCATTCGGTGGGTGCATTGGCAGAGGCGGGAAGTTCCGCGTGACACCCGATGCACTGGCGGTGATACGCACCCATGAGCCCGATGCGGGTAGGCAAATCGTTTAAAAGAGAAGCGATGTGACACACGCTGCATTTCTGGAACTTTTTTTCTTTCAGATCGGCGTGACAGGTGGCGCAAGCGCCGCCAATCCGGACCTCGATGGAGGCATGCATGGTGCGGAGGTCCTCCCCCACCCGGTCGGAATCGTCGGACGATACCCGGTGGTGACATACGGAACAATCGCTGCCGGCGTTCACATCGTGCGTGCGATGACTGAAACGCACGGACTCGTAATAATCGGCGCCGGTATTAAGCGAAAGACTGCTTAAAACATAAATATTCCGGTACTCCAGGGGGCGGGTATCGTGTTTAAACGAAACCGTTTCCACCGGCAGCCGTTTTTCCGCCTTTTGTCCCTGGAATTGCGGCGGGTTAAATTGTTCGCCGGCCAGGGCCTCTTTATGGACAAACGTGTACAGGAATACGAAGCCCAACAGGAAAGACGCCCCCACTGCACGAACCACCCAGGCGCGAAAAGGGGGAATGGCATATTCCCGGTCGGCGGGACTTTCTACCTCTACTTTTACCGGCGCTTGATCGTAAGCGGGAAGCACCGGGAAAAAGGCGGTAAAAAACCGGTAGAAGAAAATAATAGTGCTGATAATGGCCAGGGTTAGGGCCATTTCGCCGATGGAAGGGAAATAACCGGTTTTGGCAAAGGGGGAATAAAACCCCACCAGATAAGCGTTGAGGCGGTTAAGAACGACCCCGCCGATAATCAGCAAGACGGAAAAGAGCAGCAGCCCGGGAGAACGGCGCACCCGTTTGAAGAGCAGCAGTATAAAGGGGATCACGATCCCGGCCATAATCTCCACCGCCAGGGACAGGGTGAGGTTGGGGTGCTGGAGGAAATCCAATTGGTCCCGCCGGACCACCAGGTCCCCTATTTTTAGCGCCAGGTAAATACCCATGAACCAGGGCACTTTTGCCGCCAGGGAGCCCAGTATTTCCATATTAGGTTTATATTTAAACGTCATGCCGGCCAGGATGGATTCCATGATGACCATGGGGAATCCTACCATCATGGCGGATATCAAGAACAATACCGGCAGGAGCGGGGTGAACCAGAGGGGGCTTAATTTTGTCGGGGCGATCAACACCAGGGTGCCCAGTGAGGAGTGGTGCATGCAGGAGAGGACAAAACCCGCCACGATAAAAATAGGCAGGATGATTTTGACCCATGAATGCATAATGGTGATAGGCCGTTCGATGCGGCGCAGCAGCCGGCCGTCCCAGCGGTCGGTGAGCATGCGGCCCTTTAAACCTTCCAGCAGGGTGGGGGAAATCTCGACGGTCAATACCACCAGGTAGGCAATGACGCACATGGCCACTTCGAAGAGAACCGAGTTGCCCTGCCAGTGGATAATGGGCTGCCAGATATTCCAATAGCGTCCCAGGTCGAAAACAAGGGAAACGCCCACCATGATATACCCGAGCCAGGCGGTTAAAATAGCCGGGCGCAGGAGGCTGTGGTATTTTTCCCTGCCGAATATATCGATTAAAGCCGCGGAAGTAAACCCGCTGGCCGCCAGCGCCACGCCCACGGCGACGTTGATGGCTTTCCAGATGCCCCAGGGGTAGCTGTTGCCCAGGTTGGTAACCGCGCCCAGGCCGGATAAAAAGCGTGCCAGGCCGAATGAAAAACCAATGGCCATGAAACACAGCAAAACAAATGTACCCGGGGTAAAAAACGGTTTGTGTACAGGTTGCGGGTGGGGGTGCGGATGTGAATGCGGATTTGATGGTGGATGATGGGCGCTCATGATTGTTCTCCTTGTTTTTTAGAAATGGGGCCGGTCGTGGAGTCGGTCGTGGAGTTGGCGGGATCAGCCTGTTTTTCTTGTTCTTCTTTTAAGCGCCGGGAGCGGCGGATGAACCACATAACTCCCGCCAGGGCGCCGTAGAGGGCCAGTGGAATCGCGCCGAATTTGTACACGCTGTGTTGGATCGATTCGGTAAGGGCCGGGGGGGCGGCTGTTTGTAAAGAAAGCAGGTCCAGTTCCGTGTAGGGTCTGCCGGTCAGGTAAAGCCAGGCGGTTCCGCCGACTTCTTGTTCCCCGTAGATATGACTTACATAACGGTCGGGCCGTCTTTTTATCCGTTGCCTTGCTATTTCCAGCAGCCGGGGGCGGCTGCCGAACAGCAGGGCTTCGGTGGGACAAGCGGCGGCGCAGGCCGGGTTGGCCCCGGTTTTCTTAGCCGGGTCCGCGCAAAATTCGCATTTAATAATACGCGGTTTGAGGGGTTCGTTATATTCATATGCCGGTATTTCGAAAGGGCAGGCCAGCATACAGTAACGGCAGCCGATGCAGATATCCGGGTTGTAAATTACCGAACCGTCCGCGGCTTTTACCAGCGCCCCAACGATACATGCCGATACGCAAGCAGGTTTGAGACAGTGCATGCATTGAACTTTGCAAAAAGTGTCCTTAACCTGGCGTTGGTCGGCAGAGGGGCGGCCCGGGTATTGGTTGACCACCGTATAAGCGGCAACCGAAGGCCGGCGTTTCTCACGAAATGGCGTTTTGTCGGTGAAAGGCAGGTCCGGTTTGGGAAGGTTATTCCGCCGGTTGCAAGCTTCTTCGCATTTCCTGCAGCCGATGCAAAGCGTGGTGTCCACCAGGCAGCCCATTTGGTGTTGGTCTGCTTCTTTTCCCGGTTCATTGGCCGGCTTCGTTTCCGGCGCCATTTCCTGGGCCGCCAGATACCCGCCCGCCATTGTTGCCAAACCCGATTTGATGAAAAATCGACGATCTATTCCCATAGGATAAAACCTCCATTAGTAATTAGAATATTAAATAATCCGGTTCGAAAAAAAAACGCGCCTGGAAATGCACATAGGACGACATCGGATTTATGTCGCCCTTTCTTGCAAATAAAAGGTCATTTGTAATTGTCGGTTTAAAGTTCATTTCGCTCGATGTTTTTTTTCGAAATATATCTATAGCAACTATTGTGCCAGGTAAAGGGAAAAAATGAAACTCAAATCCAGCGATATAAAAGGATATCCTATTATGTTTGCGGAGTAGGGTGTGTTAATTGGAACAGGCGTTCAATCCGAACCGCTCGAAATTGCACGGCGGATAGAAATGAACGGACGCCGGGACACTTCCATTTTTAAGGACAGCACCGGCGGCCGCTAATTATTGACACGTGAAATTCGAAACAAATTCAAAATCCAAATTTTTAAAATGGTTTCTTGTGCGCCCACTTTCCAACTTAAATAAAATGGTATATTTATTGACTTTTTGCAGTTTTTTTCATATGATTAACGTGATTCCATGGGAAAAGGAATTTTAAACAAAAGAGGTTATGATGCAGGTAACATTTAAAAATACCGGGATGATAGAAGAGGCCGAAATCGAAGTGAACGGCCTTACCGTAATTGCCGGTGAAAACGATACCGGCAAAAGCACTGTTGGGAAACTCCTGTTTGCCATCATCAAAACGTTTAACCGGTTTGAAAGAGATACCAGGCTGTTCCAGGTGCGGGATATCCGGCGTTTAATCGATAATTATTATTTCGCTGCCAGGAAAAATGTCGATGACCCGGCTGTCCTGGAAATCGGCAAGGCGTTTTTTGACGAGTTAAAAAATAATGCGTTGGCCCTGGTGGATAAGAACAAGTCACAAAAGGAAATCGAAGCCGATATTTCCGGGAAAATGCGCAGTTTTACCGAAACCGTTCAAGGACTTTCCGGTATCCGGGTAAATATGGAAGAGATCACGGGGCATATCACCAATATTATCGTGAAAAAGCCCACCAGGGAGCTTGTTTTCAAGCGTTCATTTTTATTGTATATGAATGCCCTCTTGAGCGGCGATATTGCCAATAAATTTTCCGCGAACGGGAACTATTCGATCGAGGGCAGTGATGGCCGGGCGGCCCTTTTCAAAATTTCAGGGACCCCCGCCGATCTCGATATCCGGTTAAACGACCGGCTTTATTTTGAAGATGCTACTTTTTTCGAGTCCCCGGCGCTGTTGAACCTGGCCGATACCATCCGTTTTTCAAAGACGGAATTCGATAAAACCGGGGATACCAAAAGAGAGGCCGAATTGCTTGAAAAAGCGTATGTGCCCGAATATATTAGGGACCTCCTTTTGAAGTTGACGGACCAACGCACCAGGGGGAAACGCTCGGAAATAGCGGATGGTATCCGGGGTATTATCGGCGGCGAGTTTTATTATGACCCGGATGTAAGAGATTTTGTGTTTGAAAAAGGAGAGCAGAAATTTATCGGCGTTTCCATTACCCCGGGGGTCAAGTTCCTGGGGGCGATAAGTATTCTTTCGCTGTCCGGGTATATTACCGGCAACGGTCTCCTGGTTATCGATGAGCCGGAAACCCACCTTCATCCCCAGTGGCAGATTCGCTTTGCCGAACTGCTGGTCCGGTTGGTGAAGGATGGGAATTATATTTTACTGACATCTCACAGTCCTTATTTAATAGAGGCTTTGAAACTTTATTCGGATGTTGAACCGCTCAAAGAAAAAACCGCATTCTATATAAGCGAGGTGAAAGGATCGTCGTTTGTTTCCAGGATAACCAATGTAACCGCCGATATTTCCCCTATTTTTGAAATCCTGGCCGATGCCTATGAAAAACTTGAAATGCTGCAATTGAAGGGTTTATAATGCTTAACACGGTTACTGTCCCGGAAATTAAGAAACTGATCGTTGATAATTATGATAAATGCCTGGAGCCATTGAATGAGATAAGCAAAGATTGGGCCAATAATAAGTCCATGATTTCCCGGTCGGAGGAATTTTATAATTACGATCGAATAGGCGAATCGGTCTTCCAGGGCAAAGATAAACCCAAAACCCCGGATATGATATTCTTTAAAGACGACACGATTTTTTTCGTCGAATTCAAAAGCGGGAGGATCGAAGGTATAAAAAAGAAGTGCGAAACCAGGGGCAATGATGATGAATGCCATTATGTAAAATGGGATATTAAACTTAAAGCCCTGGAAGGGGCTTTCGTCGTACTCCATCGATTGGCGGCAAAGCATAAAGAAAAGATAGACTTTTCAACTATCGTTAATTTAAAGAAGTGTTACATCCTGGTATACGCCAAGGATGAAAAACCGGGGACAACAAGCGGCGAGAGAAGGTTCGGCAACCAGTTATCCTCTTCAAAGGTTAAATTCGGACTGCAATTGTACAAAGGAACTTTTTTTACGGATGTAGCAACTTTCACCCCCGATAGTTTTATTAAAAAGCTTGAAGATTTCAAAGTTATCGAGTCGCTTCGATAGAGAAAAAAAGGTAGGAAAATGGCTGAACTTAAAACCTTGCAGGGCATATTGGCGTTGATCGACGTGGTGAATTTCACCGGTCAGGCGGAAAAACTGGGGCATGAATTCACCGGGAAATTCACGAAATATTTCCAGGAAAAGATTAAAACCATGGTGGAAAGACGCGGTTTCCACGCCGTTAAAAATCTCGGCGACGCCGTTCTTATCTTCGGTATTGAACCGCAAGGCATTATCGATATTATGAAAGACCTGTTCGACCGGGACAAACCGGAAGATAAACACGGCTTTAAATCCAGATTCCGTATGGTGGGCCACAGCGGTTATTTCCAATTTCAAATGGAGGGCGATACACCCATGGACCTGGTGAGCGCCGAAGGGGTCAAGATTTTCCGCATAGAAAAACACGCCCTGGCCTGGGAACTGGTGGCGACCCACGAACTCTACCAGGGAATTAAGGCGCTGCTGAACCGGGAAAATATCGACGCTAACCGCATGCATCTGGACAAACCCCTCAAAGGTTTCGATAATGACGACTGGCGCCCGCCTTTTTATAAATTGAGTATCATGAAAGAACAGGCGGGGGTTTCCAATATCCTGGAACGACGCATGGCGGAGCTGGAACAGGATGTGCAAACCATACCGGTTTTTGGTAAAATTTATCCGCCCGTGCCCATGGAGAAAAATTTCATTAATCTCGCCCTGGTTTGCGATGATGAGCAAATGATTGACGACGATTGCCGGACCCCGGGTGAAGATTTCGAAGAAATAATGGACGACAGGGGGGCCGGGTTTAAAAAACGAAAGGGCGATGAGATCGATGATTGGATTCATTACCGGTACAGAGGGCGGGGCGGGCGCAGGACTTCCGATTTTAAAGAAATCGATGTGAATAAACTGTATGAAAAACACAAGCAGGGGATAATATTCGGACTCCCGGGCGCAGGTAAAACCACCATCCTTCGCCACCTGGCCTTCAAGGAATTTAACGCCAATAAAACAAAGGAAGGGGGCGCCAAACAGGTGGTTCTCTTTGTGCCCTGCCGCGATATCCCTTTTTACGACGATTGGTATAAAAAAAGAACCGCCGAGGATAAAGCCGTCATCGATCAACATGCCGCGCTGGAATACATGACCTGGGCGTTCCTGTTCGGGAACAAGCAGGAAGTCGACCTTATGCCCGGCCAATTAGTGGATTTCCAGGAGGCTTATAAACGGGTCAAACAAGCCTTTGACGAGAAACGGCTGACCCTGCTGGTAGACGCCCTTGACGAAGCCCCCAATAGGAAAACCAAAGAACGCATCCGCCAGTTGTTTTGCGCGCTGATTTCCGAAAACCGTCTTTACCTCACTTCCCGGCCATCGGAACGGGTTCATTTAAAAATAGAAAATATAAAGGAATTTAATGTCCTTTCCCTGGAAATGGACCAGGTGCGAAACATTGCCCGTCATTTAATGGAAGAGAATTCAGAGGTCTACAAACAGTTCGATGAAGCCATATGGAAAGAGGAAATCGTGGTCAAGATGGCGGCCACGCCCATGACCGCCCTGCTGGTGACCGCCTATTTCCAGGCCTATGGCAAATTCGACCACCGTTTTCCCATGTACGACCTGCTGGTGAAATTCATTCTTTTAAATGTCTGGGAAAAAATTAAAACCACTTCTTTCCAGTATGAAAACCTGGAATTATTCTTCAAGGTGGTAAAGGAGCCGGATTTCCTGGAAAAGAACAAGGAAACCCAGGTTTTATATGATTCATTGGCGCTGTTGTGTTTCGGTATTTTTTACGACGGGCCCGAAGGAAAAGTACGGCGTTCCGTTAATGAAGATACCCTGCGGCTTCATTTTTCCGATTTTATCGAAGAAAAGTTGTATTATCATGATAAAGATAAATCCGCCCTGTTTGCGAGCCGGTGGTTGGAGCAGCTCCAGCACGATCATATCTTGATCCAGGCCGGGCCCAGCGAGTATATGTTCGTTCATTCCACGGTCATGGAGTACCTGGCCGCTTATTATTTGGTGGAGCAGCGCAGACGGCAGGAAGAAAAGTTTGTTCCCCTGCTGCAAAAAAGCCTGGCCGGGGAAGATTACCTGGAGTTGGAGACCGTTCCCATTGCCGCCGGCGGCGATATGCTCAGCGGATATAAAATTGCGGCAATCATCCGCGATTTGCAGCCATCGTATTCGCGGGAACGGCTTTTTGAATTCGGCGTCAAATGCCTGGCGGAATTGGAATGGCTGACGGAAAAAACCCTGCGCTCCATCCAGATCGAACGTTTAAAGGCACCTTTCCAGCAAGTCATTACGACGCACCGGCCGTCGGTGGAATGGATATATGAAGGATTAGAAGAACGGATTTTAAGCGCGGATAAGGAAAAATTAAAAGAAGCGGTCAAACAGTTTGACCGGCAATTGCGGTTATGCCGGGGAACGCTGCTGGAGAAGTACCTGGATTATGATGCATTTCAAACCGGCGATTCTCAATTGGTGGAATTGAGAGAGCAATTATTAAAGGGCCTGGTGCAGGAAGAGTTGGTTGGAAAATGGCTAAAGGGACGGGAGGGGTTAAAAGAGGAAATCGGAAATATTTTGCGGCTGGATAGCCCGCAATATGATCCGGACGACAGGAATTTCAATTATTTTCGCGGCATGGTGGGCAGCGAACTGGCCGGATTTTTCGGCAGCCCCAATTTGAAGCATTCCGGGCCGGTACAGGCGTGCGCTTTTTTACCGGACGGCAAGCGGGTGGTGTCCGCGTCTGAAGATCACACCCTCAAGCTGTGGGACGTGGAAACCGGCAAGGAAATTCGCTCCTTCAGCGGACATACCGCTCCTGTCCGGAGCTGCGCGGCCACGCCCGATGGCCGGCGCGTCGTTTCCGCGTCAAGAGATAACACCCTCAAGCTTTGGGACGTGGAAACCGGCAAAACAATTCGCTCCTTCAGCGGACATACGTCTGCCGTCTTGAGCTGCGCGGCCTTGCCCGATGGCCGGCGCGTCGTTTCCGCGTCTAATGATAACACCCTCAAGCTGTGGGACGTGGAAACCGGGAAGGAAATTCGCACTTTCAGCGGGCATAAGTATGCTGTCAATAGCTGCGCGGCCACGGCCGATGGCCGGCGCGTCGTTTCCGCGTCTAATGATAAAACCGTCAAGCTGTGGGACGTGGAAACCGGCGAAACAATACGCACCTTCAGCGGACATACCGATTCTGTCCAGAGCTGCACGGCCACGGCCGATGGCCAACGCGTCGTTTCCGCGTCTAATGATAACACCCTTAAGCTGTGGGACGTGGAAACCGGCAAAACAATTCGCTCCTTCAGCGGACATACGTCTGCCGTCTTGAGCTGCGCGGCCTTGCCCGATGGCCGGCGCGTCGTTTCCGCGTCTGCTGATAACACCGTCAAGC
>Ga0315278_10001908_pt1 | contig 18407 bp, 19 predicted proteins | sample YL17G06_0_MG_FD_203880 | JGI IMG/M metagenome (GOLD analysis project Ga0315278, IMG submission 203880) | Sediment microbial communities from Yellowstone Lake, YNP, Wyoming, USA - YL17G06_0 | ecosystem: Environmental > Aquatic > Freshwater > Lake > Sediment | place: USA: Wyoming | collected... | reverse complement strand
ACGATGGCAAGCACCGGCGGATCAATGTACAGGCGCGACAATGGCCCCCATGTGCCGAGGCGGATGTGGTTGGCAAAGCTGATGACGAGCGCACCACCTCCGGCGAGGACATAGGCCATCCTGGGCAGCACCTTGCGCCCCACTATGAACGGTGCGGCAAGCGTCCAAAGCAGGGCTGTCGCGCCGACGCCGACGAAGACCACCCCGGGCCACAGTGGCGAAAGTATATCCGGGGCAAGACGCTCGCGCACATGGGTGATGGTGTGCAGGAACCCGGTGGAAAGCCGGAAGAGCTGAACGCCGGAAAGCTGCGCCACGCTGTTCATCATCACGCCGCGCACACCGTGGCCCTGCAGACGCGAAAGCACGACAAGATACGGGTACAGGAAGGGAACCATGGCCAGCGCAAACAGGGCCGTCCCAACCAGCATCCGCTTCCATGATGCGCGCAGCCGGTCTGGATGCGCAACCAGGCCAAGCGGCACCGCAAAGGCAAGCAGCACGAACAGGAACACTGCCTGGTAATCGGGCGCGGTTGCCTTGAGCATCACGGCGGCAAAGAACAGCGCCAGCGACTTGCGCGTACCGCAGTCAAGGAACCATTGCCAAGCCAGGAGTGCCAGTGCGGCGGCATAGATGTCCTGATAGTTGGGCTCCATGCCGTGGAGTCGGTGTGGAAAGAAGGCGCACAAGGCGGCGGCAAGCACACCCGCCAGCGACGAACGTGTGCAGTATGCCGCCAGCGCATAGACGCTGACGGCATTCACAAGGAAGAGCAAGACCAGACAGAGGTTCAGCGCCAGGAGCGCATTCCCGGTAAGCACCCAGAACACCCGGTGCGCCAGGGCAAGCGGGAAGTCAACCATGGACAGCATGGTGCTGTAGGGATAGGGATACAGCCGGTCGCCGCGCCAGAACGACCATGGATGCTCCAGGATGGCATCGGCGGTTGTGATGCACGCGCCAACCAGGAAGTGGACGTCATCCGTACCACCGCCAGGATACATCGTGGCCATGACGGGAAACACCGGCTTGAGATGCCACCACGTCAGCAGCAGCAATACCGCCACGCTGCCGGCATGGCGGAGCCAGGGCCGCCTGCGCAATCTGCTCGACACAGACTCGCGTGAACTCGCCTGTCGAGGCCACAGTGCCATATACCATGAGGACATAGGTGCCACTGCGCAATGCCACAGCCGGCATGCGTGCCAACTGCGCAATTATCCGCAGCCACAGATTATACTTCTTTCCCCTGTTCTTGTCAAAAACCGGCAGGCATTCTGAAATTCCGATATAAGGTTCTTAGACCCCCATGGGCTTGCCCCGTGGGTGAATAAGATTGAGACAGATGGGCCAGCCGCCCCCCTCTTTTTCCCCCGCCCCCGCGCATCAGTGGCGCGGGGGCGGGGGGAAAAGAGGGAGGAGGGCGGCTTTCCTTGGCTTTTCTGCCTCAATCTTGTTCACCCGTGACACAAGGTCACGGGGTCTCCACCTTATATCGGAATCTCAGGGGCATTGCCTTTTGCCGCGGTTTTCGCTACAATACATGCGGGATGACTATGCCTGTTATTCACAGGAAACACCAGGAGCGAACCATGAGCAGGACACATCTTATCATCACGCTGGTGCTGGCCGTGGCGGCCATGGCGGCGTGCGGCCGCGCGGCAACAACGAACAGTGCGGGCGTGCTCGCGGCCCGGCCGGCCGAGACGAACGAATGGAGCATGCGGAATCTGGCAACCGGCCCGATCGAGATGGGTGGCGGCGCGGTGCTGCCGATGATCGGGATGCTGGCCGGCGGCATTATCGGCGCCGAGGTGCCGCTCGAGTACATGGAGCCCGGCTGCGCAGCGTTGGCTCCCTATGGCGCGGTCGCAGGAGCCACGGTAGGCACCGTTGCCTTCGCCTTGCTGTCGCCGGTGGTCATCATCGAGGGGTTGTTCGACACGTTCACTGGTGGCCTGTGTGCCGCACGGCCCTTTGCGTGGTTCAACGTGAAGGTGCCGATGGACAGCGGCGACCTGCTGGGCGAACCGGAGATGAACGGCGGGGCAAAGGATAAGAAGGCTCCGGCGGCGCGGTAAGCGTCCCGGAGGCACTGAGGGTGAAAGGCGGTGCCGCGGTCAGTCGCGGTGCCGGTACGAAATGCGGCCCTTGGTGAGGTCGTAGGGCGACATCTCGACCTTCACGCGGTCACCCGCGACAATCTTGATGAAGTTGTGACGGATCTTGCCGGAAATATGAGCAAGAATGTCGTGTCCATTGTCAAGCTTGACGCGGTACATGGTGCTGGGGAGCACCTTGGTCACCGTGCCTTCCATCTCTATGACATCAGTTTTTGCCATATGGCACCTATTATACCCGATTGGCCCCGGGAAGTCAAAAGAGGCCGTCTGGACGCCCCTCGGAAGATGCGTGCGACGCTTGTGCCTACGCCGGGCGCCGCTCATGCACCAGCAGCAACAGGGCAATCGCGGCGACCGTGATCGCGCACGAGAGTGCCAGCGGCATCACAATGCCGTACTGGTCGGCCAGCCAGCCTGCGCCGAATGAGGCGGGAAGCGCGCACAAGCCCATGACCATCTGGAAGGCACCGAGGGTGCTTGCCCGGACTTCGGATGGGGCGAGTTCGGCAATGAAGGCGGTCTTCACCGGCTCCCATGCGCCTTTGTGGAGGCCAAGCAGGACAAAGGGCAGGCCAAGTGCGGCGAAATGGAGCCCGGCCTTCGCAATTCCCACAAACACAAGCGTAACGAGAGCCCAGAGGATGAACGAGGCAAGCAGCACCATCTTCCGGCCAATCCGGTCGGCCAGTTTGCCAAACGGGATCGACGTGGCAGTGGCTACCGCGGTAAAGACCAGGTACAGGACCGGGAGGTAGATCTTGGGGCAGCCGGCCTGCTGGGCAAATGTCTGGAGCAGTGCCACGCCAAACGAGCCCAGACTGAACACCGCGCTGAACCCCAGGGCAAGCGCAACATTCCGGTTGAGATGCCTGAGCGAGAATCCTTTGAAGAGCGTCTTTGCCTGGCCGGCTTCCTTGACCGCAACCAGGACGAGGATGGCTCCCGCGAGGGTTGGAATGGCGGTAAAGAGAAACAGGGTGCGGAGGACGTGCTCGCTTGTGCCAAGCATCCACGTGATGGCGACCGCGATAACGATGCCGACAAACGCGCCGAGGTTGTCCATCATCCTGAGAATGCCGAAATGGCGGCCGCGATTCGCGTCGGTCGAGATGTCGGCAATGATGGCATCGCGCGGCGCGCCACGCATCTTGCCGGTGCGGTCAATCAGCTTGAACGGCACAAGCCAGTGCCAGGAGGGCGAGAGGGCATAGCCAAACCTCGATAGCGCGCCAAACACGTAGCCCGTCCAGACAAACACTTTGCGCTTGCGCAGCCGGTCGGACAGATACCCCGAGAACGCCTGGGAAAGCGAGACAACCGCGTCGCCGAAACCATCAACGAAGCCCAGGACGCTCATGTTCGCCTTCAGCACATCGCGGACAAAAATGGGCCAGAGCGGCGCGATGATGTCCGAGCCCATGTCGTTCAGGAACGAAGCGACTGCAAAGACACGAACGGTTCGTTTCGTTTCCTTCTCGGTCTGTTCAGGTGTGGGTGCCATTAGAGCTCCGTAGGTGGATGATGTGCAGGTTCGGCCTGGTCGGGAAGTTTGACCGCCCATTCGGTGGGGAAACCGAGCGCGGCGTAGAGCGGACGGCACGCTGCAAGCCGTCTGCTGAAGTCAGTGAAGTCAAGGCGGAGTTCCGGCGACCACGCCCACTCGGCAAGCGCGGCGAGCCGCGGCATCAGGGCGTGGTCAAGCTCTCCATCGGTCACGATCCGCTCGGTCCAGCAGCAACACTCGGCCCCGAGCACACGCGCCACCTCGGCTTGGGAAACCTGGTGCGGTATCATCGGCCCGTGGTACACACGCTCCAGCGTGTTGTACAGGCCGCACAGGTACGTCGGCTCGGCTACGTCCTGCGGATAATCGAGAGAGCAGGGAGACCGGGGAGACAAGACCGCCTGGTGCCCGGCCTCAAGCGCACGCGCAAGCACGCCCGGCAGGTCATGCCGCCACCACTGGACCACGACGTCGTTGCCTGCTCCCGCCTGCACGACCTCGTCCCATCCCATCGCCACTTTACCCCGGCTGGCGATCCCCTCGGCAACGCGTCGGACAAACCAGCCCTCGAGCACATGTGTGTCCTCGAAGCCCTCCGCCCGCATCTTGTCGAGACTCTCTGGATCAGCATCCCACGCCGCACGGTTCACTTCATCGCCGCCCAGATGAATCCAGGCCGAGGGGAACAACGTGCAGACCTCGTCCATGACCGCATCGAGAAACGCAAATGTCTCCCCGCGCGCGGGATGAAGCGTGTTGTTGCCGCCGTCAAGCTGCGGATAGGCCCGCACCGCGGCGGCTGAATGGCCGGGCAGGTCTATCTCGGGAACCACCTCGATATGCCGCGCCGAGGCATAGGCAACTATGTCGCGCACGTCCTTGTGCGAATAGAACAGTGCCGGGCCGGCAGGAGTGCTGTAGTCGCCCCGGGCTCCGATCACGGTCAGCTCGGGCCTCGCCTTGATCTCGATCCGCCAGCCCTGGTCATCCGTGAGATGCCAGTGGAACCGGTTGAGTTTGTGGAGGGCCATGAGATCGAGCAGTCGCTTGATCGCCGCGGTGCTGCGGAAATGGCGGGCAACATCGAGCATCACGCCCCGCCAGCCAAACCGGGGCGCATCGGCTATCCGGCCGCAGGGGATGTGGCGCGGAGCGATACCCGCCAATTGAAGGAGGGTCTGCACACCATAGTGAAATCCGGCGGGATCGTCTGCCTCGATCTCGATCCCGTCGTGCGATACACCGATCCAGTATGCCTCGGGTGCGGCATGGAACGAGCCGATGAAGATGTCCGACGCATCGGGATCCACGCTCCCCATGCGGGTAACCGCGCACCCCCGCCGTTCGAGCCCGGAGGCAAGCATCTCGGCAGCCGCAGCCGCACCCGGAGCCTCATCCCACCCTATGAGGACTGGGCTGGGCAGCGTGTACGACCCCGCCTGCCACTCGATACGCGCAGGCAACGGAACCAGCCCATAGTGATTCGTGGTGTCCATGGTCGCAATCCACCTCAATCCATCGTTGTATGATACACTATTGCCAGCCACCCTGTCAAATGAGTCGCCCACCACGAACCACACGAACGACACGAACGACCGGATGAAGCAGTCCCCATATGCCGTTCCAATGTTTTCCGGGCTTCCGCGTGCCATATTGACTTTCCCGCCCCAATTCATTATAGTTGAATTGCCATGATCGATACGCATGCACATCTTGAGTTTCCCGATTTCGCGGACGACCTCGATGCCGTGCTTTGCCGCGCGGCCGCGGCGGGGGTTCGGGCGATGATCTCGGTCGGCGGCGAGCCGCCGCGGAATGAGCGCGCGTGCGAGCTCGCCTCGGCATATCGCCAGGTGTTCGCCGCCCTGGGCATCCATCCCCATTGGTCCAACTCGAGCACGCACGCCCACGAGGACTGGATCGCCGCTCACCTTGACCGGGAGAAGGTCGTGGCGGTGGGCGAGGTCGGGCTCGATTACCATTACGACTTCTCCCCCCGGTCCATCCAGCGGGCTGTTTTTGTCCGCATGGTCGAGCTGGCCCGGGACGCGGCAAAGCCCTTGATGATCCACTCGCGCGAGGCGTTTGCCGACACGTTCGAGGTGCTGAAGGACGTTGCGCCTGTGCGCGGTGTGGTCCATTGTTTCTCGTACTCGCTTGCGGAGGCCCAGGCGTTTCTTGGTCTTGGCCTGCACCTGTCGTTCTGCGGCCAGATCACCTTTCCGGCCTGCACGGATCTCCGCGACGTCGCGCGCGAGGTGCCGCTTGAGCGGCTCCTGCTCGAGACCGATTGCCCATTCCTGACGCCCGTTCCCCTGCGCGGCAAGCGGAACGAGCCGGCACATGTCCGCTATATCGCCATCAAACACGCCGAGCTGCGCGGCATCATCCTCGACGAACTCGTTGCGGCAACAACCAGGAATGCCCGCGGCCTGTTCGGCCTCTCACTGGAGGACTCACCATGATCCAGCCACAAGGAAAGACACGACCATTCAAGGGCTATGACGCCATCAAGCCGGCCGAGCTCGAGACATTCCCCTACGAGTACCCTGGCCGCGACATCGAGCTGGTGGTCGAGACGGATGAGTTCACTGCCGTCTGCCCCTTCTCGGGCCTGCCCGACTTTGGGACCGTCCGGGTCGCGTATGTCCCCCGCCGGTCCTGCATCGAGCTGAGGTCGTTCAAATATTACCTGATGTCGTACCGGGATGTCGGCATCTTCTACGAGCACGCGGTGAACCGGATGCTTGACGACCTGGTTGCATGCTGCCGACCGGTGCGGATGGAGATCGAGCTCGAGTACAAGCCGCGGGGCGGCATGCGGACGGTCGCCACTGCGCGGTTCCCCCGGCCCGCATCGCACGGCGCGAGACCGACAGTGCGATGAGCAGAAAGGACAACATCACTTTCCTTCACACCCTTATCGCGCCGAACGCGGTGTTCTGGCTGCTCCGGGGCGTGCTGTCGTCGTGCCGGGTGACCATGATCAACGCCCAGTTGTTCGAGGAGCGGTGCTCGACGGGCAAGAACAATATCTTCGCGGCGTGGCACAACCGGCTGCTGGCACTCCCCTACTATTACCGGTACCTGTACGGCTTCAGGAACCTGACATTGATGGCGTCACGGAGCCGGGACGGCGAGTTGTTCTGCCGGCTGATGGACAAGTTCGAGATCGAGACGGTGCGCGGCTCGACCACCCGCGGCGGCATTGCGGCGATGAAGGAGCTTATCCGCATCGGCCGCTCGGGCCGGGACACGGCACTCGCCATAGACGGCTCGAAGGGCCCGCGGTGCATTGTCCAGCCCGGTGCTCTCCTGCTGGCCCAGTTGACGGGCCTGCCCCTGCTGCCCCTTGCCTGCCAGGCGAGCATGAGCGTCCACCTGCCCACATGGGACCGGACGATTGTTCCTCTCCCCTTCAGCCGGATTGCGATCGAGTTTGCCGAGCCGGTCTATATCCCGCGTGACACGAAGGATCTCACCCCCTACCTCCATGAGCTGCAGAAGACCATGGACGGGCTCTGCGCCCATCTCGACCGTATCGTGGCCGGCGCCGAGCCGTGGCCAAAAGCGCAAAGAGACAACCACGAAGGCTCAAAGACACAAAAAAGAATATCTTCTGGTGTCGGAAGAGCAGCGTACTAACGTCGGGAGTTGCGGATTGAGGGCTAAGAAATAACAGATAGGATTGCACAACTCTTCTTAGTGTCTTGGCGCCTTCGTGGTGAATTTCCTCTTTCCCACCTCGATGAAGTGCGCAAGCCCCTTCGCCCGGTCGGCGAACCGTAGCGCGCCTGTTTGATCAACATAGCCGCCCTTCCCGCGCTGTACTTCCTCGGCATGGCCAAGCGCCACAAGCGCTCCATTGAAGAACGCAGTGCGGAACGGCGCTTCGCGCGAGAACCGATCCACAAGGGGCCCGGGCGTCTTTGTGTTATGCTCGGTGCCCGTGAACACCGGCACGCCCGCCCTGCCTGCCGCCTCGACGATCTCGAGCAATCGTTCGCGGGTGTTCCTGTTGGGAATCACCTCGATGGCGAAAATCCTGAGCGAGGCGCACCAGTCGAGAAGAGCGGGTATGTCCTTCTCGACCTCCGTCAGGGGATTGCCAAGGACCGGATAGGTGGGAATGGCACCCAGGGCAAGATAGAGGTCAACCATGTCGGCCATGGGGAGGAATGCCTCGGGCAGCTCGGGCGCGTAGTCGGGACAGCCGGCCTTGATCAGCTTGCCGCGGAGCCAGTCCTGGAGCGTGCCCGCGTTGTCAAGGCCGGGCGGCGGCGCGCCGCACAAGCGCTCGAACAACGCGGCTGCCTCGGCGCCGCGCCCAAGAATGGCCTCGGCAAGCGCCTGGACCACATGCCGCTCGGTCGTGTTGCCCGCCGGAGTCAATGCCTCGACCGCCGCCATATCGAGCTGTACAGGCACGCCAGCGGATTCGAGATGCCGGTTGAGATTCCCGACCAGCACGGCATTCCGGGCAGTGAGCGCGGCACGCATTTGATCGAGCGCCTTTGCCGCTTTCGTTCCTGCAGCAAGCGGTGTGGTGACTGACTTGGCCGTAAGATAGCATCGGCCGGGATTGCCCGGGTCATTCAGGCGCTTGCCTGCTTTCTGGGCATCGAGATCGAGGGCAACCGCCTCCATGCTGAACAGCGGGCATACCCCGCGCGCATCGCATGCGCGGCGGAAGGCATCGTGGCCGGCAATGGTGTAGTGGTCGTTGATGCCAAGGATCGAGATGCCCTCGGCAACCGCCTGCTCGACCGCCTCGTCAGGCGAGGTGAACACGCCGAACGAGTAGTTGGTGTGGATGTGCGTGTTGGTAAGTGGTGCAGGCATCATTGTCATTGTTTGAGCCTGTGCCGTCTACTGCGCCACTTCATACACACAACCAACGGGCACAAGACCAACTGTTTCCTTTCCGGTGAGTTGTCGGCGGATTTCCTCGAACTTCCGTACCGTTGCTTCCGAATACAGTCGTTCACCGCAATGCTCGCATACGTCCGCTTCCACGTGCAGGATGGCTGTATCGGTTCCCCCCCGGACAATTTTCTCGACGGTTTTGGCCGCAAGAGGTCCGCCACACAAATGGCATTTGTCAAAAGGTTTCATGATCGTTTTCTCCTTATGCGCCAATGATCCCAGAGATTCGGATGTGGGCGGTATACGGTTATGAGCACACACCATTCGTTCTCCGCGTTGTATGCCCACACGCTGTGTATTGGTTGTCGTTGCGCAAAGCCAAGCACTAGGCAGCTCGGATAGGGGGTGTCTTCCGGATAACCTTCAATGATCTCTCCACTGTCAATGCTTTCATAGATGTCGCCAAGCGTCAAGTGGTCGTTCGCAGCTTCTTCAACCGCATGATCACTGATCCGCACGCGCCCTGCACGAACTGCACGGTCTATATCGCTAACATTCATCTTCTATATTGTATCATTTCCAGTTTCAGAAGCAGCCGGGCAAGGAAGGCACATAGACAGTAAAGCCGCCGTCCTCGCTGTCCTCAAGAACAACCGTCAGTTTCATATGTCACCTCGCGGATTGTCATGATGCAATTGTACCATCTTGCAGTGTCAAAGTCAAGCGCCAGGCGTCTCTGGCAATCGTGGCTGCGGTCGCTGATCGCGGGGAAGAACCGAGGTCGCCGACCTCGGCTACAGAAGAACAGCGATTCCTTGTTCGATGGGGGCTTCGCCCCCCCTGCCTACCGCAGGCAGGCATTCCCCCAATCTAAAAACCTTAAGTAAGAACTAAAGCCCCCTCACACAACGAAACCCGATGTAGTCACCCTCGCTGCCCGGATTGTAGCAGTTGCGGCCCGCGCACCGATCGTCGTAGACGTTGCTGATCCAGCTCCCGCCCCGCAGCACGCGAGACACGCCACTCGTTGGACCGCGTGTGTCGCTCTGTGTAGCACCTCCGTTGCTGTACCATCCGCAGTCACCCGCACACGAACCTTGTCGCAGAATGTCGGTGCGGCATCAGCACCAGCGTTCCAGACGATCCAGCGGTTGGTGCCCGGTGTGACGCCGGTGCCATAGCTGCGCGTGGCCCCGCCGTCCGAGAAGCTCGATGCCCGCAGATCGAACATGGCACCGTCGTTCGTCGAAACGGTCGCGTAGACGGTGAGCGTCGTGGAGTCAGCATCGCTCACATCGTAGTAGATATCCATGACCCGCGTGCCCGCCCGCTGGGCCAGCGTCACATTCGTGACCACTGGGTCAGCCGCGAGCGCCACACCCGCGCACAAGATGAGCACAACAGCCATGCAGCATTGCGGCATACTATATGAACGCGGAGGCCGCGTAACTCTGCCGCGCTTACCGCGTACGCACAATCCAAGAGCGAGGAGAAGCCATGCAACGACCGCAGGTTCGGGCAAGGCGGTCGAGCCTGTGTCGCTGCTGCTGAAATCGCTTCATGCGGCGTCTGTGCCCGCTTTCACCCAGTAGGTTTGTTATAGTGCTTCCGTCATATATGCCTACGATGGGCGAGAACCGCTGGCCTACATTCATACACTGCATACCCTTGACGAAATGGTCGCGAACACCGCGCCGTCATAGGTCATGCACAGATGGTGCCATAGGCCATCGGCGTGCAGATTCGTCGCGCATGAGACATTGACTGGCCAATAGGGACAGTCGTTGGTTTGCAGGGAGAACTCGATGCAGCTTGTCAGCGACGTGCTGGAGAAAGAGTAGTTCAACTTCATCCTACAGCCGCTGCTGGGGTTGCAGATAATCCTCTCTCCAGCCGCGGTGTACCTCGCGTCATCGGGACGGTGCTGGATGAATTCCATCTTCCGCGCACCCATCGGTTTGATCCACGCGCAGAGGGACACATTCGATGGCCAGCCTATCTCGCCACACAATACATACGAGCCGAATCCAGTCAATGGGCGGCTGGAGGGACTGTGGTCGTATTCGAAGCCAGCCATGTAGAGAGCGCCGTTCGTGACACCGAGCCTGTCGGTGGCGGGCTGGCAGTTGACGGCGATACCGTGGAACCCATTGCTGCTGGCATCCATCGCGTTCCCGTCAAGCGGATACCGGGCAAACAGCCCGTCATCCAATGAAGCATGGCTGCTGGCAACAGGAACGGTAGCAGCAATCAGGAGTGTTGACGCTGTCGCGAGAGACGCTACGAGTACACTTAATACCGTTGGAAGACACTTGTACATGGGGAGATTATACCAGATCGGCAGAACAAAGTCAAAAGCGCATTATGGTTCCCTGAGGTTCCGATATAAGGAAAGTGGCAAGTACCGACGGCTTCGCCGTCGGTGCAGGAGGGAGAGCAGAGCAAGGAGAAGGAGCGGAACACGGCAAAGCCGTGCAGTACATGCTACGGCTCAGCCGTAGCCACTTTGTCCGGACGGCTTCGCCGTCGGTGCAGGAGGGAGAGCAGAGCAAGGAGAAGGAGCGGAACACGGCAAAGCCGTGCAGTACATGCCACGGTACAGCCGTAGCCACTTTGACCTCAGAGGAACCTGCGGGTGGTTGCCTCTGCTGCGGTCGCGAAATCGAGCAACGTGAAGAAATCAACGCACTTGAACTCCTTGTCAAGCGCGGGATCGCCGCAGATGACCGCGCCGGAGTGAAGATAGGACATCAGCAGCGTCGGGATCAGCCGCGCGGCATGGCCGTGGACAACCTCGGCCTGCATGCAGCGCACCGCCTCGGCATACAAAGGCAGGGATTTCACCCGGTATGCCTCGTTCGGCACCACACGGCATGACGCCGCGGACGGATGCCTGGTCATCAGGTAATTGTGGACCGCGGCGATCTCGAGCGGATCCAAGGTCTTTACGCTCGAGCAGCCAAAGAGATACTTGGTGTTCGTTGCCTTCACATATTCGCCCAGGCCACGCCAGAGGAGCGTCAGGATGATGCCTCTCCGGTAGTCCTTGTGGACACAGGCACGGCCAAGCTCGAGCTTGACGCCGGGCAGGCCAAGGATTGCGTCCATGGCAAACTCCGTCTCGGAGTAGAACCGGCTGTTGAACAGGGAGCAGTTGAGGCGATAGGTGCCGACGCATGCATGCGACTTCTTGTCAATGATCATCAGATGGTCGCAGATGAGGTCGAACTGGTCTATATCCATGGCAATCAGGCGGCGTTTCTCGAGAAACTCCTTGTAGAAGACCTTGTAGCGTAGGCGGAGGATGTCTTCGAGCTCGGAAGCGGTGTCGACGGTCTTGACCACGAAATTCCTGACTTCGACATGGACGGGCACTTTGGCTCTGAACGCGCGGAACCGGAAGCGGTATGGGTTCATGAATTTGCCGCCCGCGCGCACCACGTCGAGGATGAAATGGGACTTGCCGCCCGGCGGTTCCTGCGGCTGCGGGGGATGCTTGGGGAGTTTGAACGGGCCCTTGCGCCCAAGCTGCTGCCCGGCGTCGTCCTGCGGTTCGTGCACCGCGTGTTCCTCGGCCGTATTCTGCACCAGCATACGCACCTCCTTCTCGTTGCGTGTGCGGCGCGCGGATCAGCCGCGCGTCAGTCGTTTCAGGAGCGTGCCTGCGCCGTCCACAATGTCCACCACCAGCGGCATCTGGCCGAGGGCGTGGGTTGCGCAGCTCAGGCATGGGTCGTAGCAGCGGATACCTGCCTCGATCCTGTTCAGGATTCCCTCGGTGATCTCGATGCCCGGCTTGATGAACGAGGTGGCGATGCTCTTCACCGCGTTGTTCATCCCGGTGTTGTTCTGGGTCGTTGCGACAATCAGGTTCACCTTGGTCAGGAGGCCATCCTTGTCGATCCGGTAATGGTGGATGAGGGTGCCGCGGGGCGCCTCGATGATGCCAATGCCTTCCTGCTGCATCGCGCCGCGGTTGACAAGGTCCTCGCCCTGGATGTCGTCGTCCTTGAGCAGCTTCTGGATCACCTCGGCGGCGTGGAGCATCTCGACCAGGCGGGCGAAATGGTAGAACAGGGAGCCGCCTATCGGCTTGCCGCCGCCTAACTTCTTAAACACGGTGAAGAACTGCTGCGCCTTCGGCGTGGGAATCGAGTCGGCCACGTTGAACCGGGCAAGAGGCCCAACCCGGTAGCAGCCGTCCGGATAGCCCAGCTTCCGGAAGTACGGGAACTTCATGTAGGACCAGTCCTCGACCGCCTCGGCAATCTCGTCAAGGTAGTGGGCACAGGGCACCTGGTCGAACACCTTCTTGCCCGATGCGTCTACGCCACGGAGTCTGCCGTGGTACAGTTCGAGTTCGCCCTTTGGGCCAACGGATCCCATATAGGGCGAGTCGAACACGGCAAACGACTCGAACAACGGCTTGTTCTTCTGGTAGAAGTCCAGGCAGAGGTTGACGCTCTCCTCGGACCACTGGACTATCGTGGCGATCTCGTTGCCCAGCCGGTCGCGGTCCTCGGCCTTGACGGGTGCGTTCATGCCGCCCGGGATGGCGCCGGTGGGATGGATTTTCTTGCCGCCGGTGGCCTTGATGATCTCCTGGCCGTGCTTGCGGAGCTTGATGGCCTTGAGAGCGAGCTCGGGATGGGCCATGGCGACGCCGATGACGTTCCTTAGAGCCGGGTTGGAATCGAAGCCAAGGAGGAAGTCCGCCGAGCAGAGGTGGAAGAAATGGAGGGCATGGGACTGGAGCATCTGGCCATAGTGCATCAGGCGGCGGATCTTGTCGGCGGCCACGGGCACCGTGGCTCCGACGAGCATGTCGCATGTCTTTGCCGCGGCAAGATGATGGCTGACGGGGCAGATGCCGCACAACCGCTGGGCAAGCACGGGCATTTCCCAGAACGGCCTGCCTTGGACAAATTTCTCGAAGCCGCGGAACTCGATGATATGGAGCCGAGCATCCTCGAGTTTGCCGTTGTCGCTGACCTTGAGGATGACTTTGCCGTGGCCCTCGACGCGGGTCACGGGATTGATCTCGATCTTGCGGGACATGGGATGGGCCGGTGTTCGTTATTCGAGGTGAGTGCTCGATCAGTCAAACTTGAAGAACTGGTAGGGAATCCTGGTTGGCTCGGGCACGCGGCCGGCCAGGAGTTCGGTGAGGAGGAACCAGATCGCCTCGGCATCCGGCGGGCAGCCGGGGAGGCAGTAGTCCGTCTTCACCACATGGGGCACGGGCAGGACCTTGGGCAGCAGCTTCGGCAGGTCGGGCCCGGTTGGTATCCTGCCGTTCACGGTCGAGACGGTGTCGAGGTAGGCTTCCTCGAGGCATTCCTGGAGGGTGAACATGTTCCGCATTGCGGGCAGGTTGCCGAAGACTGCGCAATCTCCCAGTGCGATGAGGAACTTGGCCTTCTCGCGGAAGTCCTTGAGCACATGGACGTTCTCCTCGTTGCAGACGGCGCCCTCGATCAGCGCAACGTCTACTGCGGGCGGCCGCTTGATGTCCGTGATCGGGCTCGCAGTGAACTCGACAAGCTTTGCCAGGTCGAGGATGCGCTCGTCAATGTCGAGGAGGGACATGTGGCATCCCGCGCATCCGCCGAGCCAGCAGGTCGCTATCTTCGGTTTGGTGGTTGTAGACATGGGGGTCAATGGTCATCAATTAATTCAGGACTTCTTCGCTTTCCGTGGTGATTTTCCGGACGCCTTCTGGGCTGCCTGCGGAGGCTGAACAGGAGCGGGAGCAGCAGCCTTCGGGGCCGGTGCCGGCGCAGGCTGCGGAGCCTGCTTGGGCGCCGCCTTCGGCGATGGCAGATACGTGATCGGCGTCTGGTCGTACATCCGTTCGCCGTACCGGACGCTGTAAGCCAGCTCGCGCGGGCAGAGCGAGCCGGTCGGGCAGACTTGGGGGGCCTTGTCGTCGCCGGTGATGTCTGCATCGGCCATTCTGCCCTCGATATTGACTGTCACCTCGGACTCGATGCCGCGGCCACGGATGGCAAAGATGCCCTTCTTGTCCACCTCGGCGCTTGCGCGGACGCAGCGGCCGCAGAGGATGCAGCGGCTCGGGTCGTGGATGATGTCGGCATGGCTGGCATCGACGGGCTTCCTCGGCCAGAGGAAGGGGAAGCGGACTTGATCCATGCCAAGGCGGTAGGCAAGTGCCTGAAGCTCGCAGTTCCCGCTCTTCTCGCAATAGGGACACTGATGGTTCCGCTCGGAGAAGATCAGCTCGAGGTTCATCCGCCGCATCGTCTGGATGGCCGGGGTTTCCGTGCGGACAACCATGTCGTCCGTGGCGGGAGTGGTGCAGGCCGAGTTGAAGTTTTGCCGGCCGGTTCCCTCGATCTCGACGACGCACATCCTGCATGCGCCCGGATTCGAGAGGAGCGGGTGGTGGCAGAGGGTGGGGATGTAGATGTCCGCCCGCTTCGCCGCCTCGAGGATGGTGTCTCCGTCGTAGGCCGACACCCGTTTGCCGTCTATGGTGAGGAGGATGGTCTTCATTGCTGGTATGCCATTGATCGCTGGTTGTCGTTGGTCATGTGGGATACTCGCCGTCCGAATCGCGCTGGACCTGGGTGCTGTTCTCGTAGAGCGTCTGGTGGCTCAGGTCGGCTCCGTTGAACCACTCGACCGTCTCGAGGCCGAGGCAGACGGTTTTGAAAAGGAACTTGTCCCGCAACTCGGCAAACGCGTCCGCCTCGAGGTACGGTTTCATGTCGAACACCTTCCACTCGCCGCTCGAGAAAGCGAGGAGGAGCCGGTAGTCCGGCAATGGCCTCACGAATCTGATGGGCACGTACATCGCGGCTCACGCGGCTCGGCAGCCGCCTTCGCGGGTTATCGCGGCGCAGGGCCATGGACTATAAATGGTCATCGTCATCGCGGCAAGTCCCCTATCCTGATGTTGCCCGGCTGAACAACAATAAATCGGCCAGCAATGGCTTTCTTATGCTGGCAAACAAGTTGAACCACCGTGCGTGCCATGTGTCGCCGCATGTGTGGAGGATACCGGAGATAGACCACACCTGTCGAGTGGCGGCGATCGGCATAGACAAGCTGGCCAAAGTCCTTGTCTTCGGTATGCGGAACGCTGCATCGGCGAATGGCCAAGCGGACAATGTCGGCATCGGCAGCGCCAGGAGCGATGTCAGCCACCCGGTCAACCGTGAATCCGGCGTCGCGCAGTGTTCGTACGAATATGATATCGCAGCTTTCATCCGCTATAAACCTTGGAGCCGTCATGCGGCAATGGTTGTCCTCGTTGTTTCATGAGCAACCGTGTCGGCGGCGTAAGCAATGCATGCAGCAACATCTTCTCTCTTAAGCTGCGGATACGCAACCACCATTTCATCGATCGTCGCGCCTTCGCTCAGCTTGCGCAATACAAGCTCGACCGTAATGCGCGTGCCGCGTATGACTGGCTTGCCCATCATCACGCGTGGGTTCATCTCAATTCTCCGTTTGGCCACCATGATCAATCCCTCCTTGTGCTTGGTTCCGCCTTCATACAGGCATTCCTTCTCGCCGGACGTTGCGGTAAAGCTGGACGCTGCCTCGCTTGAATGCGGCAGCAGGAGCGGGCAGCGCAGCTATCAGCCGGTCTGTCTTCAACTGCACAGGATAGAGAGCATGAGTGATTCGGTAGAGCTCGACAAAGTACTCGAATGGGGAGCGCAGGACAACCAGCACATCAATGTCGCTCTCGGCATGTGCACGACCGCGTGCAGTGGAGCCATACAGCCAGATGCTGTCCAACCGACGGCCATAGAGTTTCCCAAGCGCCGCTTTCGCACTGGCCAGGCTGCGCACAAGTTTCCTCGGCACGCCAGCATGCCTGCGTTGGCGCCGCGAGCCGATCCGCTTGGTTGTCTGCCTGTCCAATGTTCCTTTGTCGTTCATCCGCGTTGTTTCCATCCCGTATCCAGCATCCAGTATCAGGTATCCCGCATCCTCTCTCCCCTCACGCCCCGATCGAGCATTTGTCACAATGGAGGCAATGGCGGGCTTCCTCCATTGCCTGGTCACGGCTGAGGCCGCGCTCGACCTCGCTGAAATTCCCCTCCCGCTCCTCAAGGGGCAGGATGTACTGTTCGAACTCCTTCCTCGTCTCGATATAGGTCTGCTCCTGGTACGTGCTGAATGGCACGAGCGTGTTCCGCTTGGTCCACAGGATGCCGTCGCCGCCAAGGTAGGCGTCCACCGAGGCAGCCACGCGCTGGCCGTCGCCGATCGCATTGGCCACCATGGCGGGCCCGTTCGTGTCATCGCCGGCTGCAAAGATGCCGGGGACATTCGTCATCCGCGTCCGCTCGTCGACGAGGAAGGTGCGGTACTTGGGATCGATAAGGATGTTCTTCTCGACCTCGGCGAAATGAGTCTCGGGCTCCTGGCCAAGGGCTGGGATGACCATGTCCACCGCAAGGTCGAACTCGGAGCCGGCAATGACGCTTGTCTTGCGCCGGCCGGTGTCGTCGTAGGCGCCCAGCTTCATCCGCACGCATTTCAGGGTCGTCACATGGCCGTCCACGCCCACGGCCTCGAGGGGCGTGACGAGGAAGGTGAACGTGACGCCTTCGTTGATGGCCTGCTCGATCTCCTCCTTGAGCGCGGGCATGTCGTCCTTGAGGCGGCGATACAGGACCTGGACGGTCTTCGCGCCGAGCCTCTTGGCGGTGCGGGCAGCATCCATGGCGGTATTGCCCCCGCCCACGACCACGACGCGCTTCCCCTTGACATTGACCGGGAAGCCGATGTTGACGTTGCGCAGGAACTCCATGCCGCCCAGAACGCCGGCCAGGTGCTCGCCCCGCACCCCCAGCTTGTAGCTGACGTGGGCGCCAATGGCAAGGCAGACCGCCTTGTAGCCGAGCTTGAACAGCTCCTCGATCGCGATGTTCGTGCCGACCTTGACGCCGGTGATAATACGGACGCCCATGTCGGCAATCATCTTGACCTCGTGGTCAATGACGTCGCGCGGCAGGCGGTAGCCCGGGATGCCGAACCGGAGGGTGCCGCCTGCGTAGGGCATTGCATCGAACATGGTGACCTCGTATCCTTTCCTTGCCAGGAAATAGGCAGCGGTGAGGCCGGCCGGGCCGGTGCCCGCAATTGCCACCTTCTCCTTCGTCGGCGCAATCCGCTCGACAGGCAGCTCCTTCTCGTACATCGAGATGAACCGCTTGATGCCGCGGATGTCAATGGCAGTGTCGGTCTGGCCCCGGCGGCATTTGTCCGTGCAGGGATGATGGCAGACCCGGCCGCATATGGCGGGGAGCGGGTTCCGCTCGCGGTGAAGCATGAGGGCGTCGAGGAACCTGCCGTCCGCGACAAGCTGGACGTAGCCCGAGGCGTCCACGTTGCACGGGCAGGCGTTCTCGCACGGGGCGGTGAACAGGGCGCGGCACACGCCCGCCCTGCACCGCTTGTCAACAATATGCTCCTCGTACTCCTTCCGGAAGAACCTGAGGGTCGAGAGCACCGGGTTCGGCGCCGCCTGGCCGAGGCCGCACAGGCTCATCCGCTGCATCATGGTCCCGAGCTCCTCGAGCCGGGCAAGATCCTCGATCACTCCTTCGCCCTTGGTAATCCGGTCAAGGATGTCGTAGAGCTGCTTGGTGCCCACCCGGCACGGCGGGCACTTGCCGCACGACTCGCTGACGCAGAAGTCCATGAAGAACTTCGCGACATCGACCATGCAGGTGTCCTCGTCCATGACGATCAGGCCGCCGGAGCCCATCATCGAGCCGATGGTCTTGAGCGTGTCGTACTCCATCGGGATGTCGAGGTGCTCGCGCGGGATGCAGCCGCCGGACGGGCCGCCTGTCTGGGCCGCCTTGAACTGTTTGCCGTCCGGGATGCCGCCACCGATGTCAAAGACGATCTGGCGGAGGGTGGTG
>Ga0315278_10001907_pt1 | contig 18418 bp, 14 predicted proteins | sample YL17G06_0_MG_FD_203880 | JGI IMG/M metagenome (GOLD analysis project Ga0315278, IMG submission 203880) | Sediment microbial communities from Yellowstone Lake, YNP, Wyoming, USA - YL17G06_0 | ecosystem: Environmental > Aquatic > Freshwater > Lake > Sediment | place: USA: Wyoming | collected... | reverse complement strand
CCGAGAAGTCATGGATGTCTTGATATTAAAATTGTAGTGTGTCGCGAACTGGCATTGCCTGTTCCCAAATTGGCATTGAAGGAACAGGCGATGCCAGTTCCCTACCAAATTGCGCCCTGCGTAATACTTTTTGGATAACCTCTTGCCAATGCCATCGGGTTCATTTTGCTAATCTAATCACTTGATGATTTTGAAAAGGCACATTATTCAACCATGTAGCCTTATCTTAGCGGCATTTTTGACTGTCTCGTAAAACCGTAAAAATAAGATTTAGATGAGAAAACAATCGCGAAAAACAATCCGTTATCACGTTTTTCGACAGGAAAATCGCATAAAAGACTCTGGCGCAACTTTTTTGTTTCGAAAAATCGTTCCGGAGACTATTTGATGAGTCTACGAGGCCAAAAAGTTATCCCAGACATTTTTTCGCGATGGTTTCTTGCGGAAAAATTAGCGTAGACACTTTTAGATGATCGATCGCGAAGAAAAAATGGCTTAACTGCATATTGAAAGGAGATGATAGTTCGATCAAAGATTTAGGGAGTTTAGCAACGGTCCAGTAATTTTTTTATGGTTTGTGTATTGGGGTGGAGGTCGCCGTATAATTTTTTGAATATGTCATAGGCGGTTTGTAAATAGGGTTTGGCCTTTGCTTTATCTCCCAGGGATAAGTATGCCGCACCCAGGTTATTCGATTCCCTGGCCACATTGGGATGCTCTTTGCCAAACACCGCCTCATCGATGGACAGCGCCTGCTCATAATAAGAAATGGCCTTGCGATGGTCGCCAAGGGCTTGATGAGCCGAACCCAGGTTATTCAATCGAGTAGCCACATCCGGGTGCTTTTTTCCATATGCCTTCTCATCGATGGCCCGCGCTTTCTCAAAATAATCCAATGCCTGCCTATATTCTCCCAATGCATTATAAGCCATTCCTACCATATTTAAATACTCTGCATTCCCCGGCGCCAGGCGGTCCGCTTCAAGATAAGCGGCCAGGGCGCGCAATTGGTCCTCTGGGCGCGCCGTCATTATACGTTCAAGGTTTTCTCTTTCCGATTCGTACCTTGATGAAAATTTTGTTATTATAGAGACCAGTTTTGCCAGTTTATCTTCTATTTCGTATGCATCTCCGGATGCCAGTGGTATGCCGTCCGCCGGGAATACTTCCATTTTGCTAAGCCAGGGAACCATTTTCCATGGACAGGGTCTAACGATGACCGGCAAGATTTTTAATCCTTTCTTTTTGCTGTATTCCAGGAGTGAAGGAATTTCTTTATTTCGGATGAAATTGGATGTAAGATAGTCGGCTGAAATCAAAAGGAGAACAGCGTCGGCTTCTTTTAAAGCCGCATCGAATTTTTTTAACCAGTCATCCCCAATTTCAACCTGTCCAGTTTCCCAGGCTGAAATCACTCCTCCTGCGCCGAGCTTTTTTACCTGGGAAAGCAAACGATCCTTCCACTCTTCGTCTTGATGGCTGCAGCTTATAAAAATATTAATCATGATAACCCTTTTATAGCGGAATTCTCAAGCATCATATCGATGATTTTTATTTCCAGCCCCTGGCGTTTTAACTCATAGGCTATAAATGGCGCTCTTTTCTCCAATGTATTGAATAAAGGAGCCGCAATAAAATCAGGGTATATTTTTATATATTGCTTGCATTGCTTGCAGTATTCCTCTAAAAATTTGGAGCGATAATTGATGTACCTGTTTTTTTCATTTAATTTCAGGCGTTTAATTGTTGCATTAACTTTCTCGGATACTGATGAAGGTAGGTCATCCCCGCAGCGAATCATCAATGATGGAAAATCCATGACAAACCATCCCTGTTCTACAAGGAAAGGGTCTATAACATCCTGAAAGTCAAGTTTTTCGTTATTCATCGACCTGGATGCCAACCTGAAATTATTCCAATCATATGCCAACGTTACCATTTCTCCTTTCAAGACTGCGATGGGGATAAAATGATCGACTGTAGCCGCATCCCGGGAATACCAGAGGGAGGAATACGCGCATACTTCGCCATATGATTGATATAAATCGTCCAGGGCTCCTGTCCATAAATCTCTTTTGCGGATTTCTTGTATAGTCGGAGAAGGGTTTTCTTTCAAAAATTTATCTGCTTTTTTTTTAACTAAGTCAAAAAAACTATCCGGTTCAGGTTGTTGTGTTACCCGGATCATATTTTAGCTCCATGTTGTTCCGCAAAAAATAACCACCTGGGCCAAAAAATATCATATTCTCCAAGAAAGCGGGTAAGGCGTTTATGCATTTCCTCTATATCCTCTTTGGAGGGATTTTTCTTTTGCTGGAGTTTTTGAGCATCCAGGATAGACTCTTCGCCTTCAAAAGACCTCGGCTCGCGTAAACCAAAAGTGTCGGAAGTAAACCAGTTATCCATGCTGCCGTGACGGAGAAACGGCTGTTCTTTCAATTCGATTTTATCCAGGGAATCCCCCAGGTGAAACAGCTTATCATGCTCCTCCTCAAATACGGGCTCGATAGAAGATAATACCATGGGAGAGTGCGTGGCAATAAATAATTGGATATCCAGTTCTTCATCCAGGTATTTTCTAACTTCCAGGAGAGATGGGATAATCGAACGCTGCCATTGGGGATGCAAATGGCACTCAACTTCATCCACCAGGATAATCATATTTTTATATCTCGTTTTACCGCTGTCGCTGCATGCTCTTTTATGCTCTTCCCAGGTCCAGGTTATAAAATATGCCAGGGATATTATTCGCTGGACACTTGCCGCGGCAAGGGTAAAAGGAACATTACCGAAAGGATAGCGAATCGACGGAAGTTCCCTGGTACTTCCCGGCAGCCGCTCCACATCTCCCGGTTTTAGCGTTTCCAGGGACTTACTGGATAATTTTTCCAGGAGTTTTTTTAATAGTGCGAAAGGAGAATTGGGGGTTCTTTGCCAATTCACCCAGTCCAGGAGCAGGCCGCTGCAAAGGAGGCGGTCTTCTTTACCCTGGAAAGATTCTTTAATGCCTTCGAGTATCTGTTTTGAATCGAAGGTAAGGGGGCTTAACGGTTCTTTAAAGGGGAGCGGGGGCGTTATCTTGCCTCTTACGGGGTCCCATACGGCAAAGGAGCCATCGACCCGCGCATAGATAACCAACCCAGTGGAACTGGTTATATCATCGATTTTCGGCCAACGCGGGTTCTCCCAATCATAAGGAATCGTTTTTATTTTCCCTTTGCTTCCCGACTTTGCCATATATTGAAAGCTGATTTTTACGCTGTCTTTATCGGCATTTTTCCGTGGGTAGACAGGATTCTTGGGCCACAGACCGGATAGCGCCCACCAGGTGCATTCCAATAAAAAAGTTTTTCCGAAGCCATTATCCCCGGTGATTATATTTAAGCGCCGGCCAGGTTCAAAAGTAAGCTGCTTGAATGGGCCGACTTCACTTAGTTGTAAGTAACTCAGCATGCCTTCGTTTACAGGGGGTTCGAGGTCCAGGATTTCCGCGATTTTTTCCGCTAAAGAGCTCAAAACACTCTCTGAATCGGAAGCGCTTAAATCGGAAAGCGATTTCCCGCCGATCGGTAATCGGGGAAGTATTTTCAGCCAGGAAAAGCGCCCCCATTTGAAGTAATCGATTTGAATGATAATGATAGGAAAATTCCCTTCTTGTTTTGCTTTTAATCGCTGCCGAACCTTTGGGGATAGCATAAAACCGGAGTCGAAAAAGTTTTTCGAGGCAAACAAAATAATGACCTCCGATTGATCAAAGGAAAACTCAAACTCTTTGTACCAATCCCTGGTGGGATCGATGCGGCTTTCGTTCCAGGGATCGATTTCAATATCATACCCGGAATTTTTTAGCACGAAGAGTTGTTTTTCAAAACGGTCTTTCCATTTTTCCTCGGTTTGGCTGTAAAGAAGTATTATTTTATTTTTCATATTTATGCCTTTTGCTAAGCTGGATACAATTATCCATATGTGATTTTTGCATAATTTTATTATAGAGGAAATACGGAAGTATGTCAATATACCGGGATTAATACCAGGAATGAGATATTCTAAAATATTTCCGGGGAGATATTTTTCTGACAATCCCGTAAAACTTGGTGTTTCTTTGTGCCTTCGTGCGCCATCTCCTGGTGGCTATTTTTACAGGAAGTCCAATTATAACTCTTGACATATAGACTGTTTTAGAGTATTTTAAGGGCTGGAGTTTAAAATGAAAGAATATAACGGAGCATTAATTGCTAAAGGATTTAAATTCGCCATCATCGTGTCGCGGTTCAATGATTTTATAACCGAACGACTACTGGACGGCGCCGTGGACGCCATTGCCAGGAACGGCGGCGACAAAGACGCCATCGCCGTGTTCCGCGTACCCGGTTCCTTTGAAATCCCCCTGGTGGCCAAACGGGTAGCCAAAACCAAAAAGTATGACGCCATCATCTGCCTGGGCGCCGTCATCCGCGGCGAAACCCCCCATTTCGACTACGTGGCCGGCGAAGTCACCAAAGGCATTGCCCTACTAAACCTGGAATTCGCCATCCCCATTTCCTACGGTATTATCACCGCCGACAACACCGAACAGGCCATCGAACGGGCCGGGAATAAGATGGGCAACAAAGGTTTCCAGGCCGCACAAGCGGCCGTGGAATTGCTGAACCTCTTCAAAGACGGCGGAATTTAACAGGCTATGTTCCGGATAAAATACTGCCGAGAAATCGCGTTTAAACTGCTCTACGAAATCGATGTGCTACCTCTGCCCCTACCGGGCGAAACGGAGATGGAACCCCCCGCCCAACTACTGCAAAACCATTTGGACTTCTTCAGGGGACTTAATAACACGGAAAAACAGTTCATCCTTACCATCATACAAAAAACCCGGGAAAATAAAAAGTCCATCGATCGACTGATTGCCGATAACTTGATCGGCTGGAAACTGGAACGCCTGATGGCCGTGGACAGGAACTTACTGCGCATGGGCATTGCCGAGTCTTACATCAATGACCAGAAAGCCATTATAATAGACGATGTCGTAAGAATCGCCAAAAAATACGGCGGCGAAGAATCCTATAGAATCATAAACGCCGTCCTGGATAAGGTGCTCAAATGAAACTCCTGGTCCTGCTATTTTCCGTAATGGTTTTCCCACTGAGAGAAGTCGTGGACGTCCAATTATTCATTCCCACCCAACAGCATGACATCTTTTTAAATTATTCCAACGACAACTTCTCACAGGCAATTTCTCAAAACGGCCCCCAAAAAATAACCGCCCATATCAAAAACGCCAATTACTTTACCCTGGACCTGGACTTCAAACTCTCTCCCCAGGAAACTTTTATCTCCGGCCTACCCCCGGCGCTGCGGGAAAATACCCTGACCCTGCTGGATGACTGCGGTACGTTTAAAGACTATTTCACCAATATCTCACTTTATTTGCAAGGGAATATTCGCTATACCGGGCGCCCGGCAAAGCAAGACGCCGCATCCGTTATCACCGCAAAAAAAGCCGACTGCGTGGGGTTTGCCAACCTGGTAAAGGTCTACCTGGATGCAGTGGGAATTAAAAACCGGCTGGTAAAAGGATTCTATTTAACCGATTCACCGGGCGCCGGCGAATTACTGGTTCCCGTGCCCCACCGCTGGATTGAAATCATTCTTCCCAACGGGGCAAAATTCTTTTTCGATCCCCAACGCCAACGTTTTTCAGCCGAATATATCGCCATCAAGGACGACGTCGATTTTAAAGGGATTAAAAAGTTCAAAGTAAACCTGGTTAAAAAATCCAAAAAAATCGTAAATTAAATATTAAAAGAGGAGAACATGGACGACCTTTCAAACATAAGATTGGAAAAATTACAAAAACTTGAAGAACTGGGAGTAACGACCTATCCCTATGAGTTTAACAAAACCCATGACTTCAAGGAAATCATAGAACAATACGGCCAACACCCCAACGAGGAACTGGAAAAAGTAGAACAGGTATTCAAGATCGCCGGCCGCATTATCGCCCTGAGAAAAATGGGCAAAAGCAGTTTCCTCCATCTATTCGACGGCGAGGAAAAACTGCAAATCTATGTCCGCCAGGATATGATGCCGGAAAAAGATTACGCCGTTTATAAACTACTGGATATCGGCGACATTATCGGCGTCAGCGGCAAACTCTTCCGCACCCACAGCAACGAACTCACCCTGCTGACAGCGGAGTTGACCTTCCTGGCCAAATCCATCCACCCCCTGCCGGAGAAATGGCACGGCCTCCAGGATAAAGAACTCCGCTACCGCCAGAGATACCTGGACCTGATCGTGAACCCGGACACCCGTAAAGTGTTTAATTTACGGTCCCGGATCATTCAACAGATACGGTTGTTTTTTTACCAACACGGTTACCTGGAAGTGGAAACCCCCATGATGCAGCCCATCCCCGGCGGCGCGTCGGCCAGACCTTTCGTGACCCGCCACAACGCCCTGGGCATCGAACTCTATTTGCGCATCGCGCCGGAACTTTACCTCAAACGCCTACTGGTGGGCGGCATGGAAAAAGTCTTTGAAATCAACCGCAATTTCAGGAACGAAGGCATCTCCATGAAACATAACCCGGAATTCACCATGCTGGAGTTCTACCAACTCTATAAAGATTTCAATTATTACATCGAATTGACCGAAAACCTTATGTCTATACTTAATAAAGAATTCCTGGAAGACGGGCAAATCGTTTTCCAGGGACAAACGGTCTCCCTCAAACCGCCGTACCCGCGCAAAAAATACATGGACCTTATATGCGAGAAAGCCGGGATTTCCCTGGAAGACCTGTGGGACGAAGGAAAATTGAAAGCCTTTATCGAGAAAAACCTGCCCACCGAGGACATTCCCCCCACCTACGGTAAGATGCTGGAACTGGCGTTCGACCATTACGTGGAAGCCTCGCTCCAGGAACCGACCTTTGTCACCTATTTCCCCAAAGCCATTTCCCCGCTTTCCAAGAAATCGCGGCAGGATCCCCGGGAGACGGAACGGTTCGAGCTATATATCGCCGGTATGGAAATCGCCAATGGATTTTCCGAATTAAACGATCCCCTGGATCAGCGGGGCCGGTTCGAGGCGCAAGTCAAAGACCGCGAGAAAGGCGACGATGAAGCCCAGTTGATCGACAATGATTTCTTAACCGCCCTGGAATACGGCATGGCCCCTGCGGCCGGCGAAGGCATCGGCATCGACCGCTTGATCATGCTCTTCTCCGGCGCCGATTCCATTAAAGAGGTCATCCTGTTCCCGCTGCTGCGACCTAAAACCGGTCTTCCCGGCGAGCCGGGCGAACCCGGCGAACCCGTCGCTGAGGAAGCCGGGCAGGGCGCTGGAGGTAGTAAAGCGTGAAATTTGAATTTTTCATTGCCAGGCGCTACCTGATCAAAGGCCGGAAAAATTCATTTATCTCCATCATATCCCTGGTCTCCATCATCGGCATTGCCATCGGCGTGGCCGCTTTGATCATTGCCCTCTCCCTGCTTAACGGGTTCCAGGGGGATATACGCAATAAAATATTAAGTTCCACCGCCCATATCATGATCAGTAATGTCCTGGGCGAGGGATTCGACGAATATGAAGGTATTATCAAGGATATCAAACAGCGTAACAAAAAAATCATCAGCGCCAATCCGGTGGTGTTCGGCACAGTCCTGCTCAAGGGCGTGGGCCGGAATGCCGCGGGCGCGATGCTGAGGGGCGTCGATCTCCAGTCCCCGGGCGAAGACGCCTGGGGGAAAAAACTCTACAGCGGGGAATTGCCGCTGAAACCCAACCAACTGCTCATCGGCATCGAAGTGGCCGGCCGGGTGGGTTTACTGGATCATGAAAACTGTACCGTGATTACCCCGCAGCCGGTGCTTTCGCCCACCGGGGTAATGCCTAAGATAAAAAAAATGCATGTTTCCGGGATCTTTAAAACAGGCCTGTATGAAATGGATAACGGCACGATTATTACCAACCTGGAAACAGCGCAAAAGTTGTTCGATATGAAGAACAAAATCAGTTATATCCAAATCTACCTGGCGGATATCTTCGACGCCGAAGAGGTGGCGGCGGATTTGAAAAAGATTGTGCCGCCGTACCTGTCGGTGATTACCTGGAAAGACCTGAACGCCTCGCTTTATTCGGCGTTGGAGTTGGAGAAAACCGTGCTCTTTTTCACCTTGACCCTGATAATCGTGGTGGCTTCCCTGAATATAATCGCCGGGTTGATCTTGCTGGTGATCCAGAAGATCAAAGATATCGGGATATTGTTGTCCTACGGCGCCACGCCGCGGATTATCAAGCGGATATTCTTTATCCAGGGCAGTATTATCGGTATTATCGGCGTTGTCGTGGGGGTGGTTATAGGGCTCGCCTTTTGCTATTTTGCCAATAAGTTCCAGTTGATTAAAGTGCCCTCCGAGATTTACCAGATGAGTTATGTACCTTTCAAGATCGGTTTATTCGATTTCGTGGCCGTGGTCCTGGTCACTTTATTTATCACTTTTACGGCCACGTTGATTCCCTCGCAGAAAGCGGCTTCGGTGAACGTAGTGGAAGCCATCAAGAATGAGTAATACTGCGAATAAACATCTCCTGGCCTTGATCCTGGCGCTGCTGATGTGGGGCACGTCGTTCCCGGCCATGAAGTTTGCCGTGGCCGCCAACCATCCTTTCTCCATCATTTTTTACCGGTACTTATTTGCCATTGTAGTGTTGATCCCATTTTTTGCGGTTCACTTTAAAGTTAACATTAAAATTGCCAGGGAAAACAAAGAACTGTTTATCCTGGGTATCTTTAATTTCCTGGGCATGGTGCTGCAGCTTACCGGTATCAAGTATACCACCTCCACCAAGAGTGTCATCATTACGCAGTTGTTGATCGTGGTGGTTTGTGTGCCGGCCTATTTTTTTTTAAAGGAGAGACTGGACGCCGGGAAAATAGTGGGTATTATCTTTTCCGTGGTAGGCGCCGTGATTCTCTCCACCAACTTGCAATTCGAAGGGTTACTGGACAAAGGGACCGTGATGGGCGATTTACTGGTGCTGGCGGCGGTTTTTTTCTGGGCTTTATTTATTATATTCACGCGGAAATTTACCCTCCGTTTTGGTGGCTTTATGGTGCTTTTTCCCAGCGTAACCGCCACATTTTTGCTTTCTATTCCCACCGTACTCCTGTCCGGTAAGCTGCCTATCGACGCTGCCGGTCTGCTGATATCGCTGCACCTGGCTATTTTTTGTACCATCATTCCCACCCTTTTATTCAATTATGCGTTAAAGGAGTTGGACGCGATTACCTCCTCTATTATCGGACCCGTGGAAGTACTATCCGCGGCATTGATCTCGTATATTTTCCTGGGGGAGCGGTTGACATTGATAGAAATGTCCGGGGGACTTTTTGTGATCCTGTCGATTTATATCGTTACCTTTAAAAATAAAAAACTAGCCACAAAGGCATAATCCTTGGCGTCCCTTGGTGTCTTAGTGCCTTGGCGGCAAAAAAATGGCGGCAAAAAAGGAGATAAGAGTGAAAACAGGGATCGATGTTTTTAAGGAAGACGCGGATTCTATTCTTAAAGGGAGGAATATCGTTTTAATAACCGGCAGTTCCAACGTGGATTCCGAAGGGGAACCGGTTTACCGGGTGGTGAAGAAAGCCGCCGGGAAACGATTGAAGGCTATCTGGTCGCTGCAGCACGGGTTTTTTATCGATAAGCAGGACAATATGGTTCTTTCCGATTCCTTTTACTGGAAAGACCTGGATATAGAAGTTAAAAGCCTTTACGGCGAGAACTTGACGCCGCGGCCGGAGTGGTTGGAAGGGATCGATGCGCTGGTGGTCGATCTTTTCGATGTGGGTACGAGGGTTTATACTTTTGTCAACCATGTCGTCATGTTGATGAAATACCTTTCCGGGAAGAATATCGATATCGTGGTGTTGGACCGGCCCAACCCGTTAAACGGTTTGGGGTTGGAGGGGAATGTCGCATATCCGGGATATTTTAGTATCGTGGGGCAGTTGCCGGTTCCCATGCGGCATGGTCTCACCGTTGGGGAATACCTGGGTTACGGGTTGAGTTATTACGATTTGGATTTGCAATTGGAAGTAGTGCGGATTAAGGACTGGAAAAGGGAGCAATTTTATAAAGGCATATGGACCTATCCGTCGCCCAACATGCCCGCGTTCCGAACGGCCCTGGTTTATCCCGGCGCCGTATTGTTGGAGGGGGCTAATTTATCTGAGGGTCGCGGCGCGACCCGGCCCTTTGAATTGGTGGGGGCGCCGTTTATCGATCATTTCAAACTGGTTCAAGAGTTGGCGGGCTTAAAATTAAAAGGCGTCACGTTTATACCGGTTTTTTTCAAGCCCGAATTTTCAAAGTATGCCGGGGAAGTATGCCGGGGAGTACTTGTAAATCCGCATCCCGGCGCCCTAAAAGAATTCAAGAGTTTTGCAGTCTATTATGAAATTATACGGCTGGTGAAAACCGCATACCCGGATCAATTTAAATGGAAAGAGCCGCCTTATGAATTTGAATATCGGCGTCCGCCCATCGACATGATTTGCGGTTCCGATATCATAAGAAAAGCCATCGATGCCGGCCATTCATTTAAAGATATCGAACCGGGGATTGCCGAAGGCGTTCAAGCCTACATCGAAACCGTCAACCATTTCCTTTTGTATTAAAAAATATTGAACTGGCTGACGACTTCAGCGAACTTCCGGTCTTTTTTAGCGTATTCCTTTAAAACATTCAATAGCTCACTGCTGACTTGCTTGTTTTGAGCAATCTTTGTCTCTATCTCAGCCACTTTTTTTTCAAAGGGCTTAATCATGGTTCGCCTGTCCCAGAATAAAAGGGACATGATGCTCACTGTGAAGATAGTAAAAATAGTTGCCAACAACCACATAAACGACATCATCCCGCCAAATCGTTTGTCAACCTGCTCAAACCGCATATCGATCTGCTCAAACCGTTTGTCGATTTCCATCATCCTGACTCTCAGTTCGATCAGGATTTCCCTGTCTTTTTGGGTGAAGCCATCGTCGCCCGCCCGAAGGGCAGTAACCAATAGTAAAAACAGCATTGCCGTCAGTATTATCTTTTTCTGTTTCATGGTGATTATATGATAGCCCCTTTACTTTTATTTGTCAACAGAAAATTGAAAAGAGCGGTGAAGTGACCGGGATTGAATTTTTTTTTTATTTCATATATTATTATTCCTATGGAGAAAAAAGTCGCTTTCATCTCACCTTTAGAGGAAAACCCACCACTGGAAGGATTCAGTCGAATAATGAATTTACCGCGGTATGGAACCATCTCGGTTCCCACGGTTATCCGGGACGCCGGTTACCAAATACGAGTTTTTTCAGAATACGTCCGCTGCCCGATCGATTGGGAATATGTCCTTAACTCGGATTATGTTTGCTTTTCGGTCCTGTCCTCTTCGGCGTCGCGGGCTTATGAAATGGCGGACATGATAAAAGTGAAAACCGGGATACCCATTATATTCGGGGGAAGCCACGCCAGTGTTTTACCGGAAGACTGCCTTAAACACTGCGACTACGTGGTTAGAAACGAGGGCGAAGCCGCCGTTGTGGAATTACTGGATTTTATCGACCGGGGAAAAGATGTCGCCGATGTGAAAGGCATATCATACCGAGATGCCCAGGGGAAAATAACCCATAACCCCGACCGGGAATTTATGAAAAATATCGATTTGATTTCGGACATATCGCTGGTAGAAAATTATCGCCCGATTTCCTTCCGGGATATGATCGGGAATTATTTAAAATATAGGAGAATCTGGATCAATGCCCAGGTAATTCAAACCACACGTGGCTGCCCCAATAATTGCAAATTTTGTTTCGGGAGAGTGGAACTGGGCAGCCGGTACAGGATGTGCAGTATCGAATCGGTTATCCGGGATATTAAAAACAAACTCGAAATCCTGGGAACCCCCTGGTTTTACGTCGTGGATAATGAATTTACCATCGACCGCGCAAGAACCAGGGAACTGCTGCATCGTATCATCGCTGAATTTGGAAATAAATTGCGACTCCTGGTTTTCGCCCGCATCGAAATATGCCGCGACGAAGAATTGCTTCAACTAATGAAAAAAGCCGGCGTATACCGTATATATTTAGGCATCGAATCCATTAACGACGACTCTTTGAAAGAATATAACAAACGGCAAACCCTGGAAGACATAAAAAAAAGTATTAAAACCATTTACTCCCACGATTTGGAAATATTTGCCAGCCTGGTTCTCGGCGCCGACCGGGACACCAGGGAATCGATACGAAATACCTTCCGTTTCCTGGTGGATTTTAATGTGCATGCCATATGCGTTCTCTCTTTATATGACTTTCCGTATAAAGAAAAAATCCTGGGCATTCCCCAGGTTTTCCCGGATAACCGTTTCATCCATAATGACTGGCGTTTTTATAACGGCAATTTCGTTATCCATTACCCTAAACGGATGAAACCAAGCACATTACAACAGGAAATGATTAACGGCACACTGGGTTTTTATTCGAAATTGCGGACAATAAAAGCATTTTTGTTGCAGGGAAAAATCGATTACTTTGCCCAATATTATAGTCTAAAACCTGTCATCGAAACCATGAAAAAGTATACGGTTGTTTTAAAACGGTATGAAATGGGTTTATATGATGAGAACGAAAATCTAATCGAGGAGAGATTGCCCAAAAATGAGGACCCTGACCTTAAAAAACGACTTCCTATATAGAAATAATCATGTTAACGGATAGGAGGGAGAAAAATGAATAATCCAAGAGTATTATTTTCAACGGTAACGGCCGACATATTAAGGGGTAAAAACCGCTTAAATGAAAAAGTATTCGACACCACCAGTTCATATCAAAGCTGGACTGCCATGAACCGGCCATTATACCAGCTAAGAGTAACCAATCCCCCTTTCGGTTTGCGTTTTATCAAAGAAAACATAAAAGGAGTGGATACTCTCGAATATCCAGGTTGGGAGGATTACCTGGCCGCGCTGAAAAAAGGGTATGATATCGTGGGGATAAGTTTCTTCACCTGGACATTCCAGGACGCATTGAAAATGGCGGAAATCGCGCGGGAATACGGAGTTAAGGAAGTCTGGGGAGGTAATTACGGCGTCATGACCCCCGGGGCTGAAAAATATTTCGACAAAGTATTCCCCGGGAATTGCGAATCATATTTGAAACGAGAACTGGAAGGAAAAGAATTATCCGCCCTCAAGCATCCCGTCATGATAGGGAAAGCCCGATGGTCCCTATTTGGAGAGAATATCGGCTATCTTTACACCAGGAGGGGCTGTAATGCCAAATGCACTTTTTGCCCCACGCCGTGGTTTACTTCGGAGGATGAGTCCCATGACATCAGCGGCATCGAAGAAGTCTTAGACCATTACAAAAAAGTCGCTGCCAGCCCGGTGATTATTTATGACGAGACATTTTTGAGCGGCGGCAAACGAACGGAAGCAATTATCGAAGAATTGGCCCGCAGGAATCTTCGCTGGGTATGCCTGACGCGGGCGGACCGCATCGCCGGGAAAGTGCGCGGTTTAAAAAAGAAAGGACTTCACAGCGCCATTATCGGCGTAGAATCGATACATGATGAAAATTTAAGTTTCGTCTCCAAAAAGGAGAAAATAGAATCGATAAAAGACGTGATCCGGGAACTCAACGAAAATGGATGTTTCCCTGACGGCACATATATGCTGGGGTTTCCCAACGACACCGCGGCATCCATCCGGGAGGACATCGAAATCCTGGCCTCCTGGGATTTCTTCCTGGTTCAATTTACAATACTCACCCCTTTTCCAGGAACGCCCCTTTGGGAACAATTAAAGGACAAAATAACCGACAGCGATTGGAGCCATTTCGATTCATATCACCTGGTGTGGGATCACCCGCATTTCACACCGCAAGGATTACGGGATACCCTGTATCAAGCGCTACGGCGGGTAAACAGACCTTCCAACTATTTGCGTAAAATGTTGGGCTATTACGTCAAAAGCAGGATAGCATGAAGATGAGCCACGGACTTACACGGACGGATACTGACTAAAAAGAAGTCTTCGACCACCAGGAACCCTTTCGAGAAAGGGTTCCTGGACCTCCCAAAGCTTTTGAGCAGCAGGCTGCTGCACCCATTTACTTTGCCGCAGGTGCCCGATAGACATTGTCCTGTCCCGCCGGCGCAATATCCAGCAGGATATTTCTCTTACTCCATCTGCCCGCCTGGTCTTTCGTTACAAATACCAACCGGTAATGACCCACAAACCCGGGCCCGGGCTGCCAATAAAAAATACCCTTTTCTCTATCCAGGGAAGAACCCACGGGCAGCGGTCTAAATCGCCCGGGAGCTATTTGCAATCCCAGCGGTTTAACGGTTGACATACCGGGAAAATGGATTTCCACCCGCTCCAGCTCCTTGAGCCTGATATAGGTGAAACCTTTATCGTCGGGATAAATAGATACCGGTTCGCTGTCCCGGTTAAATCCTTTTTTGACCCGGATCGGATTGTAGGGGGTGGAGCTTGACGCCATTGAATCAAAAACGGGCGACCACGGGGGGTCGCCCCTACGCGATAAATCGTTCCCGGCATTTTGAATGGTAAAATACCGGCTGCCGATGCCGTCGGCGTTTCCCGCGTCGTCGGCGGCTGTCCAGAAGATAATATGAATGCCGTTGGCATACTTCGTGGTATCTAAATTCAAATACCCCCCGGCGCCGCTGCTGTTGGCGTAACCCGGGAAAAACGCGGCGATATCCTGGCGGGCAACATTATAGGTAGGATGACCGATATTCATGCCGTCTATCCATACGTTAAGAGTAGAGCCGTTTGTTGGAATTTGGTTGGGTTGGGGCGTCAATACCCATGCCCAGTTGGTGAATTTTGTACCGTAAGTAGTACCGCCCTGGACCGGTGTATCGATGGCGCCAAAGGGTTTTACCGCATGGGCATTATCTGCGATAATGGTGTGGGAGCCCAGGGTGACCTGATGGCCGTCCGCATCCAGGGCCGCGGCCTGGAGCGTGAATGTACCGTTGCCCCCGCCGGGTAAGAAATGGGTCAGCAGCATATAACCCCAGCCCGCCTTGTAATTCATGGGATAACCCGGGTAAGCCGTTTCAATATCCGGCCTGGCCCCTTCCACGAATAACGCTTCACCGATATAAACCGGGGTCTCCCCATCCAACCGGTATATTTTTACACTTTCGATGCCGATGTCATCCAACACCCAACCGGTAACCGCAATACTGCTGCTGACGGTGGAACCATCCACCGGGGTGGAAAAATCCCCGAAAGGGGGATTGGTTGAACCGGGCTCCCGAACCGTAAGCGTAACGGCAACGGTCTGGGGGGAATTCTCGGCGTCCGGGTCGGAAACGGTAATGGTCCCGTTGGCGCCGCCGGCGGCAAGACCCGTGTGATCGACGGAAACAGTAATCGGGCCATCCGTTGAACCGCTTGAAGGTTCAACCGTTAACCATGCGGCGGAGGTGGACGCCGTCCAGTTCAAACTGCCGCCGCCGCCGTTGCTGATGTAAAGCTCCTGGGAACCGGTGTGAACAAAGGTTTCCCCGCTTACTGCACTAAAGTATAAACTCGTTCGACTTAATTGGATAGCCGGTGGTTTATCCGGTTCCAGGAACAATTGGGTTATAAAAGCATCGGCGTTGGAGTCCCCCGGGTCTTTCTTATATTGATTCAAGGTGGGGAAATTTGTGCTGAATGTCCACCCCGTAACCGTGATATTCCCGTCGGCGTCGACAGCGATATCATTGCCGCCGTCCGAACCGTTCCCGCCCAGGTAAGTGGAAAAGAGAAGACTGGTAGAACCGCTGCCGGCCGTATCGATTTTAGAGATATAAGCATCTTCATTGCCTTCGCCTTGAGAGGTCTGGTAGGGGTTCAAGGTTGGAAAATCCGGACTTTTCGTTACCCCGGTGACATAGACGCACCGGCTGTTATCCGGGGCCACGGCGATGCCATAACCTTTGTCCTGCTTAGTCCCTCCCAGGTAAGTGGAATAGATGAAACTTGAAGCGCCGGTATGGGTGGTGTCGAGCCCGAAAACAAAGGCGTCCGTATCCCCCTGATATTTTTGATAAGATTTCAAGGTGGGAAAATTCGAACTCCTTGTAATGCCGGTTACATAAACATAACCGTCGTTATCAGGGTCTAAGGCGACGCCCTCTCCGTAATCCGAATCCTTGCCCCCCACGTAGGTGGAATAGAGCAAGCTTGAAGCCCCGGTCCCGGCGGTATTTATTTTCGAGACAAAAGTATCTGAAAGTCCCCGGTAGGATTGATACTGGTTTTTGGTGGGAAAATTCTTACTGTAGGTCCACCCGGTTACATATGCGCGGTTGCTGTTGTCCACGGCGATGTCCAGGCATGAGTCGCTGCCGGTTCCCCCCAGCAGGGTGGAATAGATAAGACCGGCTGCGCCGCTGCGACTGGTATCGAGCCTGACTACAAAGCCGTCGGTGGCGCCTTCCACCAGGACGGACTGGTAGGGATTCCTGGTGGGAAAATCGAGGCTGTAGGTCCAACCGGCGACATAAGAATTTCCTTTGGCGTCCACTGCGATTCCCAGGGCGGAATCCGCGTCGGTTCCCCCCAGGTAGGTGGAATAAATAAGACTTGAAGCGCCGCTCCGGGTAGTGTCCAATTGAACCACAAAGGCGTCCGAATCGCCCGTATAATTTTGATAGGCGTTTTTGGTGGGGAAATCTTCGCTCCAGGTTTCCCCGGCGACATAAACATTTCCTTTGTTATCCACGGCGATATCCATGCCGTTGTCCGGGTTGGCCCCCCCCAGGTAAGTCGAATAGATAAGGCTGGCTGTACCTTTTTTGGAGGCGTCTATTTTTGTCACAAAAGCATTGAAATTGTCTGTTCCCGGGGTTGATTGGTATGCATTTTGGAGGGGGAAGTTCGTGCTCCATGTGCCGCCGGTCACATAAATATACCCACTGTCGTCGACGGCGATGGCCTGGGCTCCATCCCACATTTTTCCGCCCAGGTACGTCGAGTAAGTTAATACCACCGGGTCGATAATCAATTCGCGCCGCGGATCGTATGTTCCCACGGCGAATCCATAGACATTTTCTCCCATCTTTTTAAATTGAACATCCACCGTACGCCTTTCTTCCTGGAAACTCACGGGCCGTTTGTGGATCAATTTATTCAAACCGGTTTCGATAACCAGGTTGCCTTCATCGTCAAGCCGCACGGCGTCCACGTTTTGATATTCGAAACGAATATCCGCCGGGTTCCCGCCGGGTTTGACGATCCAGTCGTACTCCACCTGTTTTTCCAGGCCATAGATTTTTAGATCGATGTTTTTATAAATGTTCTTATACAAAACCGCCCGGCTGGTGGGAATATCGCAGTACCAGCGGGATGGGTCGCCGCCGATGAAATAGTTTACCCGGTGTTTATTTTCGCCTACTGCGATGATTTCCGGGTTTTTATCGGCGCCGACGAAAATGAACCGTGAGACATTTCGTTCTTTAGCCCCATCGAAAACAAGACCTTCTTTTGTCAGCCACAGGACATATTTCGACGTTTTGGCATAAAAGATGGCCTTTTGATTCACCTGGCCTTTATTGGGGATAAAATACAGGGGCAAGTCCCCCAGGCTAAAGTTCAATTTCACCCCTTCCGTTTTCATGCCGGGGGTAAGCGGTGCGCCCGGCGTGGCCGGCGTGGCCGACGCGGTCGGTGCATCAGGCATTTTTGCCGGTTCGACGGTCCCGGTTGGGGCGGCGAACAGTATTACTATGAAGGTTATCGCTATTATAATAAAGATATTTTTCATTTTCATTACCTCTTGGTTTCGTTTTAATAGGAGATATAAATAACATAATGGGAGGGAAAATGCAATGGTTTAAAAATCGTCCTGGATCCACCGGTTGTGTAGAGGGCAGGCGTTATGTGTTTTTTCCGCGATTAACCGGCATCGATTTGAGGCTTTCTTGACAATTCTTCCTCATTGGCTTACCATTAACCCATGAAAAACGAACAGAACTTAAAAAAAATTCCTTATGGGATTTCCAACTATGACTTTTTTTCCAGTGAGAATTACTATTACGTGGACAAAACCAGGTATATCGCGAATATTGAAGAAAAAGGCCGCTATTTATTCTTCATCCGCCCCCGGCGGTTCGGTAAATCTCTTTTCCTTTCTATCCTTGAATCCTACTATGATATTGCGCGGGAAGACCGCTTCGATGAGATCTTCGACGGTACCTATATCCAACAAAACCCTACGAAAGAAAAAAACAAATACCTGGTTTTAAAACTGAATTTCTCCATGGTGGAGCCCAACACAGCGAAGATAGAAGAATCTTTCCACAGTCATATCCGGAATGCGGCCAATTTTTTTGTAAAT
>Ga0315278_10001906_pt1 | contig 18418 bp, 13 predicted proteins | sample YL17G06_0_MG_FD_203880 | JGI IMG/M metagenome (GOLD analysis project Ga0315278, IMG submission 203880) | Sediment microbial communities from Yellowstone Lake, YNP, Wyoming, USA - YL17G06_0 | ecosystem: Environmental > Aquatic > Freshwater > Lake > Sediment | place: USA: Wyoming | collected... | reverse complement strand
GCGGTGGCGCTGGCCCGTGACGGGTTCGTGCTCTCCGAAGGGCTCGCCCGCTCGCTCCGAGGCGTGCTGCCGCAGATGAAGAACTATCCTGCGTCGATCGCGCAGTTCTCGAAAGCCGGCGTGCCCTACGAGGCCGGGGAGACCTTCAGGCAGCCTGACCTGGGACGCACCCTCGCGCGGATCGCCGAGCAGGGCCCGGCCGGTTTCTACGACGGCGAGACCGCGATGCTCATCGAGAAGGAGATGAAGGCGAACGGCGGCCTCATCACGCGGGCCGACCTGAAGGCGTACAAGCCCGAGAAGCGCACGCCCATCAAGGGCTCGTACCGCGGCTACGACGTCCTCTCCATGCCGCCGATCAGTTCGGGCGGCACGGCCCTGGTCGAGATGCTCAACATCATCGAGGGATATGACCTGGCGGCAAGCGGATTCGGATCGGCGCAGTCGATGCACGTCATGACCGAGGCCATGCGCCGCGCCTACGCGGATCGGGCGCGGTATCTGGGCGATCCTTCGTTCAATCCGCAGATGCCAATCGCCCGGTTGATCTCAAAGCCGTACGCGACGGATCTGCGAAAGACCATCAAGCCCGACCGCGCGTCCGTCTCATCCCCGACCACCTTCGAATGGCCGGTCGAACCCGACGAGACGACGCACCTGTCGGTCGTAGACGAGGCGCGTAACGCGGTGTCACTGACGTACACGCTCGAGGGCGGCTACGGCTCGATGATCGTGGTGCCGGGCGCGGGCTTCCTGCTGAACAACGAAATGGGCGATTTCAACGCCGGGCCAGGATTGACGACAGCGGCTGGGCTGATCGGCACCGAGCCGAACATGGCGGCGCCAGGCAAACGCATGTTGTCGAGCATGACGCCGACCATCCTCTCGAAGGACGGCCAGTTGTTCATGGTGACGGGCAGCCCTGGCGGGCGCACGATCATCAACACCGTCCTCCACACGATCTTGAACGTGGTCGATTTCGGGATGAACGCGCAGGAGGCGGTCGACGCGGCGCGGTTCCACCATCAGTGGCTGCCGGACCGGATCAGCTATGAGCGCAACGGGTTTTCGCCCGACACCATCGCGATCCTGAAGGCCCGGGGTCACCAGCTTCAGGCCGGGGGCGCGCAGGGTGTGGCCGAAGCCATTGTGCTCAACCAGCGGGACAAGAAACTCGAGGGCGGGTGCGACCGCCGCGCGCCAGACGGGGGAGCGATCGGGTATTAGGGTGTTGTGCCTGTCGGGATCGGGGATTGGGGATTCCCGCCTTCGCCCATCGTCAATCCGCGGGCTTCGGCGTGGCAGGCGGGGTTCGGGAGTCGGGATTCGGAAGAGCCCCGCGGGGATGCGGCACGGACGTGATGTGGCGATTCGCGAAGCGGCCCCTCGAACCAGGCCGATCAGCGTCAGTTCGCAAAACGCGCCGTAAGGGCCAAGACTGCCAGCGCGAATAGCGTGGCCGTAAGACCGGCGACGAGCCCCGGCAAGGCGCGCTTTTGCCGGCCTGCGTGAGCGGGGACGCGGAGCGAAGCGGCGCGTCACGCGCGCCTCGCTCCTCCGATACAGCGACCGAGTGAATGAAGATAGCAAATGGGAGCCAGATGCACACGATACACCCCGCGGTTCTGAAAGCCGGCGCTACCCTTGACCAGGCGTCTGGCGCCGACGCCGGCACCGGCCGATCGCCCGCGCGGACCGGCGAGGCAGGGCGTCTGCACGGCAAGGCGCTCATCTTCTGGGATCCGAAGGTGCCCGGCAAGAAACTGGACGCGATCGACACAGACCAGATCACGCCGGCGGCCGACTGCGTGTCCGAGAGCCTCGAGACGCTCGATGAAAAATGGAAGGCCGGTTCGTTCCGCTACCTGATGCCGGACTTCCGCGCACGTGTGCACCGAGGCGAGACGTTCCTGATTGCCGGCGAGCGATTCGCGATCGGATCGTCGCGCGAGATGAGCCCGGCCGGGCTCAAGGGCGTTGCTGACGAAGTGGGCCTCGAGACGGTCGTCGTCTGCAGCCACAATATGGGCGACATCTTCCGGCGCAATGCGCTGAATCTCGGGCTGCACGTGGTGCAGTGCCCCGAGGCGGTGGAGGACGCCCGGGACGGCGACGAACTGAGTTTCGATCCGGCGACGCGAGACTTGCGCAACGAGACACGGCAGAAGGCATACACGCCGATTCCCCTCACGCCGAAAGAAGACGAGATTCGCCAGACGGGCGGCATCCTCTCGGTCGGGCGGCGCGAGCTGCGGCGCTCAATCGAGGTGGCGCCGTCCATCGTGTGGCCGGATCCCGACACGGCGCGGCGATTGACGACGACCGAACAGATTGTCTGGGCGCATCGCGTCGACAAGCAGGCCGAGGTGAAGCCGGGTGCGACGCTGCGCGTCTACGCGGACCTGCTGCCGGCATCGGACGGCACGGCACCGTTTGCCATCCACACGTTCAATCAGATCACCGGCGGCCGTCTCATCGCGCCCCGGCAGGCCGCGGTGGCCAACGACCACTTTGTCTTCACCGAGGAGGACGCTGACAATCGCCAGACCGCCATCGGTCAGGCGTTCGCCCGTCTGCACGGCATCGAGCGCCCGTACTACGCGAATGCAGGGGATGGCATCTTCCACTTCTACTTTCCCGAGCAGGGTCTGGTGATGCCGGGACAGTTCATCCCGGGCGCCGATTCCCACAGCCGGGCCTATGGTGCGTATGGCGCCATCGGATTCGGCGTGGGCTCGACGACGCTCGGATTCGGGTGGTCGACCGGGTACGTCTTCTTCACGCTCGCACGCCAGCGGCGCGTCAGATTCGTGGGCCGACTCCAGCCCTGGGTGAGCGGCAAGGACATCGTGCTCGAACTGCTCCGCCGATGGGGTGCGAAGCAGGCGCAGGGCATGTCGGTCGAGTTCGTGGACGCCGCGCGCCAGTTGCCAATCCCGTATCGCAACACGATTGCCAACATGATGGCAGAGGCCGAGGCGCTCAACGGCATCTTTGCCGCCGACGAGACGACCGACGCGTGGTACCGTGAAAAGGGGATGACGAAGCTGCCGTACCCGGCCGTGCGGCCAGGCGAAGACGCGGTGTACGAGATAGACGAGACCTTCGAACTTGGCGCGGTCACCCCGATGATCGCCAAGCCCTTCAGCCCGGGAAACGCGTTTCCGGCAGACGAGGTGGCTGGCGAGCGCATCACGTTCGACAAGGCGATGATCGGGTCCTGCACCAACGGCTCGTATGACGATCTGCTCAGCGCGGCGCGAGTCATCCGGGCGGCGCGCGGGCTCGGCATGTTCCGCGCTGTGACGCCGCTCATCATCTTCCCCGGCTCGATCGGAGTGGCTCAGCAGATTACGCGGCCCGATCCCCGGCTTGGCGGCGAGTCGATCGCCGAAGTCTTCGAGGGCGCGGGCGGCCAGATTCGTCAGTCGTGGTGCGGGCCCTGCTTTGGCCAGGGCCCGGATGCGCTGACGCGCGGCCAGCGCGCCATCACGTCGTTCAACAGGAACTGGCAGAACCGCATGGGGCTCGGCGGAGAAGGGTATCTCGCGAGCCCGTCGGTGGTGGCCGCGTCGGCGCTGGCGGGATACATGGCGCCGCCCGGTGCCCTCGGCCTGCAGTGGGATGCCGGGACGTTTGGGGGGTAACGGGAGATCGGAAGATGGGGCCGTCGGCTCGTTGGGGCTGCGTGACATGCCTGGGATCGCCGGGCTCCAGCCCGGCCTGGGGTCCTCGCGGCGTGGCAGTCTGTATGTAGGCCGGGTCTTCCGCCTTCGCGCGACGCTTCGGCGGACCAGGTGCTCGGGCCACAAGGTCACGGAATGAACTTCGACGTCGTTGGTGTCGGCGCCAGTTGCATCGATCACGTCTGCCGTCTGCCAGTGTTCCCCGAGGCCGGCAGCGCACGCTCGAAGATCCGCCTGATATCGGAATCGCGGACGTGCGGCGGCCAGACGGCGACCGCCCTGGCGAGCTGCCAATTCTTCGGCCTCCGTACGAAATACATTGGCGTGGTGGGCGAAGACGAAGATGGCGCGCGCATCTGTCACGAGCTTCGAAAGCGGGGCATCGACACGAGCGACGTGGCCCGCCGCCACGGCATTCCCACGGCCACCGCCACCATCCTGATAGACGATACCGGCGATCGCATCGTGTTATGGCACCGCGATCCAGCTCTCGCGTTTGATCCGGGCAGGCTTCCCCATGAGGCGCTGTCATCGGCCAGGCTGGTCCACGTCGACGATGTTGATGAGCCGGCCGCCATCGAGGCCGCACGCGTGGCCCGACGCGCCGGCGTTCCCGTGGCGTGCGATCTCGATCACATCACCGATCAGACCGGCGAGTTCCTCACGCTGGTGAGCATCCCGATCTTCGCCCAGCACGTGCCGCAGCAGTTGACCGGCGAGGCCGATCCCGAACGGGCGCTGCGTGCGCTTCGCCGGCGTCACCCGGGCCTGCTCGTCGTGACAATGGGCGCCGATGGCGCGGCCGCGCTCGACGGCGGGGATTTCCTCCGTGTGCCCGCCTTCAGCGTCTCCGCCGTGGACACCACCGGCGCAGGCGATGTCTTCCGGGGCGGACTGATCTACGCCACGCTGCGGGGATGGCCGGTCGTCGAGTCACTGCGCTTCGCCAATGCCGCGGCCGCGGCGAGTTGCCTCACGCTCGGCGCGATGGCGGGGGTGCCGGATCTTGACGCGGTCAGGGGGATCCTCGAGAGCGCCCGTCGGGTCTGACTCCGCTCATCTCCTTGTTTCTGACTTGTTCCGCATGCCCGGTATAGAATAGAGAACGACTCGGGCATTCCAACCCCGCCCGAGCGCCTCGGGCGCCCTCCCCCCGGCTCTGCTCCCCTTGAGTAGCTGGTTCCAGCACATTGGACTCGAGCGTTGAGCCTTGGGCGGATGGGGTCCGGATATCAGGAGGATCGATATGAACATCGGTGTGCCACGTGAACGGCGCGCAGAAGAACACCGCGTTGGCCTGGCGCCTGCCACCGCGCAATTGCTCACTGCGGCAGGACACGTCTGCTGGGTCGAAAAAGACGCCGGCCGGGGCGCGGGATTTTCCGACCTCGACTATGAGAAGGCGGGCGCGAAGATCGTGTATTCGGGTGAAGAGGTGTACGGGCGGGCCGACCTCGTCGTGAAGGTCTCGAAACCGAAACAGGCCGAGATTGCCTGGCTGAAGGAAGGCTCCATCCTGATGGGCTTCCTGCACCTGGCCGCGGGCAGCCGCGACCGTGTGGACTGGCTCCTGGCGAACAAGGTGACCGCGATCGCGTACGAGACCATCCAATGCGATGATGGGACGCTGCCGGTGCTGGTCCCGCTCAGCCACATGGGCGGCCTGATGCTGCCGCAGGTGGCAGGCTCACTGCTTCAGAACGACCACGGCGGCAAAGGCATCCTCCTGTCGGGCGTGCCGGGTGTTCCCCCTGCCGAGGTCGCGATCCTGGGCGCGGGAACGCTGGGGACCGCCGCGGCACGGGCATTTCTCGGGATTGGAGCCAGCGTCTACATGCTGGACCAGGATCTGGTCAGGCTCCAGGCGCTCGAAGACAAGGTCGGCATGGGCCGGCACCTCGTGCTGATGGTGGCGCATGCCGCGAATATCCGGAAGGTGGCCGGTTTCGCTGACGTGCTGGTGGGCGCCGTCCACCTTCCCGGCGTCCGCAGCCCCATCGTGGTGACGCGCGACATGGTCCGCTCGATGAAGCCGCGGTCGGTGATCATGGACATTTCCATTGACCAGGGCGGGTGCGTCGAGACCAGTCGTCCGACCACACACCGGGACCCCACGTTTGTCGCGGAGAACGTCATCCACTATTGCGTGCCGAACATGACCTCTGTCGTCGCCCGGTCGGCGACGTATGCGTTGAGCAATGCGGCCTGGCCGTATATTTCGGCCGTGGCCGATCAGGGATTTGAATCCGCGCTGGCCAGCCTGCCGTCCCTGATGCGCGGCGTCGCAACACACCAGGGTCACGTCGTCGATGCTCGGTTGGCATCGCACCTGGGTTTGCCGGAGGTGGTGCTGTGAGCTGGATGGATACCTATCGCAAACGGGTGGTGACGGCGGATGGCGCCGTCAGCCGTATCAAGTCGGGCCAACGCGTGTTCATGACGGGAAACTGCTCGGTGCCGCAGGTCGTGATCGGGGCCCTGGTGCGGCGAGCGCCCGAGCTGACGGATCTCGAGCTCGTGCAAGTGCTGACGTTCGGCAAGGCGGCGTACGCCGCACCAGAACTGGCCGGGCACATCCGCATTAACACGCTCTTTATCAGTGATACCCAGCGCGCGGCGGTTCAGGAGGGACGGGGCGACTTCACGCCGTGCTTCCTGTCCGAGATTCCGCTGCTCTTCAAGAACGGAACCCTGCCGCTCGATGCGGCACTCATCCACGTGAGCCCGCCCGACGAGCACGGGTTCTGCTCGTTCGGCGTCGAGGTCAGCGTCACCAAGACGGCGGCGCAGTCGGCGAAATACGTGATCGCGGAAGTCAATCCGAAGATGCCGCGGACACTTGGCGACGCGTTCATCCATGTGTCGAAGCTGGACCACATCGTCGAGGTGGACTACGAGTTGCCGGAAGTGAACATGGCGGCCACCTCGGACCTCTCCGTCCGGGTCGCCCGCAACGTCGCCGGGCTCATCCCGGACGGCGCCACGCTGCAGACCGGCATCGGCGCCATTCCGGATTCCGTGCTGCGACAGCTGACCGATCGGAAGCACCTGGGCGTGCACACGGAACTGTTCTCGGATGGTGTCATCGACCTGGTGGAAAAGGGGGTCATCGACGGCGAGCGGAAGACGCTCCACCCCGGCAAGATCATCGCCGGCTTCATGATCGGGACCAAGCGACTCTACAACTTCGTCGACGACAACCCGATCATCGAGATGCATCCGACCGAGTACGTCAACGATCCGTTCATCGTCGCGCAGAACGACCTGATGGTGGCCATCAACTCGGCGATCGAAGTGGACCTGACCGGGCAGGTGTGCGCCGACAGCATCGGGCCGCGGTTGTACAGCGGCGTGGGCGGACAGGTGGACATGATCTACGGCGCGTCGCGCAGCAAGGGGGGGCTGCCGATTATCGCGTTGCCCTCAACCGCCACGGTGAAAGGGCAGAACCTCAGCAAGATCGTGGCGATGCTCAAGCATGGAGCGGGCGTCGTGACCACCCGCAACCACGTGCACTACATAGTGACCGAGCACGGCGTGGCCAATCTGTACGGCAAGACCATTCGGCAGCGGGCCAAGGCGCTCATTGACATTGCGGCGCCGGAGTTCCGCGCGGAGCTCGAACAGAAGGCGATTGAGCTGAGGTACCTGTAGGGATTGGGGGCTGGGGCAACCAACTCCCTCTCACCTCTTCCCAGTCCCCTTACCCCTGACCCCTGCTCCCAACAGACTACCTATACTGAAATCCCATCCCTGCCGTCAGCACGTGCAGCGTGATCCCGCGCGCCGAGCCGAGCTGACCCGGCTGCCGCGGTTCGACCCTGGCTTTGCGCGCGTCGAGCACGAGCACCGTGCTTTCCCCGATCACCTCAAAGCGCTTGCCCGAGACGACGACCGCCGTTTTCTCATCGATTCCCACGGCCACGAGATTCGGATGTTCCAGCAGCAGGCTGATCAGGCGGCTGTGCCGCTGGCGCCTGAGAAAGTGCTGGTCGACGATGGCATCGGGCCAAAGGCCCAGGCCTGGCGCGGTCTTGGTGGCTCCGGTCGTGATGCTGAGCAGATCGGCATCGCCGGTGATCATGACTGAGGACATCACGGCCGCGCCCGCGCTGGTGCCGCCCACGACGGCGCCAGCCTGGTAGCGCCTGCGAATCAGTTCCGGCACCCCGGTGTCCTTCAGCGCCGCTGTGAGCTTATTCTGGTCGCCGCCCGGGAACCAGATGAACGCGGCCTCCTCGACGGCCGCGCGCGCGGCCGGGAGGTCAGTCAGCGCAATCCAGCGCGCGTTGGTGGCTCCCGCCTTGCGCCACATCTCGACCGCGACATCACCCGTGTCGGCAAGTTCCGACGCCTGGGGAAAAATCACAATCTTCGCCGATGGGCCCCCCGCCAGATCGAGCGCCCGCTTGAGGATGAGGTCGGGAACGCCGCCGCCGCCGACCACGACGAGGTGTCCCTTCGGCTCCGGCGGAGCCGCGTGCAGGGGGGTGGGCACCCTCAAGGCGGCCGCAAGCAGTAACGCGATGACCCAGGCGATGCGACGCATGAGCTACTCCTTCGACCGGTTCATGACCAGGCCGCCGCCGCCAAGCCCGAGGAAGATGATCGACTGGACGGCCATTCGCGACTGAATCGGGTCCGCGGTGAAGGCCCAGTAGCAGAACAGCGCGCCAGCCAGGAGCACGAGCGCGTAGACGACGTACATGACAATTCTGGCCAGGCGCCGGGTGCCTGGCGTGTTGGCACCAAACGTGCGGTTGAACCAGATCAGGCCGGCCACCGCAACGACATCGAGCGCCGCGAAGATCAACCAGAAATTCCGCGCCGTCTCCCCGGCCGTCGCCAGTCCCATCGTCGGCTTCAGCATCGTCGCGTACAGATACGCGCCGAAGCTGGATCCGATCAGCGACCCGATCACACCGTACAGGAACGCGAATCCCATGTAGACGGCCTTGCGATCGGCAGGCGCCACCAGGCCCACGAAGCTGTAGTATTTCGGATGCGCCGTCATCTCGCCAATCGAGAACACGGCAATGCCGAGCACGAAGACCCACGGGTTCTGCGATGAGGCCAGCAGCAGAAACCCGATCGCTCCGATGGCCATGCCCGACACCATCGTCGGCAGTGCCGGCGTGTTCTTGACGAGCCGGCTGACGAACACCTGGAGCAGGATGATGGTGCCGGCGTTGATCGAGGTCACGTGCTCGGCGTCGAACGTAAAGGTGACATTGAAACCAATCGCGCTCAGCAGGGAGGTGACGGCGTTGCTGACGGGAGCCTTGTCAATGAAGTCGCGCAGGTACCAGAGCACCGACCCGAAGTTCTGGAAGTAGAGAATCCAGAATCCCGAGTAGACCACGACCATCAGCATGAAGCGGGCGTCGCCGAGCACCTCGGCCGCGCCGAGCAGCACCTGCCTGAAGGTCTTTGTATTCTCCGGCTTGGGGGGATCGGTGAACACGAAGAGCGTCGGGAGCAGCATCAGGGCGCAGTAGAGCGCCGACGCCGCGAACACGTACTGCCACGAGAACCCCTTGAGCCAGCTGACCACCAGCGGCGCCAGGAAGGCGCCGAGGTTGATCATCCAGTAGTAGATGCCGAAGCCGAAGGCCGAGTTGCTGTCGTCGGTGGTGCGGGCAATGGTGCCGGAGATGATGGGCTTGAAGAGGCCCGACCCGGTAGCCATCACGAGCAGCGCGAGGAAGACCATCGCGTAAGTGGAGGCATAGCCGGCCGCGAAGTAGCCAGCCGCCAGCAGCGAGAACGCCACCATCAGCATCCGCCGGTAGCCGTACCGATCGGCCAGCGCGCCGCCGAGGATCGGCAGCACGTAGGTCATCGCGTAGACGATGCTCTGCAGGAAGCCCGCCGACTGCTCGTCGAACCCCAGGCCGCCCTTGACTGTGGCGCCGGTGAGATACACGGCCAGCACGGAGTTCATGCCGTAGTACGCGGCCCGCTCGAACAACTCCATGACATTGGCGGTCCAGAACGTGCGCGGGAAGCTCTTGCGGGGCTGTGGCTCGGCCATGGGAACGATCCTCCTACCGTAGGTCCCGGGAAGAAAGATGCCGTTTCGGACGTCGCGAGATTCAGGAGGGGGCCTGACGCGCCGAAGCGTACTTCAGGGAGGCTGTAGAATGGTAGAACTATGTCAACGACTGTTCCCGACGACCGTCCCGAGGTCAACAAGGCCCATCGCGTCGGCATTCCCGTCGCCAGGCGCCACATCTTTCTCTGTTGCGATCAGACCAAGCCGAAGTGCTGCGACAAGGAGCGATCGCTGGTAGCCTGGGAGTACTTGAGAAACCGCCTGATCGAGCTTGGGCTGTCGGAGCAAGGCGGTGTCGCCCGCACCAAGGCGAACTGCCTGCGCATCTGCACGGCCGGCCCCGTCGCCGTCGTGTATCCAGAGGGCGCGTGGTACGCGAACTGCGACCCGCCCGTGCTCGAGCGCATCATCCAGGAACACCTGATTGGCGGGCGGATTGTCGCCGACGCATTGATCGTCGAACGGCCCCTCGGGGCGCCTTGAGTCCTTCGGTTCATACGTTGGGTGACGAACGGATGCCCTCAGGATACGTGCTGAGCGAGCGTCCTGGCCGGATCGCCGCGCGAGAAGACGCAGCCACAATTGCGGTTGAAGCACTGAGCGGCCAGCTGGAGCGACATGGGTACCACGCTACTGAAGAAGGTCTGGGATCTGCACACGGTCCGGCGCCTGCCGACCGGGCAGACGCAGTTGTTGATCGGGCTGCACCTGGTGCACGAGGTCACCAGCCCGCAGGCGTTCGACATGCTGCGCCTCCACGGGCGGGGCGTGGCGTTCCCCGATCGCACGTGGGCGACCGTTGATCACATCGTGCCCACCGACGGGCAGTCGCGGCCGTTTCGGGACCAGATGGCCGAGCGGATGACGGCCGTGCTCGAGCGGAATTGCCGCGAGTTCGGCATACCGCTCTTCGATCTGTCCAGCGCCGATATGGGAATCGTGCACGTGATTGGTCCCGAGCTCGGGCTGACCCAGCCCGGCATGACCATCGCGTGCGGAGACAGCCATACGTCCACGCACGGGGCGTTCGGCTCAATTGCGTTCGGCATCGGCACGTCACAGGTGCGTGACGTGCTGGCGTCGCAATCGCTGGCCATGGAGTCGCTGAAGGTCCGCCGGGTCGACATCACCGGCACACTTGGCCGCGGCGTCTACGCCAAGGACGTGGCGCTGGCGAGCATTCGCCGTCTCGGCGTCAACGGCGGCGTCGGCTTCGCGTATGAGTACGGGGGCGCCGTCGTCGACCGGATGAGCATGGAAGAGCGCATGACGCTCTGCAACATGTCGATCGAAGGCGGGGCGCGCGTCGGCTACATCAATCCGGATGCGACCACGTTCGAGTACCTGCGTGGGCGGCGATTCGCGCCGGCCGGCAGTGCCTTCGACCGGGCGTGCGCGTGGTGGCGATCGATGTCGTCCGATGCGGACGCGACCTACGACGACCGGATCGCGCTCGACGGATCGTCGATGGCGCCAATGGTGACGTGGGGGACAAATCCCGGTCAGTCCGTAACGGTGGAGGAGCGGGTGCCGTCGCCAGAAGACGAGGCGCCAGGCCACCGCCAGGCCGTCGAAGAGGCGCTGGCTTACATGGGCCTCGAGCCCCGTCGTCCGATCGCCGGCACGAGAATCGATGTCGCCTTCATCGGGTCCTGCACCAATGGCCGGCTATCCGATTTGCGGGCGGCCGCAAGCGTCTTGAAGGGTCGGCGGGTGGCCCGCCACGTCCGTGCACTGGCCGTGCCTGGCTCGCGACGCGTCGGCAAGGCCGCCGAGGCCGAGGGATTGCACGAGATCTTCCGCGAGGCCGGATTCGAGTGGCGCGAAGCGGGATGCTCGATGTGCCTCGCGATGAATTCCGATCGCTTGAACGGGCGCGAACTCTGCGCTTCGTCATCGAACCGGAACTTCAAGGGCCGGCAGGGCAGTCCCACTGGCCGGACCGCGCTGATGAGCCCTGCCATGGTCGCCGCCGCCGCGGTAGCGGGCGAAATTGTCGACGTGAGGACGATGCTGCCGGGCGGGGAGGGCGGCGTTGTCGAGGTGACGACGACGCTGTTGGGTGGGGAGGGCGTATGAGCGGGCAGATGGATTCCCGTGTGACCGAGGTGTCCGGTCGCGCGCTGCCGATGGTTGGCGACGACATCGACACCGATCGGATCATGCCGGCCCGCTTCCTCAAGGCGGTGAGCTTCGACGGCCTCGAGGCGCACGTGTTCGAGGACGATCGGCGCGCCGCGCGAGACCGGGGAGCGACGCATCCGTTCGATGACGCCCGCTACCAGGGGGCGTCGGTGCTGGTGACTGGACGCAACTTCGGATGCGGCTCGTCGCGAGAACATGCGCCACAGGGGATCGCCCGGTGGGGGATTCGCGCGGTGGTAGGCGTCTCGTTTGCCGAGATTTTCTTCAGCAACGCCACCTCGCTGGGCGTGGCGTGCGTCTCGATGGCACCAGCCGAGGCGAGCGAACTGGCGCGGATCGTGGAGCGAGCGCCGGAAACCGTGGTGACAGTGGATCTGTCGGCGCAGCAGGTGCGGGCTGGGGCGCGCGAGTGGGCGGTGTCGATGCCGGCCGCTGCGCGTCAGGCCCTGATGGCGGGCTCCTGGGACGCCACAACCATGCTCACCGCCGACTTCGATGCCGTTCGCGCGACCGCGGCCCGTCTGCCCTACATCACCGGCTTCTAGATAGAAAGCCTCAGTTCGGAGTCGTGACGTCGCAGGGGCGGCCCCCCGTGGCCGCCACCGGGCGAGCACGGGGGCTCGCCCCTACGGAGCGAGCGCGCCGCCGAATTGCGGCCGCTTGTGTCGAGGACTGCGGACACGTCGCCTCACTCTCACGCGTGCCCCGCCATTTCGGTGGCAACCGCCAGAAACGCCTGGGCCGCGTGTGAATGGTCGCCGGCGCGGCGATACACGAGGCGCACATTCCTCCGCAGCTTGAGTTCCGGCACCCGCACGGCGACCAGTTCCCCCCGCGCGATTTCGGTGACGGCGCAGCGACGCGGCAGGATCGCCACACCCAGTCCCATTCCCACTGCCCGTTTGATGGCGTCGAGGCTCGGCAGCGAGAGCAGGATGTTCAGTTCCTCCCGCCGCTGTTCGTACAACTTCAGCACCCGGTCCCTGGCCGGCGAGGGATCGTTGTGGGCCACGATCGGCTGGCGGCCGACTTCGTTCATGTGCACGAGCCGCCGCCGGGCCAGGGGATGCCCCGGGGGCACCATGAGCGCCAGGTCGTCCGCGTCAATCACGAGGCTGGCGAGCGCGGCCTCGGACGGATGGAACGTGATCAGGCCGAAATCGAGCGTGCGCTGCGCGACTTCGTTGCCGATCTGGCGGGCCTGTACTCGGCGCACCTCGACGTGAACGGCGGGGAACCGTTCGCGAAAACTGGCGACGAGCGGCAGCAGGCTGTGCACGGTTCCTTCATTGGCCCCGATGAGCACGCGCCCGCGCCTGACATCCCGCAGTTCGCGGACGGCCGCATCGGCTTCGTCGGCCAGCCGCATGAGGCGCTCGGCGTAGTCCTGCAGCACGCGGCCCGCCTCGGTCAGCCGCCCCTCTTTCGACGCGCGATCGATCAGGCGCTCGCCCAGTTCGCCTTCGAGCCGTTTGAGCGCCTGGCTGATGGCCGGCTGGGTGCGATGGAGCCGGCCGGCGGCCTTTGAGAAGCTGCGCTCGGCCGCGATCGTCAGGAACACCTGGAGTTCGGTCAAGTTCATTGATGGTGCTCTCGCAAGACACGCACGACCGTTCGGAGTATCTGTATATTACCAAGTATTATGAAAACGTAAACATTATAACTTTGAGTGTCAGGCCGCGAATCCGATACAACTACTGATCAGGAGGCTCCCATGGCTGACGGCCAGTTGACCATCTTCGATACGACCTTGCGGGACGGAGAACAGGCCCCCGGGTTTTCGATGCGCATTCACGAGAAGCTCCGGCTGGCGCGCCAGCTCGACAGCTTGTCGGTCGACGTCATCGAGGCCGGATTCCCCATCGCGTCCGAGGCTGATGCCGAGGCGGTCAAGGCCGTCGCCAGCTCCATTCGCCGTCCCATCATCGCCGCCCTCGCCCGCGCCTGTGCCGGCGACATCGAGAAAGCCGCGTGGGCCCTGAGGCCCGCGGCGCGGCCCCGCATCCATACGTTTCTCGCGACGTCCGACCTGCACCTGGACCGCAAGCTGAACATGACGCGCGAGGCCTGCCTCGATGCCGCCGTCGGCGCCGTCAAGCTGGCACGCCGGCATACCGACGATGTGCAATTCTCGGCGGAGGACGCGACGCGCAGCGACAGCGACTTCCTGTGCCGAGTGGTCGAGGCCGTCATTGCCGCCGGGGCGACGACGATCAACCTGCCCGACACGGTCGGCTACTCGATGCCCGATGAGATCGCCGAGTTCTTTACGGCCATTCTTGGCCGTGTTCCCAACGCCGATCGGGCCGTCTTCAGCACGCACTGCCATAACGACCTCGGCCTGGCCGTGGCCAACTCGCTCGCCGCCGTGCGCGCCGGCGTCAGGCAGATCGAGTGCACCGTCAACGGCATCGGGGAACGCGCCGGCAATGCCTCGCTCGAAGAGGTCGTGATGGCCATGCGCGTGCGCCCCGACCGGTATCCGTATCCGACCGCCATCAACAGTCGCGCGATTTATGCCGCAAGCCAGATGCTGACTGACATCACGGGGCAGGCCGTCCAGTCGAACAAGGCCATCGTCGGCCGCAACGCGTTCGCCCACGAGGCGGGGATCCACCAGGACGGCATCCTGAAGGACCGCCGCACGTACGAGATCATGCGGCCGGAGGATGTCGGTGTGGCTGCGACGACGCTTGTGCTTGGCAAGCACTCGGGGCGGCATGCTGTTCAGAAGCGCTGCGAGCAGATGGGCTTCGCGGTGTCGCGGTTTGAGATCGATCAGATCTATCGCCGGATGATCGCACTGGCCGATGCACACAAGGCTGTCACCGACGCCGAACTGCGCGGCATCGTCGACCAGGTGCGGGCGAGCGAGGCCGCCGGCGCGTCCAGCCCGGAGCCCGCCAGGGCCATGGCGCGCAATCCCACGTCGACGCCCGCAATCGAATCCCCGGCCATCGCGAGCGAGAGATGGTACGGCCACGGCGTTGGATAGAGATTTTCCTTCCTGCGGTAGACTCGCCCAATGATCCGGAAGATCGTTCTCCTGCCAGGCGACGGGATCGGTCCGGAAGTGACGGATGCCGCCGTGTCGGTTCTCGATACAGTTGCGACGCGGTTCGGCCACCAGTTCGTGACCACCAGGTGCGCGATTGGCGGAGCCGGCATCCGCGCCGCCGGCGTGCCGCTGCCTCCCGCGACGCTCGAGGCCTGCCTCGCCGCCGACGCCGTCCTGTTAGGCGCGGTTGGGGACCCTCGTTTTGACAGCATGGCCCGGCATCTTCGACCCGAGCAGGGCCTGCTGGCGCTTCGAAAGGCGATGGGGGTCTATGCGAACCTGCGCCCCGCCCGGATCTGGCCGGGTCTCGAGGATTCGGGTCCGCTGAAATCGTCGCGCGTGGCGGGCACCGATATGCTGATCGTGCGCGAGTTGACGGGCGGCCTGTATTTCGGGGAACCGCGTCACATCGAACCAGACGGCAGCGCCGCGCTCAACACGCTCCGCTATACCCGGACCGAAGTTGTCAGGGTGGCCGAGGTCGCCTTTCGGATGGCCGGCAGCCGCCGGAAGGCCGTGACGTCGGTCGACAAGGCCAACGTCCTCGAAACCTCGCAGCTTTGGCGCGCGGTCGTCACCGACGTCGCGGCACGCCACCCCGACATCCGTCTCGAACACATGTATGTCGATGCCTGCGCCATGGCGCTGGCGCTCGATCCGACACGCTTCGACGTGGTGCTGACCGAAAACCTGTTTGGCGACATCCTGTCCGACGAAGCGGGCGCCATCGTCGGGTCGCTCGGGCTGCTGCCTTCCGCCTCAATCGGCGATGGGGCTGGACTCTATGAGCCGGTCCACGGGTCGGCGCCCACGCTGGCGGGGAAGGACGTGGCGAACCCGATCGGCGCCATCCTGTCGGCCGCAATGATGCTCAGGCACAGCTTCAACCTGGATGCGGAGGCCGATGCGATCGAGCACGCGGTGGCCGCCGTTCTCGAAGCGGGCGCCAGAACGGTGGACCTGCTGGATAGGCCAGGCGGGCCCTCTGTGGCCGGGTCTGCGATGGCGCGCCTGGTGGCCGACGCCCTCAGATCCTGAGCCCCTGTCCGTCTGTGGAAATTGGCAGATTCTGCCGGTACCCTTCGACTCAGACGGGTTGCGCCCGGCCCGGCCTTTTCGCTACCAGGCAACAAGGGAGCGTTGTTCGGCCGCCGTCGGCCATGCGAGTGAGCCCAGGGCTTGGCTCCGACCCCTTTTCGCTCACGACGGCCTTTCGGCAGACCGACGGATTTCCGCAAGCAATTAGACCTTGCAGAACAGGCGCCGTAAAGAAATTCAGCGAAATCTCTGGGGATATCAGCTGAGTGGAGTTGGCACCGCGATTGCGAATGAAATGGATAGCAGCCCGCCGCTCGGGCTTTGGGGTGAATGATGGGGGCCAGGATCCTCAGTGAACGAGCGACGGGCTACTGTTTTGTACGGTGCTGAACCAGAACCGGTTTCACAACCCGTTCTTGCGGCGAGATCAGGCCGCCGCACGAAGGTGCTGAAACCGTCCCTAGTAGCCCCGATCCTCACGCCGTCGTCCCACCAGAGCAAACGACCTCAGCGAGAGCGACCCATAGCGGAATCCCTCGTACACGTCTATCACCGAGTCGCTCGGCAGGGCCGTCCCCATCACGAACAACAGCGGATCGTAGTGCTCCGGCGTAGGCACGGCCGCGGCCGCATTCGGCGCCCGGCGCTGGTAGTCGACAAGGGCAGCCGTGTCCATCTTGCCCGCCTGCTCCCGGACCCAGGTGTCGAACTCACTCGCCCACGGGTCCGCGATGCTGTCGGGGGTATCGTCCTGCAGTCTCGCGAGATTGTGCACGATGCCGCCCGAGCCGACCAGCAGCACGTTATCCGATCGGAGCGGCGCCAGGGCCTTGCCCATCGCGAGCAGGGTCTCCGGCCGCGAAGGGTTCGGCAGCGACACTTGCACGATGGGAATGACCGCGTCGGGAAATGCCATGCTCAGCGGGACCCACACGCCATGGTCGAGGCCGCGCTCCGGATCGAGCCGGGCGTCGACGCCTGCCTGCTGCAATCTGAACGCGACTGTCTGCGCCATGGCCCGATCGCCCGTGGCGGCGTACGAGAAGTTGTAGAGCCAGCTCGGGAAGCCCACGAAGTCGTAGACGAGTTGCGGCTTGGGGTTGCTCGAGACGTGAATCGCGCCAGTGGTCTCCCAGTGGGCGGAGACGACGATGATGGCGCGCAGGTTCTTCTGGCGCACCCCGAACTTCCGCAGGTTACGAGCGTAGTCTTTGTCGACCACGGTCAGCGGCGATCCGTGCGCGACAAAGAGGCTTGGCACGCATCGGACGCGGAGCGCCCGGCGTTCGTTTTCTGACTTGGGTCGTCTCATCGGAGTCGATTCTGCCGCATGACGCGCGGCCGCGCTGCGCGATTATACCGCCTGCCGGAGCATCATGCCCCACAGGCCGTCCGGGCTCGGGGCCACGCGGGGCGCGGCGCCACGTTTCGACGCGCGCTACTTGTTCGCCAGCTCGACGACGGACAGAAACACAAGCCTCGCCAGATCCTCCATCGTCTCGGGGCTGAGCAGTTCCCACCGGTCTTTTGTCGTGTGATAGGTCGCGTAGGGGAGCGGCGGCGCACCCGACACGCCAATCGAGACCGTCGGGATGTTGGCCCAGAGGAAGTGCGCGGCATCCTGTCGCGGCCGCGCCAGGTTCGCGTTGGCGCTCGCGGCAATCGGCCGATGGATCCACTTCGTGTTCATCCGCTCCATCACCTCGTAGATCTGCGGGTAGTTGACGCCCGAGCCCACGCCAATCCGCTCGCCTCGTCCGACGCTCTCGAGGTTGATGAAGGCCTTCAGCTTGTCGTTGGGGATGACCGGATGGGCGATGTAGAACTCCGAGCCCTTGACGCCCTGCTCCTCGGCGCCAAACAGGATGAACACGACGGAGCGCTTGAGCGGCTTGCCGAGCCGTGCGACCGCGTCGGCGACGGCCAGCGTGACCGCCACGCCCGAGGCGTTGTCGTGCGCGCCCGGCATCAACTCCGGGTTCAGCCCGAGATGATCCAGATGCGCGCCCACCATGATGGCTTCCTGCTTCAGTTGCGGATCGGAGCCCTCGACCATCGCGATGATGTTCGAGCCGATGCCCTCAGGGTGATGCTCCGTCACGTTCTTCATCGTCACCGTCTTGCCGAGCGCCATTGACGCCGGCTGCAGCGACTTGCGGATCTGGCTGAGCACCTCGGTGTGCTTCTTCCCTGTACCCGCGAACAGGTCCTCCATCACGGCCGTGCTGACATAGCTGAGCTGCAGGCCCTTGATGAAGACGCAGTTCGGATTGGCCAGGTGATAGTCGTAGATGACGCCAACCGCGCCGTGCGCCGCCGCGTTCTTCATCTTGTAGTCGTGGAACGAGTAGGGCCGCCACGTCTTGAACAGTTCCGCATCGGGGCCAGGTCCCACCGGGACTTCCGGCTCCATCGCGACGATCTTGCCCTTCACGT
>Ga0315278_10001903_pt1 | contig 18440 bp, 19 predicted proteins | sample YL17G06_0_MG_FD_203880 | JGI IMG/M metagenome (GOLD analysis project Ga0315278, IMG submission 203880) | Sediment microbial communities from Yellowstone Lake, YNP, Wyoming, USA - YL17G06_0 | ecosystem: Environmental > Aquatic > Freshwater > Lake > Sediment | place: USA: Wyoming | collected... | reverse complement strand
CGTCGCCGCTGGCCAGCCGTCGCATCGCGGGTGTCCGCGTGGTCGCCGCTGGACGATCAGCCGATCTTGCTACTGCGCGGTGAGGCCGCCGTCGACCACGAGCTCCGCGCCCGTGACGAACGACGAGTCGTCGGAGGCGAGGTAGAGGATGGCGAGCGCAACGTCCTCGGCCCGGCCGAGCCGGCCGATCGGGTGCAGCGCGAGGACGTTCGCTCGCGTCTCCGCGTCCGTCGCCCCGAAGCCGACCGCCGACCACTCCTTCCACGCCGCCGCGACCATCGGCGTCTCGATCACGCCGGGGTGCACCGAGTTGACGCGGATTCCGTAGCCGAGCTGTGCGCACTCCAGGGCCGCCGATTTCGTGAAAAGGCGCACGCCGCCCTTGCTCATGTTGTACGCAGACTGGCCGGGCGTGCCGACGAGCCCCGCCACCGACGACAGATTTACGATCGAGCCACCCTTCGGCCGCCGGGTGCTGCCCTCCGTCATGGCCCAAATGCCGTACTTCGTGCCCAGGAATACACCGTCGAGGTTCACGCGGCTCACGCGGTGCCAATCGTCGAGGGTGAGATCGGCGATGCGCTTGATCAGCTCGATGCCGGCGTTGTTCACCACGACGTCGATGCCTCCGAGCTCGTCGCAGACGTGGCGCGTGACGGACTCCCAATCCTGCTCGCGCGTGACGTCAAGGCGCTGGAAGTGTGCGCCGTGCCCTGCCCTCTTCAGCGCCGCGGTCACACGCGCGCCACCCGCTTCGTCGATGTCGGCGAGCACGACCACACCGCCCGCCTCGGCGAGCACACGCGCGGTCTCCGCACCGATGCCGCTCGCCGCGCCCGAAATGAGGGCCACCTTCCCGTCGATCCGACTCATCCGTTCGTCCTCCTACCCGTGCGAGCTCCTTCCGCTCGGCGAAGGTGCCTCCATACTACGAGAGCCCGTTTCTGAAAAGGACGTGCCCGTTGCTCGACGTGCTAGGGAGCCTCAATGAATGCCGCCGCTTATAATAGCATAGGCACCGGCGGTCCGGCGTGGGGCGTCCTCTCTTCCACCGCCGGTCGTTTCACCACCATGTTGGCGCGTTTCCCCGATTCTCTCTCGTCTGCTGTACTGATGCTCCGTGCGTCGCGCAGCTTCACCGTGCGGGCCATCATCGGCGTGATCGCCGAGGTTGTTAGGAGAACGAAGGAGAAGAATGCATGCCGACGCTCTTCACGAGGATCATCGAAGGTGCGCTTCCGGCTCGTTTCGTGTGGAAGGATGAGCGCGCCGTCGCCTTCCTGACGATCGAGCCGCTCCGTCCGGGCCACACGCTGGTCGTGCCGCGGCAGGAGGTCGATCACTGGCTCGACGCCGATGTGTCGCTCCGCAACCACCTGATGGCGGCTTGCCACGCGATCGGCCGGGCAATCGAGCGCGCCTATCGGCCGCCGAAAATCGGCCTGCTGCTCGCAGGGCTCGAGGTGCCACACCTTCACTTTCACGTGTTTCCGCTTTACGAGCTTTCCGACATCGACGTCGCGAAGGTGGACCGCCGGCCGAGGCCCGAGGATCTCGATGCCGCGGCAGAGAAGATCCGTGCTGCCCTCGGTGAGCTCGGTTACTCCGAAGTCTCGCGCTGAAGGAGGCTTCTGTTGGTCGGCGCTTCCATCGCTAGGTATCATGAGCGCATGGGCGAGGTTCGAGTCGAATGCCACGCCGGTTACCGCGAGGACGAAACGCCTCGGCGCCTGCACCTTGAAGGGCGCGCGATCGAGATCTCCGGCATTCCGAGTCGGTGGAAAGAACCTGGTGCGCTGTTTTTCCGCGTCCGGACCAAAGAAGGCCGTATCTACGTGCTGCGCAAGGACGAATACATCGGGCGCTGGGACCTTCCTGAGGTTGTAATCTGACGCGGCAGCAACGGAAGCACGCGTCAGTGAGGCGCCCGAGGGCGCGGGCCCCGAATAACGGCTTGATGGACGCGTCGGACGATCGGAAACCCGGGGGTCTTTCGATCGCGCGTGGTGGGTGATGCTGCCGTCCTACGCGGCGGCGACTATTGTGGGGGTTGGAAGGATCGCTCAAGATCGGCATCTCGGGGAACAAGAAGAATGAGGATGAAGCATATATGGTGGATGGTTGTAGGGGTGCTCGTGCTTGGTGCAGCGTTATGGGGGCCGATTGTGAGCAATGTCGAACAGCCGAAATATGAAGTCGTGGAGAGCGACGACAGCATCGAGATACGCGACTACGCGCCGATGATCGTCGCTGAGGCGGAAATATCGGGGGAACGAGACAAGGCGATTAGCGAAGGTTTCCGTACCGTTGCTGATTACATCTTCGGCAACAACTCCTCCGCGCAGAAAGTGTCGATGACCGCTCCCGTCACCCAGCAGGCGAGTGAAAAGATCCCTATGACCGCGCCGGTGACGCAGCAAGGCGATGGGTATACCTGGCAGGTGAGATTCGTCATGCCCGCCAGCTACACGATGGAAACGCTGCCCAAGCCCAAGAATCCCGCTGTAAAGCTCAAAGAAATCGAGGCGAAGCGCTTTGCGGTAATCCGCTTTTCCGGCATGGCGGGGGAGGAAAGTCTGAAGCGCCGCACCGACGAGCTGAAGGAGTTCATCAGAGCGAGAAACCTCAATCCCCTGTCAGCACCCACTTACGCCTTTTACAATCCGCCCTGGACGCTGCCTTTTCTTCGCCGTAACGAGGTGATGTTAGAGATTGCTCGTTAGTCTAGAAACCAGACCGCAATCGGAATGAGCCAGGAAACGAAAAAATACACCCACCTTCAAGAACTGAAAGGAGACCTTCGGGAGCGTCTGCTCGCCGGAGTCCCCGATCCGCGGCGGCCGGCGACAGTGCTGCACACGTCCGACTGTCATCTTGGCACCAGTGCGTGTCGCGACGAGGAGGCGGCCTTCGAGCGCGCGATCGCGCGCGCCCGTGACGAGCGCGTCGATGCAGTGCTCATCGCAGGCGATCTCTTCGACCATGTCCGCGTCTCCGACGAGACGCTCCGGTGGACGGCCGAGCAGTTCGGCAGGCTTGCCTGCCCCGTCGTCGTCATCCGCGGGAACCACGACGTCGTCGACGGGAGATCGGTCCACGAGCGTTTGATGACCGTCACCGGGCTGGAGCATGTCCGCGTCATCGACGACCACGATGGCTGCGTCGTGGAAATCCCCGGAACCGACGTCGTCATCTGGGGACGCGCCATGCTCGAGCACGAGCCCGGGTACCGCCCGTTCGCGGGCCTGCCCGAGCCGCCGGCCGGTCGGTGGACGATCGCGACCGGCCACGGGCTCGTCCTTGAGGACGGCTCATCGGGCCGATCTTCGCCGATCTTCGCGAGCGATCTCGCGGCGGTGACCTGGGACTATGTAGCTCTGGGCCACGTCCACGCCTACCTCGAGGTGCGCGACCACCCGACGCCGGTCCGCTATCCGGGAGCCACGGCCACATCGCGCAGCGGGATGCCGGGCGTGGTACTCGTCGACTTCATTCCGGGCACGGGTGCCCGTCCGCGCTGGGTCGGTCTCGGCTAGCTCTGGCCGAAGGTGATGACCGCGGGCACGATGTTTCTCGGCTTGCTCCCTATCCTATGGTCGGACGGCACCGAGTTATCGAAACGTTGAGAAACTCGACGCGTGCACCATCCGATGCTCGCATCCTCCTCCTGATTACGGCGTCGTCCCCAGAGATACAACGGGTGCGCCGGTCACGTGTTCTGAACTTCCAGCAGATCACCATGCCGTATCTGGCCGCCTTTGTGCCTCCCCATTGGACGGTGCTCCATGTCGATGAAGCGGTTGAGCCGGTCGATCTCGAGGCGCCGGCGGACTTGGTCGCAATCACCTTCCACACGCCGAGTGCCCCTCACGCCTATGACCTGGCAGCCCGGTTTCGGCAACGTGGAACTCCGGTTGCGTTGGGTGGACCGCACGTGGCGTTGATGCCGGATGAGGCGCAGGCGCACGGGGACGTGATCTTCGTCGGGGAGGCCGAGCTCCACTGGCCGCGATTCCTCGCTGAGTTCGAGACCGGGCATTATCGCGAGCGGTACTCGTCTCTCGAACCTCCAGCCCTCGACCACGTTCCGATGTCGCGGAAAGACCTGTTTCATCGGCGCGATCATACGGCTGGAGTTCTGTTTGCCACGCGCGGGTGCGCACACCGATGTGATTTCTGCACGCTCGCGGTGATGTATCAGCGCCGTTTCCGCAAGCGACCGGTGGAGGCCGTCGTGCGGGAGTACGCTTCCTTCGCGGGCAAAGTAATCATCCTGTGGGATGACAACATTGCTGGCGACATCGAGTACGCCAAGGCGCTCTTCCGGGAGCTAGCGCCTCACGGCAAATGGTGGAGCAGCCAAGCGACCATCCACGCCGCCAATGACGACGAGTTCCTTGAGTTGGCTGCGCGCAGCGGATGCAAGCAGCTGTTTGTCGGGCTGGAATCGGTATCCCAGGCGAGCGTCAACGAAGTCTCGAAGGGGTTCAATCGCGTTGACAAATACGCGGAGGCCATAGAGCGGATCCATGCGCACGGCATCGCGGTGCAAGCAGGAATCATCTTTGGGTTCGATGACGACACGGAGGCAGTGTTCGATGAGACGCTGGAGTTCCTCGAAACGGCTGGCGTACAGAACGCCACGTTCAACATTCTAACGCCGTTTCCGGGAACTCGGCTGTATCAGCGCTTGGAGGCAGAAGGTAGGATTCTCACGCGCGACTGGACCAAGTACAACGGCCGCGCTGACGTGGTCTATCAGCCTCGACACATGAGCCCCAAGGCGCTGTTGGACGGATACCAGCGCGCGAGCAACCGCTTCTACTCGTGGCGGAGCATACGCAGGCGCCTGTCGCGCTCCCCGGTTCAGATGTCTTGGACCCTGCCACTGAATCTGGCCTACGCGCTCGCCCGGAGATACAGCTAACCTCGATCCGAAATTTCTTCTGTGACCGAGGCGAACGGGCAGGCTTCAGGGTCGCGACGGCCTTGTCGCGTTCCACGATTGCGGCTACGCGGCGCTCGCCGTGTTGATCGTCTTCTTCAACACCTGGCTCGGCTTGAACGACAGCACGCGCCGCCCGGAGATGACGATCTCCTCGCCGGTCTGCGGGTTTCGCCCCTTGCGTGGGCGCTTGGTGTGCACCACGAAGTTTCCGAACCCCGAGATCTTCACTTTCTCTCCCCGCTCCAGGCGCCGCTTGATGACCTCGAAGATCGCCTCGACGACCTCGGCGGCCTCCTTCTTCGAGAAACCGTCCTTCTCGACCTTCTCGTAAATACGTTCGACGATCTCCGCCTTGGTCATCGCCATGGCATCACCTGTGAGCGGGCCGGCCGCTTACCCACGGAGCTTCACGCCGAGCTCGCGGGTGACGCGGTCGATCAGGCTCTGATGGAATCGATTCACTTCGTCGTCGGTCAACGTACGGTCAGGGGCACGATAGGCGATGGAGTACGCGAGACTCTTCTTGCCGGCGGGCAACGGATCGCCGCGGTACAGATCGAACAGGTGAGCACTCTCGACCGGAAGGTCGGAGCATAGCGCAATGGTGTCGAGCACCGACTGGGCCTCGAATCTTTCGTTCGCCACAATCGCCAGATCGCGGACGACCGTGGGGTACTTCGGAAGTGGCTGGAACGTGATGCGGCCGGAAGCATAGGATTCGAGTTTTTCGAAGTCAAGTTCGAACGCCCATGGGGCGGGCTCGAGGTCCAAGGCCTTCGCGGCCTCGGGATGGAGGCCGCCGACGTAGCCGAGCACCTCCCCCCGCACACGCGCCAGCGCCGCCTTCCCGGGATGGAGGAAGGACGACAAGTCCCCGCTCGTCCACTCGACCCCGCCCATGCGGAATTCGCTGAGCAGCGCCTCGACCACGCCCTTCGCGTCGTAGAACGACTCGACGCGGTCCTCGTGAAGGAGCCCCCGTTGGGGCGGCGCGCCGGTGAGCACACCGCCGACGACGCGTCGCTCGCGAATTTTCCCGTCGTTCCAGAAGACGTTGCCGATCTCGAAGGCGCGGATCCACTCCTCTCCTTGGCGGCGATTTCGCGCGGTCGCCATCAGCAGGTTCGGCAACAGGCTCCTGCGCATCTCCGAGGCCTCGCTGCTCATCGGGTTCCGCAGCGGCACCGGGGCGCTTCCCGCCGGGGTGAGGCCGGCGATCCGCCGGTTCCAATCCGCCCCGACGAAGCGGTGACAGATCATCTCATTCATCCCCTGCGCGACGAGCAGCTCGCGGACCCGAGCGGTGAGACGGCGGTTCGCACCATCCAGTGCCGCCGCCACCGCCGCTTGCGGCAGGGTGGCAGGGATTCGATCGTACCCGGCGAGCCGGGCGATCTCCTCGATGAAGTCCACCTCGCGGGTGAGGTCGGAACGGTAGGACGGGGGCCGGCAGAGATACCCCCCCCTACCCGCGGCCTTGACGCCTGCCGAGACGCGCCGCAGGCTCTGCCCGATCTCGGCGACCGGCAGCGCGGTGCCGAGCAAACGGTTGGCACGGTCGGTCCGCACCAGCACCTCGGCCACGGGCCGCGGATTCGGATAAACGTCGACCCGGCCGGCAGCGACGTGACCACGCGCCAGCTTGGCGAGCAGCTCGGCGGCTCGATCCGCCGCTTGCGGGACGCCCTCGATGTCGACGCCGCGCTCGAAGCGGAGCGACGCTTCGCTCCTGAGACCCAGCCGGCGCGAGGTCCGCCGCACCGTGCTCGGGGCGAAATACGCGGCCTCGAGCAGAAGGTCGCTCGTGGCGGCGGTCACGGCGCTGTCGAACCCACCCATCACGCCCGCCAGGGCCACCGCGCCGTCGCGGTCGGCAATGATGAGGTCGTCGGCTTCGAGCTCCCGATCGATCTCGTCGAGCGTGCGGACGACGATCCTTCCTCCGGCACGCCGGACGATGATTTGCGCGCCGCGCAGCCGTGCGAGGTCGAACGCGTGGAGCGGCTGTCCGCGCTCGAGCATCACGTAGTTCGTCACGTCCACGACGTTGTTGATGGCGCGAACGCCGAGCATCTCGAGCCGACTCCGCATCCAAAGCGGTGAAGGACCGATCTTCACGCCGCTCACCACCCGTGCCACGTAACGGCCGCAGAGGTCGGCGTCTTGGATCTCGACGCGGATCCTCTCCGTGCTCGCCGCCGGCTTCTCCGCCATGCGCAGCGGGGGAATGCGCAGCCGCGATCCGGTCAGCGCGGCGATCTCGCGGGCGACGCCGAGAATCGAGAGGCAGTCGCCGCGATTCGGCGTGATCGCCACGTCGAGCACCGTGTCCGCCGTCCCGAGGATTGACGCCAGGGGCGTCCCCGGCTCGGCATCCGCGCCGAGAGGCATCACGCCGCTGTGATCATCGGAGATACCGATCTCGCGTTCCGAGAGCAGTACCGCGGCGGACGGCACCCCGCGAATTTCCACCGGCTCGACGACGCGGCCGTCGGCCAGCGCCGCTCCGGGGAGCGCCACGGCGACTCGCAAGCCCGCCTCCACGTTGGGCGCACCCGACACCACCCGGAGGGTTCCGGCCGAGCCGAGATCGACCGTGCAGACCGAGAGGTTGTCCGCACGCGGGTGCGGCTCGAGCCCGACGATCCGCGCGGCGATCATGTGCTCGAAGGTGCCGTGGAGATTCATCCCCTCGACTTCGAGCCCGGCCATGGTCAGCCGTTCCGCGATCCCCGCCGCCGAGAGCTCGACGGCGACGAACTCGCGAAGCCAGGCGAGCGAGACCTTCAAAACTGCCTCAAGAAGCGGAGGTCGTTCTCGTAGAAGAGCCGAATGTCGTCGATGCCGTGCTTGAGCATCGCCAGCCGCTCCACGCCCAGGCCGAAGGCGAATCCGGAAAACAGCTCGGGATCGTAGCCGACGAAGTGAAATACATTCGGGTCGATCAGGCCCGATCCGAGGATCTCGAGCCATCCGGAGCGCTTGCAGACCCGGCACGGGGCACCATCGGCTTGCTTGCCCGATGCGGCGCACATCACACAGCCGATGTCGACCTCGGCGGAAGGCTCGGTGAAAGGGAAGAAGCTCGGCCGGAAGCGCACACGGGTTTCGGGCCCGAAGAAGCGGCGCAGGAACTCGGACAGCACGCCTTTCAGGTCACCGAAGGTGATCGCCCTGTCGACCAGAAACCCCTCCACCTGGTGGAACGTCGGCGAGTGGGTGGCGTCGTCGTCGCCCTGGCGAAACACGGCACCGGGCGCAATCACTCGAAGCGGCGGTTGCCGCGTCTCCATCACGCGAATCTGTACCGGCGAGGTATGCGTACGCAGTACCCGGTCGTCCGTCACGAAGAACGTGTCGTGCATGTCTCGCGCCGGATGATCGCGCGGAATGTTGAGCGCCTCGAAGTTGTGGTAGTCGTCCTCGATCTCGGGTCCCTCTTCCACGCCGAATCCCATCTCGACGAAAATGCCGACGACCTCGTCGAGCACCTGCGCGAGCGGATGCAGGTGCCCGTGCGGAACGCGAATGCCCGGCAAGGTGACGTCGAGACGCTCCTCGGCAAGACTCATCGCGAGGCGCACATCCTCCAGGCGGCGGCGGATCGCATCGATCCGCTCCTCGACTTCGGCCTTGATGGTATTGACGAGCTCGCCGATCGCCGGTCGCTCCGCCTCGGGAACCTCACGCATGCCGCGGAGCACTGCGGTAAGCTCGCCCTTGCGTCCGAGGTAGCGGACACGGATCTCTTCGAGGGCCGCTCCCTCCTCGCAGCGCTCTAGGTCCGCCAGGGCGGCCTGGCGTATGCGTTCGAGGTCGGAGCGCATGAATGGCTCGGAGAGGAAGGCTACAGGCTACGGGCTACAGGAAAAGAAGCCACGAATCCTTTCCCGTAGCCCGTAGCCCGAAGCCTCCTAGGCTGCGACCTTCGACTTGGCGAGCGCGGCGATGTCGGAGAACGCGGCCGGATCCTTCACCGCGAGATCGGCGAGCACCTTGCGGTCGACTTCGACTCCCGCCTTCTTCAGCCCAAACATCAGGCTCCGGTAGGTGGTGCCGTTCAGCCGCGCGGCCGCGTTGATGCGCACGATCCAGAGGCTACGAAAGTCCCGCTTGCGTACCCGCCGATCGCGATACGCGTAAACCAGCGCCTTTTCGACCGTGGAACGGGCCTGGCGGTAATTCTTGCGGCCGCCGATCACTCCTTTGGCGAGCTTCAGGAGCTTCTTGTGGCGGCGCTTGAGCTTGGTTCCTCGCTTGGCTCTCGGCATGGGGATCCTTTCAAGATTGGCTACAGGCTACGGGCTACAGGCTAAGGGCAAAGACTTCACGAATCCTTCCTGTAGCCTGTAGCCCGAAGCCCGTAGCCGTCTTCTTCACAAGTACGGCAACAGACTCTTCACCGCCCTCTCGTTCGCCGCCGCGACCATGCCAGCGTGGCGCAGATGACGCTTTCGCTTTCGCGATTTGGTGGTGAGGATGTGGCGGCGGTAGGCGCGGCTCCGCTTCACCTTGCCGCTACCGGTGACCTTGAACCGTTTGGCGGCCCCCCGCTTGGTCTTCATCTTTGGCATCTCGTGCTCCTCACGATCCAGACGGTGTTAGGTGAGCGGCCGGCATAAACTGCGAACACATAGCACAGCCGCGTGCGCCGGTCAGCTCCATGCTATGGCGCCCGCCGGTCACTTTGGTACCACCATCATCGACATGTTGCGGCCCTCGAGACGCGGCCGCACCTCCTGTGTGGCGACGTCTTCGATCTTCGACATCACTAGATCGAGCATCTCCTTCCCCTTCTCGGGGTGGGTGATCGCGCGGCCGCGGAAGAAGACCGAGACCTTGACCCGCATGCCCTCCTCGAGAAAACGGCGAATGTGGTTCACCTTAAACGCCACATCGTGATCGTCGGTTTGCGACCCGAGCTTCACTTCCTTCACCACCACCCGGGTCGCCTTTTTCCTCGACTCCGCCGCCTTCTTCCGCTGCATGTAGCGGTACTTGCCGTAATCCATGATCCGGCAAACCGGCGGCACGGCGGTCGCCGCGACCTCGACGAGGTCGAGGCTTCGCTGGTTGGCGATCTCCAGCGCCCGGGCGATCGGCACGACGTTCTGCGTGCCGTCGACGTCGATCAGGCGAACCTCTCGGGCTCGGATCTGTTGGTTGATTCGTACGCTTGGCGTGGGCATTGGTCTCGAGATGGGGCACCTCCTGCGGTTTACGACACGGGTGGCCTGGCTTCTGCGAAAACGCTCGCCGCGAACTCTTCGATCGACATCGCGGCGAGCTGCTCGCCGCTGCGAGCTCGCGGGGCGACCTTGCGCTCGGCCGCTTCGCGATCGCCGAGGATCAGCATGTAGGGGATCTTTTCGAGCTGCGCTTGACGGATCTTGTAGCCGAGCTTTTCGTTGCGGATGTCGAGCTCACCGCGCAGCCCCTTTCCACGCAGCTCGGCGAGGATCTCGGCGCCGTACTCCTCCTGCCGCTCGGTGAGGGTCAGCACCTTCACTTGCACCGGTGCGAGCCAGAGCGGGAACGCGCCGGCTGTGTGCTCGATCAGTATGGCGAGAAAGCGCTCGATCGAGCCGAGGAGAGCGCGGTGGATCATCACCGGCCGCTCCTCCTTCCCCTCCGGCGACACGTACGTGAGGTCGAACCGCTCGGGCAGCGCGTAATCGAGCTGAATCGTCGTCAGCTGCCATTCGCGCCGCAGCGCATCGCGGAAGAGGAAGTCTATTTTCGGACCGTAGAACGCGCCGTCGCCGGGGTTGATTTCGAAGCGGAGGTCGTTCGCCTCGAGCGCCGCGCGGAGTGCCCCCTCGGCGTGGTCCCATATCGCGTCGCTCCCCATGCGCTGTGCCGGACGAGTCGAGAGAAAGACCCGGACGTCCTCGAACCCGAATGCGCGGTGAACGACACCCGCCATCTCGATCACCCGCGTGATCTCCTGCTGCACTTGCGCGGGCGTGCAAAAGATGTGCGCATCGTCCTGCGAGAACGTGCGCACGCGGGTGAGACCGTGCAGCACGCCCGACTTCTCGTACCGGTGGAGCTTCGAGAAGTCGGCGTAGCGCAGCGGCAGCTCGCGGTACGACCGTTTGGCGCTGCCGTAGACGAAGGTGTGGCCGGGGCAATTCATCGGCTTGACGCCAAACTCGCGCTCGTCGATCTCGCAGAAGAACATGTTCTCGCGGAAGTTCTCGTAGTGGCCGGAGCGCTTCCAGAGCTCCACGTCGGCGATCTGCGGAGTGATCACCTCGCCGTAGCCGTAGCGCTCGTAGAGGCGGCGGATGAAGCCGATCAGCGCGTTGTAGACGCACGCTCCCTTCGGGTGGAAGAACGGGCTTCCCGGAGCGATCGCGTGAAAGCTCCAGAGGTCGAGCTCCTTGCCGAGCTTTCGATGATCCCGCCGCTTGGCTTCCTCGAGGAGCTCGAGGTGACGCTTGAGATCGGCGGCGTTCGCCCAAGCCGTGCCGTAGATCCGCTGCAGCATGGCGTTTCGCTCGTCGCCCCGCCAGTAGGCCCCGGCGACGCTCGTCAGCTTGAACGCCCCGAGCTTCGACGTCGATGGGACGTGCGGACCGCGGCAGAGATCTTTCCACTCTCCCTGCTGGTAAACCGAGACCGGGTCGTCGGGAATGCCCTCGAGGATCTCGACCTTGTAGGTCTCGCCCATGGCGACGAAGAGCTTGATGGCGTCGGCCTTGGGTATTTCGTGGCGCGTCACCGTCAGGTTCCGCGACACGATCTCCTTCATCTTCTTCTCGATCTTCGTGAGGTCCTCTGGGGTGAAGGGCTCGGCGCGGACGAAGTCATAGTAGAAGCCGTCCTCGATCACCGGGCCGATCGTCACCTGCGTTCCCGGGAAAAGCTCCTGCACGGCCTGCGCCATCAGGTGTGCGGTGGAGTGGCGAATCACCTCGAGGCCTTCGGGGGAGTCGGGCAGGACGGGCTCGACCGGCGCATCTGCGGCGATTGGCGTCGACAAGTCGATCAGCCTACCGTCGAGGCGGGCCGCCACCGCCTTCTCTGCCGCCTTGCGGTCACGCCGGGCGATCACCTCGCGCGCGGACGAGCCGGCCTCGGCAGGTGCCGTGACTCCGACCCTCATGCGCAAAAACGAGCGGTCGACATCAGAATGAAAACCAGGTCGGCACCGGGATCATGGTAGGCACGGGCGGGATTGAACCGCCGACCTCTTCCGTGTCAGGGAAGCGCTCTCCCACTGAGCTACGTGCCTTCGTCGGAACTCGCGTGCGGTGCATCCGGTTCGCGCGGGATTGGTCCAAGTCAACGAATTTGCCTAGCAACGGCGCCCCGTTGTGTCAAGGCGAGCCTGCCGCCGAGCGAGGAATACTCGTAGAAGGGGACCTCGCGGCGCTTGGAATCGACGTACTCGCCGCCGACGCGTAGGCCGAGCACCTGGCGGCGCGTCAGCAGGGGGTAGAGATAGCTCGCGTCGAGAATGTAGCGCGTAAACTGGAACTCGTTGCCGAGAGCGTGATCCACGCGCTGGATCTTGGCGATCAGGTTCCAGCCGCGCGTCGGGCGCGTGATCCCCTCGCGGTTGTTGTAGACGATCGAGAACGCGATCGGGTTGGTGTAGCCCCCGTGGATGCCGACGAGATCGGGAAAGGCGTCCGCGGTCGAAGGCGTCGAATCCTCGAGCCGGCCACGGGTGATCTGAACGTTCGTAACGCCGGCGGTGACCGCCAGTGTGAGCCGCGGCAGCGGCCGCACGGCGAGCGTGGCGAGCCCGGAGAGCAGGCGGTATCCGTTGGTCGACTGCGGATCGGGGCCGACGTCGTTGTTGCCGAGCCCGAAGAACTCCTTCGTCGGGTCGTAGAGGTATTCGCCTTCGAGAGCGGCGATCACCGTGTCGTGGTAGAAGTGGGGCGCTACGATCGCCACTCGCGCAGTTTGCTGAAGCTCCAGAGCGTAATTGCCCTGCACGTCCACCGTCAGTCGCTCGGCCGTGGCGTTTCGGTCGGTGAACTTGATGCCTCCGTTGATCCGCCTGGAGGGGCTGTAGCCGATCTGCGGCAGGATCGCCCAAGTCTGGTTGCTCGGGATGTCGCCCTGTGTCTCCATCGCTGATTGCTGGATCACGTTCGCGAGCAGGGCCTCCGTGTCCAGGTTTTCCCTCGCGAGCGCTGGCCACGGCGCGGCGAAGACCTCGACGACCAGAAGTGCGCGCAGGATCCCCCATCGGAAGATCACCCCGCCTCCCTTGCGACGCGTGCCGGCGAGCCGCGGGTACCCGAGATGCACGCCGCCGCGATGACCGTCGTCAGCAGCACGAGACCGAAGGCCGTCTGGTAGCCTCCGGTCCGATCGTGAATCCAGCCCACGAATGGGACGCCGAGCGCCTGGAGCGTGACGATCACCGGCGTCATGCGACCGGCGATCGCGCCGTAGTGCACACGGCCGTCGGTGGCGTAGATCGGCAGCAGCGCCGCCGCCCCCCCGAAGATGACCGCGAGCATGTCGAGCGTCATACAGCCGAGCACGACGGGGTGGCTGCGGACGAACGACACTCCCTCGCGGATCCCCCGCCAATCGACTCGCCGCACCGATTCCTGCGCAGGCGCGCGCAGACGGGCGAGCGCCACGAGAGAGACGAGGACGAGCGTTGCCGACGCCGCGTACACCGCGCCCACGCCTGCCTCGGCGATCACGACACCGGCCGCCGCGGGCCCCGTTGCGAAGGCCAGCGCCCGGGTGGTCGATGTAGTCGCGACGGCGCGCGGGAACCGATCGCGCGCGACCAGCCCCGGCAGCATCGCGGCGCCGGCGGGGTTGTCGAAGGTCGCCGCGACGGAGATCACGAAGATCACGGTGTAGAGAAGCCAGAGACCCGCCGGCTCGCGGCTGGTCACCGCCCAGAGCAACAGCGCACAGCAGAGCGGCGCCACCTCCGCCGTGATCATCACCCGACGCCGGTCGTGAGAATCCGCGACCGCTCCACCGACGAGGCTCAATCCGAGCGCGGGCAGGAACTGCACGATCCCGATCAGCCCGAGATGAAATGCCGATTGCGAGACGGCGAAGACCTGCCAGACGATCGCCGCGCGCAGCATCGTCAGCGCCGTCACCGCCGTGAAGCGGGCCGTCAAATAGAGGCGCAGCGGCCCGGAAGACCCCGGCGAGAGCGTCGAACTCACGCCGGCCTGCGCGCGAAGATCTGAACGAGCGCGAGCCGTCGTCCGGCGACAGCCTGGTCCCGCTCCGAGCACTGCGCGTGCCGATCTTCGAATCGACGTCGTTCGACACCGCGCGGCTCGCTCAGGATCTCGGCGACGCGCTGGCCGACGATCTCCCCGATCGTCGATCGCTCCTCGCGCAGCGCCTCGGCCGCGACGGCTCGCGCGTCCGTGAAACCCGCCGCGCGCAGCCCCTCGAGATAGTGCTCCGCGGTCTCGTAAGCCGCGGAGGATAGCGGCGGCGAGCCCTCCGTCCGCACCCATTCCTGCAGCGCCACGTGACCACCCGGCCGCACCACGCGGGAGACCTCTGCGAAGACGGCCGCCTTGTCGGTCTCGAAATGAAGGGCCTCGGCGCTCCAGGCATGCGTGAAGGAGGCGTCTTGGACGGGTAACCGGGCGAAAGCGGCGAGCCCGACCGCGACTGCACTCTCGAGGTGGGAGCGCCGCACCAAGAGCCGACTCGCCGCCGCGCGATCGAGGCTGCCGTCGAAGGAGACGACGGCACAGCCGCGCCGGCGTGCCAGCCAGCGGGCAGGGCCGCCGAGACCGGAGCTCAAGTCGAGCACGCGCTCGTAGATGCGGAAGATGCCGAGCTCGGACAGGCGCTCGAGCAGCTTCGCTCCGGTCCCTTCCGGATGATCGAGTCCGAAGAACGGGAAGTCGCGCGGAGCGGGAGTCCGCCGCGTGATTTCGTTGGTGACCGACGCGAGCGCGGCAGCGAAGCGGCGCGGTGCGGCGAGAGCGTACGGTCGAAGGCGGTCCACGGCGGCCTTCGATTATGCGGGGTTCACAGGAGCTTCGCGAGGACCACCGCAACCGCCCAGCCGATCGCGCCGCACACCGGGAACGTGAGGATCCATGCGGTCACCACGTCGCCCACCACCCCCCAGCGCACCGCCGACAGCCGTTGGGAGGATCCGACCCCCATGATCGCCGTATTGATGGTGTGGGTCGTGCTGAGCGGAATGCCGAGCCGCGAGGCGAGCTCGATCGCGGTGCCCGCCGCGGTCTCGGCCGCGAAGCCGTGATACGGCTCGAGTCGGGCGATCTTCATTCCCATCGTGCGGATGATCCGCCAGCCGCCGACCGAGGTGCCGATCCCCATGGTGATCGAACAGAGAAGCACGACGCCGAAGCTCGGGTGGAACTCCGGCAGCACGCCGCCGAGCACGAGCGCGAGCGTGAACACACCGATGAACTTCTGCCCGTCGTTGCTGCCATGACTGAAGGCCATGAATACCGCCGAAAAGACCTGCAGCCGGCCAAAGACCGTACGGACGCGCCCCGGGGTCCAACCCCGGCAGATCCAGACGATCGCCCAGATGAGAAAGACGCCGGCGAAGAAGCCGAGAAAGGTCGAGAAGAGAAGCCCGATCAGTACCTTTCGCCAACCCTCCCAGAGAAGCACCGACGGCCCGGCGGCGGCGAGCCCCGCGCCGGAGAGGCCCGCCACGAGCGCGTGGCTCGAGCTCGTCGGCAAGCCGTAGTACCAGGTGAGGACGTCCCAGACGACGATCGCCACCATCGCCGCCGCCACCGTCACCAAGCTGATCGCGTGAGCGTCGACGATTCCGTTGGCGATCGTTGCCGCAACCGCCGTTCCGGAGAAGGCGCCGACTGCGTTGAACACGGTGGCCATGAGGACGGCAACGCGCGGCGAGAGCACGCGCGTCGACACGACCGTGGCGATGGCATTGGACGCATCGTGCCAGCCGTTGACGAATTCCGCGGCCAGTACGAGCAGCAACACGAAGAAGAGTAGCGCCGTCACCCCAACGTCCCGCCCGCTCCCCTCGACGTCCGCGCCTCAGGCGTACTCGAGCGCCACTCCCTCGAGCACGTTGGCGACATCCTCGCACCGATCCACCGCGTCCTCGAGGTAGTCGAAGATTTCCTTCCACTTCATCACGTGGATCGCGTCATGCTCCTCGTTGAAGAGCCGCGCGACGGCCTTGCGGATCAGCTGATCACCCTCGTTCTCGTAGCGGTTGATCTCCATGCAGGTGCGGATCATACCCTCGCGGTCTTTGAGGTTGCGAAGCTGCGTCATCGCCTTATGGACCTCCGTCACGGCGTTGATCAGCACCGAGACGAGGTTCAGCACGTCGGGATCGGGCTCGCGCAGCTGGTAGAGCCAGACACGCTCGGCGGTGGAATCGATGAGGTCCAGAATGTCGTCGAGGCGGCTGATCAGCTCGTGGATGTCGCCGCGGTCGATCGGGGTGAGAAACGTCTTGTGCAGCATCTCGATCGCGCGGTGGGTAATCTGGTCTCCTTCGTGCTCGATCGACTTGATTCGCTCGGCATCTTTCTCCGCTTCCTTCGGGTCGCTCAGCATGTCGCGAAGCAGGCGTGCGGCCTCCAGAGTCTTGGCCGCGTGGCGCTCGAAGTAGTTGAAGAACTCGGTTCCGCCGCGCGGGAAAAGGCTGGCCAGCATGGACCCCTCCTGTTTCGAAAAATCATGGAAACAGACGATCGCGCTCCCATCCGGAGGGAAGCATCCGGACGGGTCTCTACCATTCCCAGGCGGACGTCGCTACTGCGGCTTCGTCGCCAGCCGATCGAAGACCTCGATCAGTGCTTGCGTCCCGCCGTCCCCCCAGCCGATGGCGGCGACGGCGGAAAAGAGCTGCTGCACGAGCGCAACACCAGGTAACGGCAAGCAAAAATCCTCGGCTGTCTCGAGGATCAGCCGCAGATCCTTTCTCGCCAGGCGTACGGGAAACCCCGGCGCAAAATCGCGCTCGATGATCTTCGGACCGAGGTTCGTGAGCTGCCAGGAGGCCCCTGCCCCCGCCCCCACCGCCTCGATGACTTTGCGCAGATCGAGGCCCGCCTCTGCGCCGAGCCGGATCGCCTCGCAGGTGGCGAGAAGGTTACCGAGCACGGCAACCTGGTTCACGAGCTTGGTCGACTGGCCGCTGCCGACGGAGCCAACGTGGGTCACACGCTTGCCGAGCGCGTCGAAGAGCGGCCGGCAACGCTCGAACACGGCCGCCTCGCCACCCACCATGATCGACAGCGTGGCTGCAATTGCGCCGGACTCCCCTCCGGAAACCGGTGCGTCGAGATAGTCCACGTCTCGCTCGCGCAGACGCCGTGCGAATTCCCGCGTTGCCCGCGGCGAGATCGTGCTCATGTCGACCACTACGGAGCCCGCGTGGATGCCCGCCGCCGCGCCGTTCGCTCCGAACACGACCTCCTCGACGTCCGCCGTGTCGGACACCATGGTGACGACGACGTCACTCAGGCCGGCGACTTCACGAGGGCTGCCCGCGGCCCGGCCTCCCGAAGCAACGAAGGCCTCGAGGCGGGTGGCGCTCCGGTTGTAGGCGACGACCGGAAAACTCGCGCGCCGCAGGTTCTCGGCCATCGGGCGCCCCATGATGCCGAGCCCGATCCACCCGACGCGGACGATGGGACCGCCACGTTCCATGTGCGTGGGTTCTACCGAAGCGCGCCGTCGGACTGAAGGGGCTACGGGCTACAGGCTACGGGCTACAGGAAAGAACTCGCGGAGTCTCTACCCGTAGCCCGTAGCCCGAAGCCCGTAGCCTATTCGATTTCTAGAATTTCGTAATCACATCGACCTGCCAACGGACGTCGGTATTGGGGTTGCGGCCGGGCACGTCGTCGACCGGCTTGTCGATCCAGGCGGTCGAGAGCAGCGAGAAATTCCTCGTGACCACGACACCGGTCTGCAGGATGTGAGCCTTGGTATTGGTGCCCCCGCCGCGCCCGAAGTCGCTGTTGGCGAACGCCGAGATCACCGCGTCGGTCTCCAGGTATTCGTAGGCGTAGGTGAAGAAAAAGTCGCCACGATCCTTGTAGTTGCCGATCGTCATCCCGCCCTGGTAGCCCATATCGTTGTTGCTGGTCTCGGTATTCTCGACGAAGTCGCCAAACACGCGCAGCGGGAAGGCGGGCATTCCCGTCGGGATCAGCACGTCCGTACCGACGTTCAGGTCGTTGAACGCGGTGTTCAGCTTGGTGATCGTGATCGGCTTGCCGGGAATCGTCTCACCGGTCACGGGGTCCACCGTCGGCGCCGTAGTACCGTTCTTGTTCGGGCCGGCCGTTGCCGGATTGACCTGCAGGCCTCCGACCACCTCGCCGTCCGACAGCGTCACGAAGTTGGTGATGTTGAGCGAGCTGTTGCTGTTGCGCGCCACCGCGATCGAGCTCGGGTTGTTATAGTGGTAATCGGCCACGCCGACGGTCCAGAGCGCATCGCCGAGAGCCGCGGTTCCGAGGCCCTGGAAGCCGTAGATCGCCGCCTCGCCGGT
>Ga0315278_10001902_pt1 | contig 18451 bp, 16 predicted proteins | sample YL17G06_0_MG_FD_203880 | JGI IMG/M metagenome (GOLD analysis project Ga0315278, IMG submission 203880) | Sediment microbial communities from Yellowstone Lake, YNP, Wyoming, USA - YL17G06_0 | ecosystem: Environmental > Aquatic > Freshwater > Lake > Sediment | place: USA: Wyoming | collected... | reverse complement strand
GGCCCAGCCGTCCGCTCGTGTCAGTGTCATGTGTACCTCGCCAATCGTACGCCAGCCAGGTCGGCAGGCAGTGTGACTCCGAATGGAGGCCGGGTCTTCAGACCCGGCAATCCGGGGCCGGGCTGGAGCCCGGCGATCCCAGGGGTGTCACGCTGCCACCTGTCGGATCCGTCGCGAGCCTGTCACCAGGCCCAGCCGTCCGCTCGTGTCAGTGTCATCTTGCCCTCGAACGGTGACGGGACAATTCGCGGTTCGTCCCCTCGAACCAAGCCGACAGCGGCAGTCTGCAAAACGTGCCGTGAGGGCCAAGACTGGGTCGGGCGGGCACGGGGGCCCGCCCCTACAGCAGATGTAGGGGCAACCCCCTGTGGTTGCCCCACGTCAGGTCCGCGACGAGCCCCGGTAAGGCATCGTTTTGCCGGTTTGCGTGAGCGGGGACGAGCGGCGATTGGCCTCGTCACCGAACCGCCCGCGCAATCCCCTGTCAGACCGCTCCGGCATGATATATTCGCCCAGCGTTTGCCGCAATGAGTCGGTTCACTGTTCCAGGCGGAGGCACAAGTGATTGCAGCGCTGTTTATCGCTCTCTGCATCCTGACGATCGCGTTTGTTGCGGTCTGGATCAACGAAGTCCGGAAGCACCCGGACATGCCCGATCCCGGCGCGCCGGATGCGGAACGCATCGCGGTCGGCTTCTTTGCGAATTTCTTCGACGCCCTCGGCATCGGGAGCTTCGCCACCACCACCACCTACGTCCGCCTCCGGAAGATTGTCGCCGATGAGCTGATCCCGGGCACGCTGAATGTCGGCCATTGCCTGCCCACCATCACGCAGGCCTTCATCTTTATTGCGGTCATCGCGGTGGATCCGTTGACACTTGTCCTGATGATCGCGACCGCCGTCGCCGGCTCCTGGCTCGGCGCCGGCATCGTGTCGAAGATGCCTCGACGCGCCATTCAGGTGGGCATGGGTGTGGCGCTGCTCGTCGCAGCGGGATTCCTGCTGGCCAAGGTGACTGGCATCATGCCCTCCGACGCGGTGCGAGTCGGCCCCAATGACGCCGTGCTTCGGTCGGCCGGGACGGTCGCGGCGTCGCCGGTGTCGCCGCTGACAACTGGCGCTCCACTCGAATTGGTCAACGCGGGTCGCGAGTGGTCAAAGGTCCGGCTGCCCCGCACCGAGGCGGAGACTGCTGCGAAGGCGCCGGCGGTCGAGGGCTATGTCGAGACGTCAGCCGTGACAGGAGTCGTGCTGGGCGTCTCCGGCGTGCGGCTGGCGCTCGGCCTGGTGGCAAGTTTCGTCCTGGGGGCAATCATGACGCTCGGCATCGGGTACTACGCCCCGTGCATGATCCTGGTCAGCCTGCTCGGCATGACCCCAAGCGCGGCATTCCCGATCATGATGGGGGCGTGCGCCTTCTTGATGCCGGTGGCCGGCATGCAGTTCGTTCGAAAGCGGAAGCACAGCCATCGGGCCTCGGTGGGCCTCGCCATCGGCGGCATCTTCGGCTCGGCTCTGGCTGGCCTCGTCGTCAAGAGCCTGCCGCTCTACTACGTGATGTGGCTGGTGTTCGTGGTCGTCATCTACACCGGCATCTCGCTGTTGAGAACGGCTGCCAGGGAAGAGGCGGCGGCCTGAGGAGCAGAGACCTCTTGTCGCGCTGAGCCGTGACAAGGAATCTGGTTGAAACAGCTGCCTGCGGCGGGCGAAGCCGCCCGGTCAACGCTTCTTTCTTGGGCTGGTCTGGATCGAGTCCCAGAACTGTCTCGGCGACAAGACCGGGATCGGTGCGGTATCGCCAACTGCCAGCAGGTCTTTGTCGCCGGACACGATGATATCGGCGCGGCCGTCGATCGCTGAGGCGACGATCCACTCATCTGACTTGTCGCGCAGCCGAACCGGTCCTGGGCTCGCCGGTTTCGGGATCACATGGTGTTCGCGCAGCAGGGACTCGATCTCCTGTACGAGAAGCCGCGGAACCTTGAACTGCTTCTGCAGGACGCGCCGCAACTCGTCGAGGACCACCTCCGGCACCATCAGTTCATGGTCGGACAGCGCCACGCGCAGGACGTCGGCGCATAGTCCTCGAGTGCCGAACGCGCTGGCGAGAACATTCGTGTCGAGCAGAATCCTCACGACACGTCTTTGACCACGTCATCGTCGACCAGATAGCCGCGAGCTTCGGCGAACGGCATCACGCGGCGCCGCAGGTCCTCGTAACGGGACAGCGCCAGTTGCCTGCGCAGCGCGTCACGGATGACCGCGCTGCGAGTGCGGCCAGACCGCCGGCAGACCAGGTCGAGATGGCGTTCGAGTTCCTTGTCCAGGCGAATAGTCAGCGTTCCCAGCATGTAAGACACTGTAGCACAAACAGACGATCCTCAGCGGGCCATCCTCCAATCGAGCAGCCCCCGGGTGCCGTCTGCGTTCTGCTCGGGGATCACCCTGAGTTCAAATCCGGACCCGTCCCGCTTGTACTCGGGTGGGCGCCCCGTGTAGGGATCCGCGAGCACGCGTGGGAGAAACGCGGGGACGAGCTCGTCGAGGCTCGCCGGATAGCTTCCACGGTCAAGGCGGCAGCGGCGCAACGCAACAGAGGTGGCAGCCAGCGTCGCGAGGGCGCGTTGTTCGTCGCCCGACTCGTTGGCGCGCCCAAGGCCATCCCAGGCGGCTGTAAAACTCCCTGGGGCCAACCGCCACCACCACGGCTGCGGCTCCTCAGAGGGCCGTCGCAGCGAGCGCGCCTGGCGCTCAAACGGCTGCAGCCTGGCGTATTCAACAAACTGGTGCAGTTGCTCCAGAAGATGGGCGTGGACAACTCGTACCCCGGGCCTCAGGCACCAAGCGAGGCAGGCCTCCGCAGTCCTGGCAAAGCGGACGCGGTCGAGTGGATGGTCGACCACGCCCGTGTCACCGACCGATTGTCGGCCCGACTCAACGCCGTCGAGAAGGCTGGATTGGAGCTTAAGTTCCCCGATGAGCCCCGTGACAATCGAAGCCCGATTCGCTTCGTCGTCGAGCGGCACCTGCAGCGTCCGAAGGGCCACGGCCGATGGTTCTCCCGTGGAGAGGACGTTTTGCAGCAGCTGATACGCGGTTCTCGTCACGGCGAACCGGATGAGTTGCACAATCAAAACCGATTCCTGCGCCATCGAAGCTCCGAGCACGACACCGAGTCGCACACGGCGGACGGCCTCATCCGGCCTTCCGTCGGCGAGATCAACGAGACCGGCTGCCGTGTTGACGTTTTCCAGGTTGCGAATCTCCATGAGCGATGGCACTCGCAGGCGCGGGCCATCGCGATAGGTGATGTCCCAATTCGACTTCGGTCGACTTTCGGCTTCGTCGAGGACCTGCAGGGCTGCCCGGTTGTCGGCGACGGCCTTCCGAAGGACGGCATCGCGCTTGACCGGGTCTTTGGGAGAGACCGAGAAGGTGGACAGCGCACCCCCTAACGCGGACGAATCTCCGACGACCAGCGCGGCTGCGGCCGCGAGCACCCGCGCGCGGTTCTCGGCGGGCCTGATGGCTGGAGGCGCCAGTGACGCGACATCGAGCCCGTTGTAGATGGGCGCGAGCCGGGCCTTGACGGACGCGAGGTGGGATCCGGCCCAGAGGTCAGCCACGACACGAAGAAGCAGAAGGACGAGGATCACGACGACGTAGGTGACGACCCGACGGCGACTGAGAATCAGACGAGACCAGCGACCTTGCGACATACGCACTCCTCCTCTTCTCAACGCACGCGCCGTTGCCAGCGGGTTCGTGCTTCGACCGATACACTCGGTTACATTCGTCTGCCCGGCGAACCCGCGTTCAACGCTGGCTCAGCGCTGAGCGGAAAAGGTCCTCGCGTCGTCGTCTCCACGTCGTGAAAGGCCGAGCGTCACACCGAAATCGTCATCCCGGCGGAAGCCGGGATCCAGAGTGGCGCACGTGATGAATTCAGAAGTGTCCCGTGTGTGGTGCATCACTGAAGTCCCAGGCTGACATCTCCCGTGCGCTGCTCCCGACTGGTGAGCGTCAGAAAGTCGACTCGCGCTGCCAAGACTCTCGCCTGCTCCGGTGACATCCCAGACTCTTCTCCCAACTGCGCGACCTGCTCTTGTTCCTGGACAGCGCGGCGGTCCGGTTCTGCGACGGCTATGCGCGTCAAGCCTGCGGACACGTGATCCAGCAGGAGAATCGCGAGAAACGCGCCAGCCGCTGCCAGACGCCACGGGGAGGAGTACCAGGCGCGGTCTCGCCAGGACAGCGCCGCGGGCCGGAGCGTCGTCGTCGTCATCACCCGAGCTTTCAGGTCGGGCGACAACGATCGTCGCGGTAGTTGTCGAATCTTCAGCTCGATGTCGTCAGGCGATCCGGTCATCGTCGTGTTCCTAGCACGGCTCGAAGCCTGCTGATTCCCAGACGGTAGCGGCTCGCCACGGTCCACATGGCGGCGCCGGTCCGCGCCGCCACCTCGCGAAACGTGAGGCCCTCGATGACGTGCAGCAGGACAACCTCGCGCTGCTCGATGGGGAGGCGTTCGACTGCTGCTTCGATCGCCACCCGGTCGGCTTCGTCGAAGGGGCCCTCGCGCGCCCCACGCGGGTCATCCATCGCCAATTCCGCCGCTTCCGTCACCACCGCCCGATGTCGCTCGCGATCGATAAACGCCGTGCGCAACATCCGGTGCAGGTAAGCGCCGGGGCCACGTATGCCGAGAAGGGCCACTCCGCGGTCTGCGAGCTTGACGAACGCCTCCTGGACGAGGTCCTCGGCGTCTTCGCGGCGGCGGGTCAGGACCATGGCATGGCCAAAGAGGGCGCCGGCGTGCGTGTCGTACAGCTCGCCGAACGCCTCGCGGTCACCGTCGGCCATTCGCCTCAGCAACTGCCGGTCACGGCGGTCGTTCCAGGTTCGGGCCACAGTTCTGTGAGAAAGACGGTTAAGGGAACCGAAGTTGTCACTGCCCCATCACTTTGACGACGACCCGCTTCCGGCGCTGGCCGTCGAACTCGGCGTAGAACAGCTGTTCCCACGGCCCGAGGTCGAGTGCGCCCTTCGTAATGGGCACCATCACCTGGTGCCCGACGATGGTGCGCTTGAGATGGGCGTCGGCGTTGTCTTCGCCGGTCTGGTGATGCCGGTAGTCGAGACCCGCAGGCGCGAGCTTCTCGAGCCACACCTGGATGTCGTGGATGAGGCCGCTCTCCCAGTCGTTGACGTAGACGCCCGCGGTGATGTGCATCGCGGAGGCCAGCACCATGCCTTCCTGCACGCCGCTGGTCTTGACGATGGCCGCGACCTCATCGGTGATGCGGACGATCTCGCGCCGCTGCTTCGTGTTGAACCAGAGATAATCAGTGTGGACGGTCATGGGTGCTCCCTGGCGTCCGCTCGACGGGAAGGGCGTGCGCACAACGGCCCCTCGAACCAAGCCGACAGCGTCAGTCTGCAAAACGTGCCGTGAGGGCCAGGACGGGCTGCGCGAATAGCGCCCACGTAAGACCGGCGACGAGTCCCGGCAAGGCACGTTTTGCCGGCTTGCGTGAGCGGGGCCGTGGTGCGCACGCCCTCTCGCCGAAGACTCTATACCAGCCGCAGCGACGGATCGGCGTTCAAATCATCGCCGGCGCGCACGCCGGCATGGAAACGCCGAAGGCCGGCGGCGGCAATCATGGCGGCATTGTCGGTCGAGAGCGCCAGCGACGGCACAAAGACCTGCAAGCCGATCCGCTCACCCCCTGCCATCGCGTCGGCGCGAAGCCGGCTGTTGGCGGACACGCCGCCGGCGATGCCGACGCTGCGCGCGCCGCACCAGCGCGCGGCCGCGAATGTCCTGTCGAGCAGCGCCTCAACCACCGAACGCTGGAAACTGGCGCAGATGTCGGCGGCCTCCGTCGCGCTCGGCGTCCAGCCGGCGCCCCGGGCCTTCACATAGCGCAGCACGGCTGTCTTCAGCCCGCTGAAGCTGAAATCCCACTGCCCTTTCAGCAGTGGCGCGTTGCGGTCCGGATGCGTCATCCTCGCAATCGGAAATGCGACGGCGCGATCGTCGCCGCCGCGCGCCAGTCTGTCGATCACCGGACCGCCCGGGTAGCCAAGCCCGAGCAGCCTCGCCACCTTGTCGTAGGCCTCGCCCGCCGCATCGTCTCGCGTTCTGCCCAGCGGGACGTAGCGTCCAGGCTGGCGCACCTCGTAGAGACTCGTGTGCCCGCCAGACGCGACCAGGATGACGGCCGGAAGCGGAAGAGGTCCGTGCTCGAGGAAGAGCGATTCGATGTGACCGGCCAGGTGGTGAACCGGCACGAGCGGGAGATCCCAGACTGCGGCCAGCGACTTGGCGAATGCGAGCCCGACCAGCAGGCTCCCGACCAGTCCCGGCCCCTGGGTCACGGCAATCGCGCCGAGATCGCGGGGGCCGGTCTGCGACTCGGCCATCGCCCGCTCGACCACGCCACAGATGTCGCGAAGGTGCTGGCGCGACGCCAGTTCAGGCACGACGCCGCCCCACTCGCGGTGAATCTCCGCCTGCGAGGCTACGACGCTGGAGCGCACCACCCACGGTTTTGCCGCGTCGGCGGTCTCCTCGACGACGGCGGCCGCCGTCTCGTCGCACGAGGATTCGATTCCGAGGATGCGCATGGTGGCTGTCCCGGTTGCCAGGGCGGACACAGGGGCCCGCCCCTGCGTGTCCTGCCCACTACCGTCGGCTGGATACCGTCGACTGACTGCTATTCCCGCGGGCCGTCCACTGCCGCGCGCAGCGAGTCTGCGTACGGCGGCCGGCACACGCCGCGTTCGGTGATGATGGCGGTGACCAACGCGTTGGGCGTCACGTCGAACGCGGGGTTCCTGATCTTCGCCCCTTCCGGCGTGATCCGAATCGTGCCCACGTGTGTCACTTCACGAGCATTGCGTTCCTCGATCGGAATCCGCGATCCGTCGGGCGTCGCCAGGTCCACTGTTGAGATCGGCGCCGCCACGTAGAACGGCATGCCATGCTCCTTGGCCAGGACAGCGACCGAGTAGGTACCGATCTTGTTGGCGACATCCCCGTTGGCCGCGATCCGGTCCGCGCCGACCACCACAAGATCAACGAGGCCCTGGCGCATCATCGCGCCGGACATGTTGTCGGTGATGACCGTCGTGTCGATGCCGTCTCGGACCAGTTCCCACGCCGTGAGTCGTGCGCCCTGCAGAAACGGGCGCGTCTCATCGGCCATCACCGTAACGCGCTTCCCCTGCTCCACTGCGCCTCGAATGACGCCCAGCGCCGTGCCGTACCCGGCGGTCGCCAGCGCCCCGGCGTTGCAGTGGGTCAGAATGCACGCGCCGTCCGGCACGAGCGCGGCGCCATACCGCCCCATCGCCCGACAACTGGCCACGTCCTCGTCGTGGATCGCGCGGGCGTCGGCTTCGAGGCTGTCGCGGATCTCATCGACGGACGCTCCCGCGTGCGCCGCCGCGGCAAAAGTACTCTTCATCCGTTCGATGGCCCAGAACAGATTGACGGCGGTCGGCCGCGTCGCCGCCATTGTGTGGCAGATCTTCTGGAACTCAGTCGCGAATGCCCGCGTCCCGGTAGCCTTGCTCCGGCGCATCCCGATCGCGATGCCCATGGCCGCCGCCACGCCAATCGCCGGCGCCCCGCGAATCACCATCGTCTTGATGGCTTTCGCCACGTGGTTCGCGGTGCGGCACCGAACCCACACTTCGGATCCGGGCAGCTTCCGCTGGTCAATCATCACCACGGCATCGTCTTGCCAGTCTATTGTCGGCAGCATATTCCCTTCATCATACAAGTTTCGGGATTCGGGATTCGGGATTCGGGGTTCGGGTGAGACCCGCGAAGCAGCTCGCGGGGGTTGACAGCCCGGCCCGCGCTCCAGCCACGCTGGAGCGTGGCGATCCCAGGGGGACAGTCTGGTCGGCGATTGACAGGTGACGAGGCGATTCGCGAAGCGGCCCCTCGAACCAAGCCGATTAGCGTCAGTCTGCAAAACGTGCCGCGAGGGCCGGGACTGGCTGCGCGAATAGCGCACACGTAAGACCGGCGACATGTCCCGGCAAGGCATGTTTTGCCGGCTTGTGTGAGCGGGGACGTGAAGCGAAGCGCCTCGTCAGCGGCACCTCTCAGGGGCGCAGCAGGCGGGCGTCGAAAGGCAGCGGCAGCAGGTCCTTCAACTGGTGACGGCCCTTCTCTTCGGTGAGGTTCGCGAGGATGACTTCGATGTCGCCGCAGAACTCCCAGAGAATCTGGCGGCAGGGCCCGCAGGGCGGCGTCGGTTCCTGTGTGTCGGCCACGACGGCAATCCGCGTGAAGGCCCGATGCCCCTCGGAGACGGCCTTGAACACGGCGACCCGCTCGGCGCACACGGTCAGGCCGTACGTGGAGTTTTCGATGTTGCAGCCCGTGACGATCGTGCCGTCGGCGGTTTCGAGCGCGGCTCCGACCTTGAAGGTCGAGTAGGGCGCGAACGCCCGTTGGCGCGCCTGACGCGCCGCGTCAACCAGGGTCTTGTGATCCACGATGCACTCCGATGTGAAGGAAACGGGGTCGGACCTGTTTTCGCGGGGCCGGCAACGAAAACAGGTCCGACCCCATTTCTCGCCCCATTTCTCGTCTGTCTCCCGGGTGCCTTTCGGCTCGCGTGAAGGCTGCCCGGGGCTCGGCCCGGGCTACAGCTGTCCGACAATCTCCTCGAGCAGCGCGATAAACGCGCCCTTGACGCGCTGCGCGGTCTCCATCACCTCGGCATGGTCCAACACTTGCGGCAGCACGCCAGCGGCCATATTGGTGATGCACGAAATGCCGAGCACCTCCATCCCCATGTGGCGGGCGACAATCGCTTCCGCCACGGTGGACATGCCGACGGCGTCGGCGCCGATGGTGCGGAGGTGGCGAATCTCGGCCGGCGTCTCGTAGCTGGGCCCGTGCAGGCCGGCATAGACTCCGTGCGCCATCGCCAGCCCGATCTTCTTCGCGGCTTGATCGGCCAGCCCGCGGAGCCGCTTCGAATAGACCTCCGTCATGTCGGGAAACCGCGGTCCGAAGCGTTCGTCGTTGGCACCGATCAGCGGATTGGTGCCCATCAGGTTCAGATGGTCATCCATCACCATCAGCGCGCCCTGCGAAAACGACGTATTGATCCCGCCCGCCGCGTTGGTCAGGATGAGTGTCCTCACCCCGAGCACGCCCATCACGCGCGTGGCGAACACCACCGTCGCCATCGGATGCCCTTCGTAGAAGTGCGCGCGGCCCGACAGCACACCCACGCGGCGACCGCGCGCCTCGCCGACCACCAGACGGCCCGCGTGCCCGACCACGGTCGGGACGGGCCATCCCGGAATCGAGGCGTACGGCAGGGACACGGGCGTGGCCAGCGTGTTGGCAAAGTCGCCGAGCCCGGACCCGAGGACGATGGCCACCCGCGGCACCTCGCCGATGCGATCGCGCACAAAGGCTGCCGCCCGCTGAATCTTCTCGTGTTGGTCTGTCACAGCAGGAACCCCGAAATGGTCGCTGTCATGAAGTTGGCCAGCGTGCCCGCCAGCATGGCCCGCAACCCCAGGCGCGCCAGGTCGTGCCGCCGGCTTGGCGCGAGCGCGCCGATCCCGCCGATCTGGATGCCAATGGAGCTGAAGTTCGCGAACCCGCACAGCGCGAACGTCGCGATCGTGAACGACTTCGGATCAATCGTGCCGAACAGAGGCCCCGCCGCGTGCACGGCCGTCGCGCCGGCATACTGGCCCAGTTGCGCGTAGGCGACAAACTCGTTGAGCACCATCCGCGTGCCCAGCAGGTTTCCGATGATCTGCGAGTCCTTCCAGGGCACCCCCATCGCCCAGGCGACCGGCGAGAAGGCCCAACCGAACACCTGCTGCAGGCTCAAATTCGCCAGAGTCGTCATCCCCAGGTTCGTCGCCGCAAACGACCCGACGACACCGAGCATGGCATTCAACAGTGCCACCAGCGCCAGAAACGAGATCAGCATGGCCCCGACATTGAGCGCCAGATGGAGCCCTTCGCCCGTCCCGCGCCCGGCCGCGTCGATGACGTTGACGTCGGTCCGCTCCACCTCCAGCTTCACGGTGCCCATCGTCTCGGGCTCCTCGGTCTCCGGCACGAACATCTTGGCCATCATCAGCGTGCCTGGCGCGGTCATGATCACGGCGGTCAGCAGATGCCTGGCCTCGATCCCGAACAGGATATAGGCCGCCATGATGCCGCCTGAGATGTGCGCCATGCCTGATGTCATGACGGTCATCAATTCAGAATTCGTCATCTTCGGCAGGTACGGCCGGATGGTCAGCGGCGCCTCCGTCTGGCCCATGAAGATGCTGGCCGCCACGTTCAGCGACTCCGCGCCGCTCGCCTTCATCACCTTCCGCATGCCCCAGGCGAAGATGCGCACGACGAACTGCATCACGCCGTAGTAGTACAGGATGGCGAAGAGCGCCGCGATGAAAATGATCGTCGGAAGCACCTGGAACGCGAAGATCATCGAGTAGCGGGCTCCCTCGTCGCCGAGCACCGCGGTCATGATGCGCGGCCAGGCCTGCTTGTCGCCGAGCGGCCCGAACACGAACGACGAGCCGACGCTCGCGAAATCGAGCAGGCGCGTGATGAGATCGCCCAGGTGCTTGAAGGCCTGCCGGCCCCATTCGTTCTTCAGGACGAACAGCGCGAAGACGATCTGCAGGCCGAGGCCCCACAGCACGGTCTTGAGATCGATGGCCCGCCGGTTCGTGGAGAGCGCGTAGGCGATCCCGAGGATGACGATGGCGCCGGCGAACGGCTGCGCTTTGGGCACGCCGCCGAAGCCGGCCAGCATGACGGCCAGCAGGGCCGCCAGTGCGCCGCCGGCGAAGATCCAGATGTCAGTCGAGGACAGGCGCCAGCCCCGGCCGCCCGGTGTCGTTACAGGTGTCGTACTCATTCCATCTCCAGGAAAGACGTCACACAATCTCGCCAACCATGATTGGCTGCGGCGCCGGCGGCGCCGCACCGAGTTCTATCGCCTGCCCCGCCAGATCGACGCCGTCACGCAGCCCCAGGCTGTCGCGATGGTAGAGTTCCAGGATCGGCTCGCCCGCGCGCACGAGCGCGCCGGGCGTGGCCAGCACCTTGATGCCGACGCCGTGATCGATGCGATCCTCGGCGGTGGCCCGTCCCGCGCCCAGCGCGGCCGCCGCGCGGCCGATCAGCATCGCGTCGAGCCCCGTCACGTAGCCGGCCCGCGCCGCACACACCATCTCGCGGCCAGACGCCAGTGCCAGGCGCGCCGGGTCGTCAACCACCGACACGTCGCCGCCCTGCCTGGCGACCATCTGCCGAAACTTCGCCAGCCCCTCACGTGAGGTCAGCGCCCGCCGAACCAGCCGCTCGGCCTCGGCCGCCGTCTCGGCCCGCCGTGCCAGCAACACCATCCGCGCCGCCAGCAGCACCGACAGCGCCGTCAAGTCGGGCGGACCTTCGCCGCCAAGCGTCTCGATCGACTCCACGACCTCGAGCGCATTGCCGATGGCTCGCCCGAGCGGCGCATCCATCCGCGTCATCACTGCCTCGGTCCGCACACCGGCCAACTGCCCGGCGTTGACCATCGCTCGAGCCAGTTGTTCGGCTTCCGGCGCCGTCTTCATGAACGCGCCGCGCCCGACCTTGACGTCGAGCACCAGGGCGTCAATCCCCTCCGCGAGCTTCTTGCTCATGATCGACGCGGTGATGAGCGGAATGCTCTCCACGGTCGCCGTCACGTCCCGCAACCGGTACAACCGCCGGTCGGCCGGGGCGATGTCGCGCGTCTGGCCGACGATGACACACCCAACCTCGGCGAGCGCATCAACAATCTCACGGGCCGACGTGTCGACCTTGAAGCCCGGAATCGCCTCCAGCTTGTCGAGTGTGCCGCCGGTGTGGCCCAGACCCCGGCCTGACATCATCGGCACGATGACGCCGCAGGCGGCCGCCAGAGGGGCGACGACCAGCGAAGTCTTGTCGCCCACGCCGCCCGTGCTGTGCTTGTCGACTTTCAGCCCCGGCAGGCTCGCCAGGTCGAGCCTGGCCCCTGAACGGGCCATCGCATCGGTCAGCCAGGCCGTCTCCTCGTCGCTCATCCCTCGGAGCACGACGGCCATCAACAGGGCGGAGATCTGGTAGTCGGGCCAGGACCCGTCGGTAGCGCCGGTGACGAAACTGTCGATTTCGTCGCGACTTAACCCGATTCCGTCCCGTTTCTTGCGAATGATGTCGACGGCACGCATGGAAGCCAGAAGTATAGCGAAAGTCCTGGCGACCTGGTGCCGATAATCACCAGGTAGCCCCTGCCGGCCAGTGGCTCTTACGATGTCCGCGCCCGAACGACCCTTTGTGCCTGCCCACGTCGCCCGCGACGACGACGCCGTCGCGCTCGAACCGCTGCCGGCCGATACCGCCGCAATGCTCATCGCCTTCGCGCGCGCCTGCAAAGCCGCGGCCCGTGCGGTGGTGCTGTATCCCGGGGAGCATCCGACGGTGTCGGGCGCGTTGTTGAGTCTCGCCACCGCCGCACAGACGGCAACCGCCTCAGGCACGCTCAGCATCACGGTCACCCCGGATACGCTGACGGTGGGCCACCGGCAGATCGCGAAACCCGACGCGGCCGTCGCCGAACTGGCCGCGCTGCTCCACGCCCATCAGGTCGGGCAGTTCATCGTCCAACCTCAGACTGACGCGGACCTGTGGCGCCGCTTCCTGACCGTCCTCGCCGTGGCGCCTGATCAGGCACGGCTTCGAGGCGGGCTGGCGCGGCTGTGGTCGTCGGAGGGCCAGTCGGGGATTGAGGCGCGCCGCATCGACTTCAATGAACTCCTTCGCGAGCGCATTCGAGGCGACGGCGCGACCTGGGAACAGATCGCCTCCGAATGTCTCGAAGGGCATCGGGTCGCCCTTGACGATTGGACCATCGATCTGATCAGCGAGATCCTCGAGCACCCGGGAAAAGTCGGCGAGTTGTTCACCGCGATCAATGAACGGATCTCGGAAAGCGGCACAGGCGGCGCCGAAGCCATCGGGGGCCTGCTCCACGCCATCGCGCAGTTCGTCGGTCGAACGCAGCCTGACGCGCTCGACGCGGTGATGTCGGCGATGGCCGATGCCACCGCGCGGCTGCCGGTCGCCACGCTCGGCCCTCTGCTGAAGACGCCCAGGTCAGGCACCCGCGCAAGTCTCGGCCGGTTCATCGCGGACCTCGCGCGCCGTGTCCAGGACGGCACCATCGCCGAGATGATCGCCAACGAGGTGCGCAGCGGCCGCGGCACGTCGCAGAGGCTGGCCGAGGCGTTCTGCGGGCTCGCGCCCGACCGCACCCGACGCTCGGCCATTCTGGATCTGGCGCGCACGTCGGTCGAGCGTACCAACGCCTCCGACGATGCCGCTGCCGCCAGCGCGTGGCAGTCATCCGAGGAGTTTCTGCTCGCCTACTCTGATGAGAGCTTCGTCTCGGACGCGTACGACGGTGAACTTCGCCGGATCGCGGATCGCGCCGTGGATCTGGATCGCGATCAGACCGACCCCCCGGACCGTGTGGCGAGGTGGGTCCACTCGGTGGACGAATCGGCCGTCAGGCTGCTCGACGCCCAGATGCTCGTCGACCTGATGGTCCAGCAACACGAGGATCGCCGCTGGCGCGAACTGGCGGATCTGGCCATCGCACGCGTCGACATGCTGGTGGTGGTCGGCGACTTTCCGGCTGCCACCGTCCTGGTCGGCGCGATGCGCCACCAGGCGCAACACCACGACGAGCCGGCCGTGCGGACGGCGGCCGGGACCCTGGCGGACCACATGCTGAACGCGGCCATGATGCGCCACGTCGCGGCCCACCTCGACACGACCGACAAGGACACGGTGGCCGCCGTCAAGGACTTCTGCCACGCCCTCGGCACGTCCATAGTCGGGCCGCTGGCCGTGGCACTCTCGAGCGAGGAACGCCCGCGGGCGCGCCAGCACCTCATCGCGATCCTCCTGGGCCTTGGCGCCGCGGGGCGCCAGGCGGTCGAACGACTGAAACAGTCGCCCAATTCGGCCGTGCGCCGCACCGCGGTGCTGCTGTTGCGCGAGTTCGGCGGCAATGACGCCCTGCTCGACCTCGAGAGCCTGGTGAACGACTCGGAGCCGCACGTCCAACGCGACGCGACACGCGCGATCGCGATGATGCACAGCGAGGCTGCGTACGAAACGCTTGCGCGCGCGCTGACCACCGGGACGGATCACGCCCGCTCGGTGATCACGGGCGTGCTCGCGACGATCCCGAACGAGGATGCCCTGCAGGTGCTCGCGTATCTGGTTCGGTCCGCTCCCTGCCGCGGCCCGATGTGGCAGGTGTACGAACGCGCCGTGCACAGACTGGGCGCGATTGGCGGCCGAACCGCCGTCGAGGCGCTGGCCGACGTGATGCACAAGCGGGTGGTCTGGGCCCCGTTCAAGATTGTCGTGCTTCGCCGTCTGGCAGCCGAGGCCGTCGCCCGCATCGGCACACCCGACGCGCTCGAGGCCCTGCGCGCCGCCGCCAGCACGGGGCCATGGGGAGCCAGATCGGCTGCGCGCCGCCATCTCGCGGCCAACACGTCGAAGAATCGACAGTAGGGAGATACCCCCATGGCCGATGATGCCCGCCGGGTGCAGGTCTCGGAAGACTTACTGAGGCGATTCGCCGCCGCGGCAAAAGCCATCCGGCTGTACTCGGAAGATCACCCCATCGTGGTGCGCGCCACCGAGCAACTCATCGAAGCGCTGGAGCGGTTGCAGATCGAGCACGCCTCCGTCGTCATCGGATTGGTCGACCGCGAGATCGTGGTGGACGGCATTCCGATGCTGGCCGCCACCGGCGCAGCCGAGACAGCGGAACGGTTCCTGGCGGCCGGGATCGAACGTCTGGCGATCGATCCCGGCGTGGCCGGAGACGAACTCCTCGCGTTTGTTCGCGCCCTGGCACACGTGAGCGGCCGGCCCGGCGGCGGTGACCGCGACGCCCCGGCGATCGACGGCACCGCGCACATTCACGTGGGACGGCTGCTCCTCCAGAGGCAGGTCGAGTCAACGGGCCGCGGCGACATCGCCGCCGCCCGCGAGGCCTACTCCCAGGCGGTCAGCAACGTCGAGTCACTCTGGGAGCAGACCCGCTCGGAAGGCGCCGCCGATCCGGCGGCGGCCCTGGCGATTGTCGAGCGCCTCGCCCGTGCCGTGGGCCAGAACTGGCGGTCGATGACGGCCCTGACCGCCTTGTGCCAGTATGACAACTACACGTTCACGCACATGGTCAACGTGAGCGTGCTGACGATGGCGCAGGCCAAGAGCCTCGGCATCGACGACACGCTGCTGCGCCAATTCGGCCTGGCAGGCCTGATGCACGACATCGGCAAGATCAAGACGCCGGCCGAGATCCTCACCAGCCGCGACAAACTCACCGATGCCGAGTTCGCCATCATCAAGCGGCATCCGGCGGATGGCGCAGAAATCCTGCGGCGGCAGCCCGAACTGCCGCCGTTGGCTGCTGTGGTGGCCTTCGAGCACCACCTGCGGAATGACGGCACCGGCTACCCGATGGGCGCCGCGCGGGGCGGCCTGAATCTGGCCACCCAGCTCTGCGGCATCGCCGACGTCTACGACGCCATGCGTTCGAAGCGCACCTACCAGCAGGCCTTTCCAACTGACCGCATCCAGGCCGTCCTGCAGCAGAACGACGGCGGACGGTTTGACGAGCACCTGGTCCGCCGGTTCAGCCAGTTGCTCGGCATCTACCCGCCCGGCAACATCGTCAGGCTGGATACCGGGGCGCTTGCGGTCGTCCTGCGCACGCACGCGCCAGACCCGGCCCGTCCGGCTGTGCGTGTCGTCATCGACGCGGACGGACACCGCCTGGCCACACCCGTGGACCTGGCGCTCTGGATGGACGACAGCACGACTGGGCCGCCGCCCCGCATCGTAACGCCGGTCAATCCGAAAGACGTCGGCATCGATCCGCTGACATTCCTCGACGAGGCGGCCGCCTGACGGAACCGAAAAGGGGTCGGACCTATTTTCGCTGCGGATCCCGCGAAAACAGGTCCGACCCTTTATCCGGTGACCGACGTGCCGCCTGCTCGTAGGCCCGTGCCCGGTATTCCAGCGCGGAGACCAGCGTGCGATCGCCCACACGCCCAGCCGCCTCTGCCGCTTTGCGCGCGGTAGCCGCCGCCTCGGAGAATCGGCCGGACCCGGCCTGCGCGACAGACAGAATTTCGAGCATGCGCGGGTCTCGTCCGTTCGTCAGGCGCACTGCCCGGTCGGCCAGTTCCCGCGCCCGCGAGACGTTCCTCACCCACACGTCACCTGAGTCTGCGAGCAGTGCCGCCAGTCTCACCATCACGTGCAGCGTCAGCGGTGCCCCCTCCGGCAGCGAGGCGAGCGCCGCTTCGTAGTGCCGAACGGCCAGCGAATCCTGTCGCGTGATCCGGTAGAGGTCCCCAAGAAAACGGTGCGCGTCGACGTCGCCCGGGCGCAGGGCGAGGGCGCGCTCAAACTCGGGGGCGGCTGCGTCGTACTTGCGCTGCTGCGCCAGGACGGTGCCAAGCCGCACCCGCGCAAACGGATCGTCGGGCGCCAGCGTGATGCCCACTTGGAGCTGCGCCTCGGCCTCGGCCAGGCGCCCGGCGCCGGCCAGCGCTTCACCGCATGCCACGCGGGCTCTGGCGTCGTGGGGGCGCTTGCTCACGGTGTCGAGCCACAAGCCTTCCGCACTCCAGTACACGCGATTCCTTGCGCGCGTCTCCACGCCGAGGACGCCGACAACGGCGATCGCCGCGAGAACGCCCGCAACCACAGACACTTTCGGCGACGGTATCCACTTGCGGCCGAGGACGAACGCGGCACAGACGACGACTGCAGCAACTGCGGCCAGCGGCAGGTACATCCGATGCTCCGCAGCCACCTCCGTCACGATCGGCAGAACACTCGACGAAGGCGCCAGGATGAGGAAAAACCAGGCGCCGAGAAAGCTCGCCGGGTGGCGGCGCGCGATGCCAATGGCCGTCGCGAGGACCAGCGCCGCCAGCAGGCCGGCTTGCCACGCTACCGCGCCGAGCGACGACACGAGCGGCCAATCGTAGAAGAACACCAGCTGTGACGGAAGCAACGCCAGGCGCAGATAGTGCACGATGACCTCCGCCTGCGTGAGGAGGTACGGCCACACCGCGTCCCACGCCACGTTGACGGAAGGGCCTCGCCGTTCGTTGGCGACCAGGCTCGCGAGAACGATCCAGGTGGAGGCGAGGCCGGCCGTCAGCCCCCATCGCATTCGGCTCGAACCGTCTGCGTCATTCCCTCCGAACAGGCGCACCCAGATCGCGACCACGATCGGCGCGGTCACCATCACTTCCTTGGTCGCCATCCCGCAGGCACAACTCGCGATCGCCGCCGCGCTCCACCATCGCGTTCTGGAACCAGTGGATGCGCGGATCGCGCAATAGACAGTCAGCAGGTAGAACAACCCCATCAGCGACTCGACCCGCTGAACGACGTACGTGACCGCGGCAGTCTGGACCGGATGCACGACCCAGACGAGTGCGATGACCAGCGCGAGCCACGAGGAGGCCGCCCCGAAGCGGGACGTGCGCGGCTGGCTCTGTGCTTCGACTCGCAAGTCCGGTTGCGTATTCTCGCGAGCCGATCGGGTGAAAGACGATCGCTCAGCACGAAGTCCCAAGTGAAGAGGGTCGTCAAGGAAGTGAATCGAAGGACTCAGCAGCGTCCGGCGGACCACACCGAACAACGCGAGGGCGGCCAACAGGTGGATGACGAGGTTGCCGGCATGATATGGCGCCGGACCGAGGGGGCCGGGACCGCCACTCCCGTCATCGGCTCCAGGTCCCGCTACGGGTGCGTCCGGGGCAAGCGCGTGGTTGACGGCAAACGACAGATTCGCGACGGGCCGGCCGGCCACCGTCGATCCGGTCGGTGGCGCCAGTGCCGCCGTCAGTGGCCACAGCGACCGGATGGTGGGATTCCGCACGACCGCCCGCACGTCGTCCAGGACAAAGACGCCCCGAAAGCTCGTCGAATACGCCCAGACGCCGGCAGCCAGTATCAGGACCATCACACCCAACGCCGGCACGCGTGGCGAGGGACGCTTCGGTTCGACGGGATTCGTGCGCGTGCTGGCCGCGCGCCGACGGGTGGCCACGGGCGCGATCTTACGTGATCTCAGCACAGGATCTGAAGCGCACCGGTCGGGGAGAAGCCTCCCAGTGAGACGTGGCGCGAAGCCATGAGTCCAGCCCGCGGGCTTCAGACCGCTCGAGCCTGAGTGCCGGGGCTTCAGACCCGGCCTACAGCCAGCCCCACGGACCGCTCCAGTCGATGGCGCCCGTGCGTCTTTTCTGATGGACCCCCGGGGGGGGGCCTGGCTGGGCGTTTTGAGATGGAGGCCGGGGCTTCAGACCCGGCCAA
>Ga0315278_10001901_pt1 | contig 18463 bp, 19 predicted proteins | sample YL17G06_0_MG_FD_203880 | JGI IMG/M metagenome (GOLD analysis project Ga0315278, IMG submission 203880) | Sediment microbial communities from Yellowstone Lake, YNP, Wyoming, USA - YL17G06_0 | ecosystem: Environmental > Aquatic > Freshwater > Lake > Sediment | place: USA: Wyoming | collected... | reverse complement strand
CCCGCCGGTTCGAACGCCGCCATCTCCGCGCTGCTCGACGAGGGCCGCACCTACCCGCCCGCTCCCGATTTCACGAAGGCGGCCATCGTCCGCGACGACGCCCTCTACCGGGAGGCTGACGCCGATCTCGAGGCTTTCTGGGCCACGCGCGCCGGCGACCTCGACTGGTTCGTGAAGTGGCACAGGACGCTCGAGTGGAACGTCCCCGACGCGAAGTGGTTCGTGGGGGGAAAGCTGAACGTCGCCTACAACTGCATCGACCGCCATTTGCGCGGCGCGCGGCGCAACAAGGCGGCGCTCGTCTGGGTCGGCGAGCCGGGCGACCGGCGCACGCTCACCTACTGGGATCTCTACCGCGAGGTGAACCGCTTCGCGAACGGCCTGAAGAAGCTCGGCGTCCGGAAGGGCGACCGGGTCGCCATCTACATGCCGATGGTGCCCGAGCTGCCGATCGCCATGCTCGCATGCGCCCGCATCGGCGCGGTCCACAGCGTGGTCTTCGGCGGCTTCTCGGCCGATGCCCTGCGCGATCGCATCAACGACGCGCAGGCGAAGGTGCTCGTCACCTCCGACGGCGGCTTTCGCCGCGGAGCCATCCTCCCCCTCAAGCACGACGCCGACGAGGCGATCGAGGGCTGTCCCTCCATCGAACACGTGATCGTCTTCAAGCGTGGCGAATTCCAGATCCACATGAAGGAGGGGCGGGATCACTGGTGGCACCGGCTGGTGGACGGGCTTTCCGACGATTGCTGGCCCGAGCCGATGGACAGCGAGGATCTCCTCTTCACGCTCTACACGTCGGGCACCACGGGGAAGCCGAAGGGAATCGTGCACACGACCGGCGGCTATCTCACCGGCACCGCCGCGACGACGAAGTGGGTCTTCGATCTGAAGGAGGAGGACGTCTTCTGGTGCACGGCCGACTGCGGCTGGATCACGGGGCACTCGTACGTCGTCTACGGCCCCCTGGCGAACGGGGCCACGGTCGTCATGTACGAAGGGTCGCCCGACTGGCCCGACAAGGATCGCTTCTGGCAGATCGTCGAGGAATTGGGCGTCACGATCTTCTACACGGCGCCGACCGCCATCCGTGCGTTCATGAAGTGGGGCCCGGAGTGGCCGGCGAAGCACCGGCTCACGTCGTTGCGTCTCCTCGGCTCGGTGGGAGAACCGATCAATCCGGAGGCCTGGGTCTGGTACCACAAGCACATCGGCGGCGAGATCTGCCCCATCGTCGACACGTGGTGGCAGACCGAGACGGGGATGATCCTCATCTCGCCCCTACCGGGCGTGACCGTCACTCGGCCGGGCTCGGCCACGCGGCCTCTGCCCGGAATCGATGCCGACATCGTGAACGAGAAGGGCGAGACGGTGAAGGAGGGGGGAGGCTACCTCATCCTCCGAAAGCCGTGGCCCGCGATGCTCCGCGGCATCTACGGCGACCCCGAGCGGTTCCGGCAGAACTACTGGTCACGCTATCCGGGCCTCTACTTCACGGGCGACGGCGCGAAGCGAGACAAGGACGGCTACTTCTGGCTCCTCGGCCGCGTCGACGACGTCATGAACGTCGCCGGGCACCGTCTCTCGACGATGGAAGTGGAGAGCGCGCTCGTCGATCACCCGTCCGTGGCCGAAGCGGCGGTCGTCGGCCGCGCGCACGAGATCAAGGGAACCGCCATCGTCGCGTTCGTCACGATCCGGGATGGGGGGGATCGCGGTCCCGCCGCGATCGACGATTTGAAGGACCATGTGGTGAAGAAGATCGGGAAGATCGCGCGGCCCGACGAGATCATCCTGACGGCGGATCTTCCGAAGACGAGGTCGGGGAAGATCATGCGACGGCTCCTGCGCGACATCGCGGAGGGGAAGGCGGTGGGCGACATCACGACGCTCGCCGACCCGGGCGTGATCGCCCGGCTGAAGACGATGTACGAGGACAAGGAGGGGTAGGCCATGCTCCGGAAACTGCTGATTCCCACGCTCGTCGTCACGCTCGCGTGGGCCGTCCTCGATTTCATCATGCACGGCATCCTGCTCCGCTCCCTCTACGCCGCGACGCCATCGCTCTGGCGCCCGCTGGGCGAGATGAAGATGGGGGTCATCTATTTCTCGACCTTCGTCGCGGCGCTCGCGTTCACGTCCATCTACCACAACTTCATCCGCCCCAAGGGCGCCCCGATCGCGCTCCTCTACGGCATCTGGTTCGGTATCGCGCACGGGATCACGTTCGGCTACGGCTCGTACGGATCGATGCCGATTCCCTACGCCATGGCGCTTACCTGGTTCCTTGGAAGCATCGTGGAGGGCGTCGTGGCGGGAATGATCGTGGGCGCGATGGTGAAGGAGTCGGCGGCGGCGTAGGGCCCTCAGCGCCCCAGGCGCGAGGCGAGCGCCGAGAGGTTCTCGAATCGCGTCGAGCCCGGAACGTCGGCCGGCGCGCCGCCGCCCCCTAGCCAGAGTTCCGTTCCTCGCGGCAAAGCCTCCCGCAGCGCGAGAAGTGCCGAGGCCGCGCCCCTCCGGCGGCTTGGCGATACGCTGACCGCGACGGCTCGAGCGCCCGCTTCCTTCGCGAGGGCGGCGATCTCCCGGACCGGCGTGTCGTGACCCAGGTAGGCGACGCGCCAGCCGCCCATCGAGAGAACGAGCGCCACGCTCAATAGCCCGATCTCGTGCATGTCGCCGGGGAGCGTGGCCGCCACGACGACGGGTCCCTCCGCCCGCTCCTCGAAGGGGCGGCGCGCCTCTCGAAGGAAGTCCGCCGCGATGCCCGATGCGAAGTGCTCGTGGCGCACGGAAAGGGTTCCCTCCGCCCAGGCCGCTCCGACTTCCCGCAGAAAGGGCGCCACGACGCCGACGAGACATTCCAGCGGACCAAGCCTGGCCCAGGCTTCGACGAGGGCGCGGCGGAGGCTCCGACGATCGAGCGAGCCCGCCGCCCCGAGGAGCGAAGCGACGAAGGGGGCCGCGGCTGAATCGTCGAACGTCGGCGAGGCCGTGTCGCGCCGGCTGCCACGCTCGCTCGCTCGTGGGCGCTCCCCGGGCCGCTTCGTCTCGCCCAGAAGTCCCTCGAGTTCGCTCAGGGGGAGTCGCATGACCTCCGCCGGCGTTCGTCCGAGATCGAGCGCCCGGCGGAGCGCGCGGAGGTGTCGGACCGCTCCGACCGGATAGAGGCGATGGCCTGAGGGCTTTCGCGAAGGGACGGGAACGCGATAGCGGCGTTCCCACGTGCGAAGCGTGGAGGGCGGAATGCCGGTCGCGCGCGCGAGAGAGCCGATTGTGAGCCACCCCGGTTCCGCGCGACGATGGACCTTCGATGCGCTCATGTCTTCGGCATGGTAGCGCGGCCTCTTCGGCCGGCAAAGACGAACCGGCGCCGGGAGCGGTTTTCGCCCCGGCGCCGGCCGCTTCGAGTGGGACTAGCGAGGGATGAGGACGGTGTCGATCACGTGGATGACGCCGTTCCGCGCACCGATGTCGGTCCCGATGATGTTCGAGTCGTTGATCTTCGCGCCGTTGATCGTGGTCGTCTGGCCGTTGGCCATCGTGAGCGAGCTCCGGCTCAACACGTCCGTCGCGAGGAGTTCGCCCGCGGCGACATGGTAGAGGAGCACGTTCTTCAGAGCCGCGGGGTCCTTGAGGAGCGCATCGACAGTGCCCGGAGGAAGCTTCGCAAAGGCAGCGTCCGTCGGGGCGAAGACCGTGAAGGGGCCCTTCCCCTGTCCCGAGAGCGTGCCGACGAGGTCCGCGGCTTCGAGCGCTGCGAGGAGCGTGTTGAACTGCCCGGCGCCGCGCGCGACCTGGACGATGTTCTTGTCCGGCTTTCCGGCGGCGAAGGTCGTCGGGGCGACGAAGAAGGAACCGAGAACGAGGGCGGCGGCGAGCGCGATCGCCGTGGGGGCGCTGAAGCGAGCGATGAAGGAACGCATGGTCGTTGTTTCTCCTGAATGGGTTGTCATCAAGCTGCTACGGTTCGCCTCCCGACTTGGCGGCGGCGCCGGCCGTAGCCGGCGCCCCGCGACCCGATGTTGCCGGGTTCGGCGCTACGGGGAGGCTCCGGAGTCGCCGTACCCCTTCAGATGCGTCGGTATTGAATAGATTCTGAGTAAATAATTCGCGCGGGGATACAGCGGCGTCAAACACTAAGCATCAGCGGTTAAATGTGTTGCAGGATCGCGATGGATCTCGACAGTCTATCGCCCGGGCCGGACCGTCGCCAGCGGTGCCAGCCCCAGCGACTTCAGATAGGTCTCCTGCCCGTTTCCATGGAGCCGCCAGTAAGGGAGCCGCGCGCTTCCGGCCAACTCGGCCGACTCCGTCGCCTCGCTCGCCCCTACGCCCGCGGCGGCGGCCGACCACGACCAGCGCACGATCCGGTGTGGATAGGCGCGCTCCACCCAGAACAATCCCGTGCGGGAGTCGGCCGTCTTCACGCGATAGAGATCGGCCTGAAACGTTCCGGCCGGCACGCTCGCCCGCTCAGACTTCGCAGACCGTTCGATCGTGGCGTTCACCCACCCGAGCGGACGGTGCGCAAGGCGGCGCCCGACGGAGCCCGGCAGCAGGGAGAGCGACCGCGTCTCCCCGGGCCGCAGGAAGTCGCCGCGGAGTCCGCGGAGGAGGATGAAGAGCTGATCCTCGGAGACGCCGCCGGGCGGCCGGCGAAGGGACCGCTCTCCGCTTTCCCCCTCGAAGTAGGAATGGAGCGACTCCCTCACGCTGTCCCGATCGACGACGAGTTCCTCGTAGACGTTCCCGCACCACTCCGAACCGGAGAAGGAGGCCTTCACCAGAGAGAAATCGCGCGAGCGGACGAAGAGCGAGGTCATCGTGTTGTAGTCGTAGATGCCGGTCTGGAAATCGCGCACGAGGTTCATCTTCAGCGCCTCGAACGTATCGGACGGATTCCTCGCGGGATCCTCCACCTTCACCCGTTTCGAAGCGCTGAAAGGTTCGGTCACGGTGATCATGACCGCCTGCCCTTCCCGCGATTCGCCGTATCGGATGACGTGGTAGCGATAGCCCGACAGTTCGGCGCGGCCGTCCTGCCAGTGCGATTCGAAGATCGGATGGGAGCCTCCCGAGGCGAGCGCGAGAAGCGGAATGAGAAGGGCCGCGGCCAACACGGCCGACGAGGCCGCCGCGGCTCCGAATCGTCCATTGCGCATCATGGGTCGTCCCCCTGGAGCGGGTTGGGTGACTCGAAATCGGTTCCGCCATGGTGGCGGAGTTTCGGCCGAGTATAGACCCACTCCCCGCAGCCGAGTTGCCGGTTGCCTCGATCCTCGGGAGGCGTAGACTTTCGGATTCCGGTGGATCGAGGATGAACCAACGAAGGGGGACCCATGAATCCCACGCCGCCGAACACGCTCCAGGAAATCCAGGCGCTCGAACAGGAACTCCTCGAAAAATCGCGGCGGCTTGCGGAATTGAAGCGCGCGATACCCCGCGAGCAGATCCAGGAGTACGTGCTTGCCGGCTGGAACGGGGCGGCAACGCTCTCGTCCCTCTTCGACGGGAAGCGTGATCTGATCGTCGTTCACAACATGGGGAAGGGGTGCCGCTACTGCACGCTCTGGGCCGACGGCTTCAACGGCGTCTGGCGCCATCTCGCGAACCGCGCCGGATTCGTGGTCTGCTCGCCCGACACCGTCGAAACACAGCAGGCGTTCGCCGAGAGCCGGCAGTGGAGTTTCCGGATGGTGTCGGGAGCGGGATCGTCCTTCATCCAGGACATGGGATTTCGCGGCGAGAAGTCGTGGCTCCCGGGCGTCTCGACGTTTCACCTCGCCGACGACGGAACGATCGAGCGCGTGGCCAGAGCCGAGTTCGGCCCCTACGATCTCTTCTGCGGCGTCTGGCACATCATCGCGCTGCTGGCGGACGGCGAGAAGGGCTGGGAGCCGAAATATTCGTACTGACCGGCTCCTTGCCCGGTGAGAGGATCGCGCCCATGCCGATGCCGGGCCGTTTCCCCATAGGAGTCGAGCTCCGCGCGCCACGTCTGAGCGCGGCGGCCGACGTCATCGGTCCGGACGCGCTCGCCTTCATCGCGGAGCTCTCACGCGCGTTCCGCCCGCGAATCGACGAGGCCCTCGCCCGGAGAGCGGCTCGGCGCGAGCGGCTGGCCGCGGGCGAGCGGCTCGGGTTCCTCCCGGAAACGCGTGACGTTCGCGACGGATCGTGGCGCGTCGTGCCGGCGCCCGCCGATCTGCGGAGGCGGGTCGTCGAAATCACCGGACCCGTCGATCCGAAGATGGTCATCAACGCGCTCAATTCGGGCGCCGACTGCTTCATGGCCGACTTCGAGGATTCGACCACGCCGACATGGGCGAATCTCATCGAAGGGCAGCGCTCTCTCCACGCCGCCGTCCGGCGCACCCTCACACACATCGATCCCGCGACGGGGAAGGAGTACCGCCTGATCGAAAATCCGGCGGTACTCCTCATTCGTCCTCGCGGGCTCCACCTCCCCGAGCGCCATCTCCTTCTGGACGGGCGCCCCGTGCCGGGCGCCCTCTTCGATTTCGGTCTTTATCTCTTCCACAACGCCCGCGAGCTCCTGAAACGGGGAAGCGGCCCCTACTTCTATCTCCCGAAATTGGAGTCTCACCTGGAGGCCCGGCTCTGGAACGACATCTTCGTCGCCGCGCAGGAGACGCTCGGGATTCCGCGCGGGTCAATCCGTGGGACCGTACTCATCGAGACGCTCTTCGCCGCGTTCGAGATGGACGAGATCCTGTACGAACTGCGCGAGCACGCGGCGGGGCTGAACTGCGGCCGCTGGGATTACATCTTCTCGTTCATCAAGGCGTGCCGCCACGATCCCGCCGCCGTCATGCCCGACCGAAGCCAGGTCACCATGGAGCAGCCCTGCATGCGGGCCTACACGCTCCTTTCCATCCGCACCTGCCATCGCCGGGGCGCCCACGCCATGGGCGGCATGGCGGCGCAGATCCCCATTCGAAACGACCCGGCGGCGAGCGAGCGCGCTCTCGAGAAAGTGAGAGCCGACAAGGAACGCGAGGTGCGGGACGGTCACGACGGCACGTGGGTGGCCCACCCGGGGCTCGTCCCGCTGGCGCGCGAGGTCTTCGAGGCGGGCCTCGGCGGGCGGGAGAACCAGCTGGAGCGGCTGCGGGAGGACGTCGAGGTCACGGCCGAGCAGCTTCTCGAGGTCCCGCGCGGCAGCCGAACCGAGGAAGGGCTCCGGCACGACGTCCGGGTCGGCATCCAGTACCTGGAGGCCTGGCTCCGGGGTACGGGATGCGTCCCTCTCTATCACCTCATGGAAGACGCCGCGACTGCCGAAATTTCCCGGGCAGAGCTCTGGCAATGGATCCACCACGGAGCCCTCCTCGACGACGGCCGCAGAATGACGGTGGCCCTCTTCCGGGAGATCGTGGAGGAGGAGATGGGGACGATCGCGGGCGAAGTCGGCACGGCGCGGATGGAATACGGCCGGTTCCGGCAGGCCAAGGAGCTCTTCGTACGTCTTTCGACCTCCGCGGCCCTGGAGGAGTTCCTGACCCTGCCCGCGTACGAAATCATCACGACCGAAATCGAAGAGGAGCAGCCATGACCCCGTCTCCCGTCGAACCCACGCCACACGAGCCGCCTCCCGTCGCCGCCGATCGCTGGGCAGGAATCACGCGCCCCTACTCGGCCGGCGACGTGGAGCGGCTGCGCGGCTCCATCCGAATCGAATACACGCTCGCCGACCGGGGCGCGCGTCGGCTCTGGCACCTCCTCCGCACCCACGACTACGTGAACTCGCTGGGAGCGCTCACGGGAAATCAGGCTGTGCAGCAGGTGCGCGCGGGGCTCCAGGCGGTCTACCTGAGCGGCTGGCAGGTGGCGGCCGACGCGAACCTCGCGGGGCAGACCTATCCCGATCAGAGCCTCTACCCGGCCAACAGCGTCCCCCACGTGGTCCGCCGCATCAATCAGGCTCTCCAGCGGGCCGATCAGGTGGAGCACGCCGAGGGCGCGGCGCCGTCGCGCGATTGGTTCGTGCCGATCCTGGCGGACGCCGAGGCAGGATTCGGAGGGCCGCTCAACGCATTCGAGCTGATGAAGTCGATGATCGAAGCGGGTGCCGCCGGCGTCCACTTCGAGGACCAGCTCTCCTCGGAGAAGAAGTGCGGACACCTGGGCGGGAAGGTCCTCCTTCCCACGGGCCAGTTCATCCGCACGCTCGTGGCGGCGCGCCTCGCGGCCGACGTGATGGGCGTGCCGAGCGTCATCGTCGCCCGGACCGACGCCGACAGCGCGAAGCTCATCACCAGCGACATCGACGAGCGGGACAGGCCGTTCCTGACAGGCGAGCGGACGACGGAGGGCTTCTTCCGGATCACCGGCGGCGTCACGATGGCGATCGCGCGGGGGCTCGCCTACGCCCCGTACGCCGATCTCCTCTGGTGCGAGACGTCGACACCCGATCTGAAAGAGGCGCGCCAGTTCGCGGAGGGGATCCACGCCAAGTTTCCGGGGAAGATGCTCGCCTACAATTGCTCGCCGTCCTTCAACTGGAAGGCGAAGCTCGACGACGCCACGATCGCCAAGTTCCAGCGCGAGCTGGGCGCCATGGGCTACAAGTTCCAGTTCGTCACGCTGGCCGGATTTCACGTCCTCAATCACGGCATGTTCGAGCTGGCGCGCGACTACAAGGAGCGCGGAATGGTGGCTTACAGCGCCCTTCAGCAAGAGGAGTTCGCCTCCGAGGCGCAGGGTTACACCGCCACGCGGCATCAGCGGGAAGTGGGGACCGGCTACTTCGATCAGGTGGCGCAGGTGATCTCGGGCGGGACCTCCTCCACGACCGCGCTCGAGGGATCGACGGAGGCGGCGCAGTTCAAGAAGAAATAGGGAACGGACGTCGTCGCGGGTCAACTTTGTCTCGACGACTCTGCGAAACGTCGTACGATGGGCCCCTTCCGGGGCCCGTTCGTCTTCTGCGGCCGCGCACGCTGGACGACATGGGGTAGAGCCCTCCGGACCCTTTGTCCCACCTTCGTGCAAAGGAGATGGTCCCATGCGATGCGTCCCTTCCGTGGCATTCCTGCTCCTGGGCAGCACGCTGCTCCTCGCGACCGCATCTCCCTCGTTGGCCGACATGTCGGTCGGCACGAACTTCGGCTTCGCCATTCACAACCCGGAGAACGGCGGCGAGAACACCACACTCATCGGCGTTCCCTCCCAGGCGGGTCTCCTCGGAACCGTTCGGCCGGGACTCCGGATCGGCGGCGCGGGCAGCAAGCGCGATCACGAGGGCTACGTCGATCTGAGCTACGACGGGATCAGCTCGAACGGATCGGGCGCCCACGCCCTCCGGATCGGCGTGAACTACCAATACAACTTCAACAGCTCCGCCACGCATCCCTATCTCACGTTCGGCGGCGGGATGTACAACTATGGCGGCGGCGGCGACGGCGATAACATCAGCGCGACGAGCACGACGATCGGCGGCGGCGTCGGCCTCGGCGTTCCGGTCAGCGAGAACCACGGCCGATTCCGGGTCGAGGTCCGCCTCGACCACCTGAGCGAGGGAAAAGACGGCGGGGATGTACTCATCGGCGCCGCGAACGTCTTTCAGTTCACGATGGGCTTCGATCTCTGGATGAAGAACTAGCGGGGCTGGTTCGCGCCGAGGCCCCGCGCCGCGAGCGTGGCCGCCTCGGCGCGGAACGGCTTCAGATCCTTGTGGCCGTTCGGGTGGATGGAGTTGGTGAGAAGCACCAGGTACCCGTCGCAGGCGGGATCGATCCACATCGAGACGCCCGTCCATCCCGTGTGGCCGAAGGAGTCGCGCGAGAAGAGAGATCCCCGCGGCGCCGAGTAGGGGCTCTCGATGTCGAAGCCGAACCCTCGCCGTACCGCGGTCGCGCCCGGCGCCTGATTCGTCGTCATCGCGCGGACCGTCGCTTCGGCGAGAACGCGCCGCCCCCGGTCGAGACCGCTCGCGAGGATCATCGACGCGAAGCGGGCCACCTCCTCCCCCGTGCCGAAGATTCCCGCATGTCCCGCGATTCCGTTCAGCGCCTTCGAGCGCGTGCGGGGATCGTGGACTCGTCCCCGTATCCAGCGACGGCGAACCCGTTCCGTCGGCGCCACCCGCGCCCGGTCGCGCGGCTTCGTCCCGAACCGCGTGTCTCGATAGCCGAGCGGCTCGAAGATCCGCTCCGCGGCGAGCACGTCGAGCCGCTTCCCGAAGCGGCGCTCCAGGACTCCCTGCAAGAGGACGTACCCGACGTCCGAGTAGGTGAATTTCGTACCCGGCGCGGTCTCGAGAGGCTCACGCGCGATGGCGGCGAATAGAGAGCGCTTCCCGCCTCGGTAGTCCGCCATCGGATTGTCGGGAACGAACCCCGCGGTGTGTGTGAGAAGAAGATGAAGCGGCAGGCGGCCGACCTCGGAATCGCGCGTCTCGGCGATCCAGCGCTCCACCGGATCGAGCAGCGAGAGCTCGCCGCGCACTCCCGCTTCGACGACCAGGGGCGCGGTGACCATGACCTTCGCGAGCGAGGCGAGGTCGAAGATGGTGTCGAGCGTCATCCGCTCGCGGCGGGGGAGGATGGCCCGCGAGCCAGCCGCCACGCGATGGACGACGCCCCCGGCGCGGCCGACGTACGCCACCGCGCCCGGAACGACGCCGGTCCGCGCCGAACGGCGCAAGAACTCGTCGAAATTTCGGAAGGGTTCCCGCGCGGGGCGCGCTCTTCCGCGGAGCTTCTCCGTCAACATGGCTTCAAAGATAAGCGGCAACGACACTTCGGCGCACCGCAAAGATTCTCGCGGGGTCCTCGGCAGCCCCGGAAAAAATTTGGGACCTCTCTGCCGGGGGAGGTGTATTTGGGGACGTCACCCTCCTACGCGGGTGGGTACAGACCGGAGTCCTAGAGCCGATGCCCTGACGGGGCCCATCCCCGCCAGGGCGTCGGCGTTTTGGGAGAAACCGCCGACTCCGGGCGGCCGAAGCCCAATGTGGAGGACATGCTCGGGATCGGCGCATTCCTTGCTTCAGCCTACCTCGGCGCTTCCCACGCTCGTCCCGCTCCTCGTCCGCCTCTTCACGCCTTTGGCGTGTCATGGCCCAGAGTCGTATTCGCGCATCTCCCGAGGCGGCATCACAACTAATCCCCTGGGACCAGACCTGACAACTTGACTGTCCGGCCCCGTCTGCCACAATTGTCCCTGAAAGGAGCCGGCGCCCGTCCAAGCGCCTAACCCACACAGAGGCCTATGAATACAACCGTGAAGATCCTCATCGTTTCGCTCGTGGTCATCGGCTCGGTGACCTACCTCATCCTTTCCGGGGTCAAGCAGACCGGCATGCAGTACATGACCGTGACCGAGCTGGCCCAGATGGACCGGGCTCCCAAGGCGGGAGGCTTCCGCCTGGACGGCATCGTCGCGGCCGGCACTATCCGGTACGACCAGAAAGCGCCGCGCCTTCAGTTCCGGATGACCGACGGCAAGGAAGCGGTCAACGTGGTCTACGACGGGCTCATGCCGGACGCCTTCGCCGACGGCCGCGACGTCGTGGTCGAGGGCACGTTCCAGCACACCGATCGCACGCTCCACGCCACCAAACTCGTCACCAAGTGTCCCTCCAAGTACGAAGCTCAGGGCCTCGGGGAGGACAAGTCGTGAGCGAAATCGGCCGCCTCGCGATCCTCATGGCGTTTCTCTGCGCCGTCTGGTCGGTCGGATCGATCGCGTGGGGGCTCCGGGCCGGTCTGGCCGGGCCGCTTCGGAGCGGACGGAACGCGCTCTGGGCCGTGTGCGGCTTGACGCTCGTGGCCGTCATCATCCTGGTCCGCGCGCTCATGGCGCACGATTTCACCTATCGCTACGTGGCGGAGCACACGAGCCTCGACCTCGCGCCGCTCTATTCCGCGGCATCGCTCTGGGCCGGGCAGGAGGGGTCGCTCCTCCTCTGGCTTCTCATTCTCTCGACCTACGGCGCCGCGTTCCTCTGGCTCTACCGGAAGCGCCTCGATCCCTTCTACGACGCGGTGGCGATGGTGGTCGCCTCGGTGGCGATCTTCTTCACCTACCTCCTTGCCTTCATCTGCTCGCCGTTCCGAATCCTGGCGAACCCGCCGGCCGACGGACAGGGGTTGAATCCGCTGCTTCAAGACCCCGGCATGATGATCCATCCGCCCATCCTCTACACGGGCTACGTCGGCTTCATCATCCCGTTCGCCTTCGGGATCGCGGTCCTGCTCATGAACCGGACGGGAACGCGCTGGATCGAGGAGGTCCGCCGCTGGACGCTATTCTCCTGGATGTTCCTCGGCTTCGGAATCCTCCTCGGCGCCCGCTGGGCGTACATCGAGCTGGGTTGGGGCGGCTATTGGGGCTGGGATCCGGTGGAGAACGCCTCGCTGATGCCGTGGCTGGTCGGGACGGCCTTCCTCCATTCCGTGATGATCGAGCAGCGCCGTGGAATGCTGAAGACCTGGAACGTCGCGCTGATCGTGCTGACGTTCGAGTTGTCGATCTTCGGCACATTCCTCACGCGCTCGGGCGTGCTCACGTCGGTCCACTCGTTCGCCGAATCGAGCATCGGGGCCTGGTTCATGGCCTTCATCATCGGGTCCGGCACGCTGGCGACCGCCCTCATCCTCTACCGAAAGGCGCTCCTGGAGAGCGAGAACCGGCTGGATGCCATCGTCTCGCGCGAGGGCTCCTTCCTCTTCAACAACGTTCTCTTCGTCGCGCTCACGTTCGCGACGTTCCTCGGAACCACGTTCCCGGTGCTGAGCGAGGCGGTGACCGGCTCGAAGATCTCGGTCTCGGCGCCCTTCTTCAATCGCGTGAACGTGCCGATAGGGCTGGCGCTCCTCCTCCTCACGGGCGCGGGTCCGATCCTCTCCTGGAAGCGGGCCACGGCGTCCGTGCTGCAGAGAAACTTCATCATCCCAACGGTGGCGGGGCTCGTCGCGACGCTTCTCAGCCTGCCGCTGGGGGTGCGTGGGATTTACCCGATCGTCACGGTCTTCGGATCGGCCTTCGTCCTCGCGACGGTCGTGATGGAGTTCGCGCGCGGGCTCCAGGCGCGGAAGGACGTGGCGGCGTCGCGTGGCGCGATGGCGATCATCGACCTCGTGACGAAGAACAAGCGCCGCTACGGCGGCTACATCATCCACGTAGGCGTCGTCATGATCTTCGTCGGCGTCCTCGGCTCCACCGTCTTCCAGAAGGAAGCGCACGAACCCCTCCGCACGGGCCAGTCGATGAAGATCGGCGACTACACGCTGACCTTGAAGGGGACCGAGCAGAAGATGGAGCGGAGCGCCGCCCTGACGCGAGCGGTGGTCGACGTCTCCCAGAACGGCAAGTCGTTCGGGGAGTCGCGCCCTTCGAAGGCGATGTACTTCAAGTCGCAGCAGCCGATGACCGAGGTGGCCCTCCACCAGACGCCGGGCGAGGATCTCTATCTGATCCTCGGAGGAGTGAACGACGACGGCACCGTGACGCTCCAGGCCTACATCAACCCGCTCGTGAGCCTCATCTGGGCCGGCGGGCTCGTGATGCTCTTCGGCACAATCTTCACCCTCAGCGACCGGATGCGGCTCCGCCGGGAGGAGAAGGAGGCGGCATGACCGCCTCCCCATCCGTTCGGCGCGCGGTTCTCGTCCTGCTCGCCGCGGCGGCGCTCGCACTTCCGTCCGCGGCCCGGGCCAACGAGTCGGCCGCGGGGACCAAGGTCGACCCGGGCCGGGCGATCACGAGCCAGCTCATCTGCCCCTGCTCGTGCGGCGAAGTGCTGAGCGGCTGCACGTGCGAAACCGGCATTTCGCTCAAGGGCTACGTCGACCGCGAACTGAAGGCGGGGAAGGACCGCAAGGCGATCGAGGCGTCGCTCGTCGCGAAGTACGGCGAGGTGATCCTCGGCGCGCCGAAGGCGAAGGGCTTCAACCTGGTGGTCTGGGTCGCGCCGTTCGTGGCCACCCTTCTTGGATTCGGAATCGCCACGATCATCCTTTCGCGATGGGTGCGCCGCAAGAACGCCCTCGCTTTCGCGCCGGCCGGAGCCGCCGCGGACACACATCCCGATTCGGATCCCGCGCTCGCGGAACGCCGCGCGCGGGCCGAAGCCGAACTACGCGAACTGAAGGAGTAATCCCGAATGATCGTCGCCCTGCAACTCCTCCTCCTCGTCCTGGTCGGCGCGTTCGTCCTCGCGCCCCTGATCCAGTTGAGAGGCCAGCGCATCGAGCGGGAGACCGCATCCGCGAACCAGCATCGGAACGTGGACGAACGAAAATCGCGCCTCTATCGGCAGCTCGTCGACCTCGATTTCGACCGCGATTCCGGAAAGATCTCCGCCGAGGACCATGCCCGGATGCGCGAGGAGACGATGTCGGACGTCTTGAACGTATTGGCCGAGGAGGAGCGTCTCGGTCTCGCGCCGGCCAAGGGATCGCCCGCCGCGGCGGCCACGGCGACGATGGGAACCGCGGCATCGCCCGGCGGGGCTGCCGCCATCAGCGACCATGTGGAGAAGATGATCGAGGAAATGAAGAAGCGGCGCGCCGCTTCCGTGGAGGGATCCCAAGCATGACTCGCGCTCGCTTCGCAGTCGTCCGAACGCTGCTCGCGCCGGCCACCTTGCTGGTGCTGCTCTACGCGGGCCAGGCCAGCGCCCTCGTCATCGAGGCGCGCGTCCTCCGAGGGTTCGACAGGCAGCCCGTCGCGGGGCAGAGCGTGACGCTCCATGTCGTCCGCGGGAGCGAGGAGATGCCCGGCGCCACGAGAACGACCGGCGCGGATGGATCGGTCCGCTTCCAGAATCTTCCCGACGGCAACAACCTCGAGTACTACGTCGCGACCGAATACAAGAGCGCCTTCTACACCGAAGGGCCGCTCCGTCCGGGCCCCGACGGCAAGTGGAGCCAGGATCTCACCGTCTTCGACGTCGGGAAGGAGATCGACAAGGTCCAGGTCTCCAACCACCACATCATCGTGGAGCGGAAGGACGACGGCCTCCACGTCAACGAGATCATGATCATCGAGAATTCGGCCCCCACCGCCTACCTCGGGATCGGCGCGAACCACGCCGAGAACGCGGGGATGCGGCTCGGGCTACCGACCTCTATCAAGTCGTTCCAGGCGGGCATGGGCGCGGACGACGGCTCCCTCGTGGCGCAGGGACGCGAGATGATGAGCCTTCGCCCGATTCCGCCGGGGCAGCATCCCCTTTCGTTCAGCTACAGCGTTCCGCTCTCCGGGCGGATGGATCTCTCTCACCGGCTCTACTTCCCGACGGGGACGTTCGTCGTGATGATCGACGATCCACGTCTGAAGCTCGTTTCGAAGTCGCTCACCTACGCGAACTCTCGCGAGCAGGGCGGGAAGAAGTACGAGATGTACACGGGTTCGAACCTGGGCATCGGCGATGAGGTGGAGATTCGGGTGATGGGGGCCAGTTGGTGGTCGAACCCCGCGATCTATCCCTGGCTCGCCATTCCGTTCGTCGTCGCCGGCATCCTCGTCTTCGCGCGGCGGATGTCGACCCGCGCGCCGAAGCCCGCGGGCACGGGCATGGGCGCTTCCGCGGCCGTCGGGACCGCCGCCGGCGGGCCCGGTTCCGTGCGCGCGCCGAAGTCGCCCTCCACGAACGGCGACGACCTCGCCGCCGCCTACGCCTACCTCATCGCGGCGCTCGACCATGGCCGGGAGAAGGGGGAGATTTCCAAGGAGAGCCACGCGCTTCTCCGCGGAAATCTGAAACGCCGCCTCGAAGTAATCGTCTCCGATTGATTCTCCGGGCCGAGGGGATTCAAAAGCGCTTCGACACGCGCGTCGTCCTTCGCGACGCGGGGATCGAGATCGTTCCGGGCAGCATCACCCTCCTTCTCGGCGCGAACGGGTCGGGCAAGACGACGCTCGCGAACATCCTGGCGACGCTTCTCTCGCCCGATCGTGGCTCCATCACGGTCGACGGCGAGCCGCTCTCGCGCCGTCGGACGGCCGCGCGCCGCTCCATCGGGTTCGCCAGCCACCGGCCGCTCCTCTACCTCGGCCTCACGCCGCTTGAGAATCTCTCCTTCTTCGGAGGCCTGGCCGGCGTGCCGTCCCCGGCGCGGCGCGCCATGGAGCTCCTCGAGCGTCTCGGCATGGCTCCCTTCGCCCGCGCGCCGGTGGAGCGATTCTCGCGCGGGATGCTCCAGCGAATCGTTCTCGCCCGCGCGCTCCTCACCGACCCGAAGATCCTCCTCCTCGACGAGCCCTACACCGGCCTCGACGAGACCGGCGTGGCGGTCGTCAACGAAGTCCTTCGCGACGCGCGCGAACGCGGGACGGGGAGCCTCGTCATCACCCACGAGCCCGAGCGAGTCCGCCCGCTCGCCACGCGGGTCCTCCGCATGCACGCGGGCCGCGTCGAGGAGGCGGCGTGAGGACGATCCTGGCCGTGACGATGAAGGACCTTCGCCTCCACGCGCGCGACGCCCGCTTCCTGGCCACGCTCGCCCTCTTCAGCGCCTCCCTCGTCCTCATCCTGAGCGTCGCGTTCGGTCCCATCTTCGGCGACCCGGCGAAGGAGGCGAGCGCCACCCTCTGGGGAGCCCTCTTCTTCGCCGGCGTCCTCGGGCTGACGCGGGCCCTCGACCTCGAGAGCGAATCGGGCGGCGGCGACGCGCTCCGCCTCACGGGCGCCGATCCCTACGCCCTCTATCTCGGAAAGACGATCGCCAATTTCCTCCTCGTGAGCGCCGACTTCCTCATCCTCCTCCCGATCGTCTCCATCTTCTTCGACGTCGGAAATCTCCGCGTCCTTCCGGGCGTGCTCGGCGTTGCCGCCCTGGGGCTCGTCGGGTATGCTGCGTGGGGAACCCTCTTCGCGGCGCTGGCGCGGGGAATACGAGCGCGCGAGCTCCTCCTCTCGGTGGTGCTCTTTCCGTCGCTCGTGCCCCTCTGGATCGGCGCCGTGAAGCTGACGAACGCGCTCTGGGGCGACGGGACGATCGACCCGGTCCGGGACTGGATCAAGGTCCTCGCCGTCATGGACGTGCTGGGCCTGGCCCTGGCGGCGTTCTTGTACGAACTCATTCAGGAGGCAACCGAGTGAACCCGACGATACCCCGATGGTGGAGCGGTCTCGGCAAGGCGCTCTGGGCCGCGGCCCTGGCGCTCGTCGCGATCTCGTTCTGGATGGCGAGCCGGGCGCCGATCGAAGTGCAGATGGGACCGGTCCAGAAGATCGTCTATGTCCACGTGCCGAGCGCCATCGCGACCCTCATCGCCTTCGGCGTGACGTTCGCGGCGAGCATCGCCTACCTGGCGACGAAGGACTGGCGCTGGGACGGGCTGGCGGCCTCCTCGTGCGAGATCGGGATGGTCTTCGCCACCGTCGTGATGATCACGGGGCCGCTCTGGGCACGCTCCGCCTGGAACACCTGGTGGACGTGGGAGCCGAGGCTCACCACCTTCCTCATCCTCTGGATTCTCTACGCCGGATATCACGTCGTGCGGGCGTCGCTCCGGTCGGAATCGCGGCGCACGATCTCTTCGGTGATGGGGATCGTCTTCTTCGTGAACCTGCCCCTCGTCTGGAAGTCGATCGAATGGTGGCGCGGGTCGCTCCACCCGAAGAACGTGACGATGGTGCCCGAGATGCGCGTCACGCTCCTGGTAGGCATGGCGGCCTGGATGATCTTCTACGCGGCGGCGCTCCTCCAACGGCTCCGTCTCGAGTGGCACACCGAGGCGCGCGCCTTCTCCGATACCGCCGCTCCGGCCCCGTCCGAGGGGAGGGCCCAGCCGTGACCTACGCCATCATCTCCTACCTCGTCACCGTCGTGCTCTGGATCGTCTGGGGTTTAGCCACCGTGGCGCGGGAGCGCTCCCTCCGGGGGGAATAGGGGAATCGTGCGCGACCACCTAGACGAGCTCGAAATCTCGCCCGAGCTGGTGCATGAGATGGCCGATGCGGGGGAGGATTTCGTCCTGCTCGACGTGCGGGAGGACTGGGAATGGGAGCGCGCCCACCTCGACGGCGCCATCCACATCCCGCTCGGCGAGCTGGAGTCGCGCCTGGGCGAGCTCGAGCCTTCGAGGGAAGTGATCGTCTACTGCCACGTCGGCCAGCGGAGCGTCGACGCCTGCCTCGTCCTCTGGAACGCCGGCTACCGCAAGGTGCGCAATCTGACCGGCGGCATCGACGCCTGGTCCGAACTCATCGACCCCTCGGTTCCCCGCTACTGATCCTCTACAACAAAACGTAGTTCGGACCGCCCCCTCCTTCCGGCGGCACCCACGTGATGATCTGGTAGGGATCGGCGATGTCGCACGTCTTGCAGTGGACGCAGTTCGATGGATTCAATTTCAGCTTGATCGCGCCGCCCTCGCCGTCCGGCACCATCTCGTAGACGTTGGCGGGACAGAAGTGCTGGCAGGGATTCCCGTATTCCTCCCGGCAGCGGGTAGCGCAGATCGAGGTGTCGGAGACGAGGAG
>Ga0315278_10001899_pt1 | contig 18471 bp, 16 predicted proteins | sample YL17G06_0_MG_FD_203880 | JGI IMG/M metagenome (GOLD analysis project Ga0315278, IMG submission 203880) | Sediment microbial communities from Yellowstone Lake, YNP, Wyoming, USA - YL17G06_0 | ecosystem: Environmental > Aquatic > Freshwater > Lake > Sediment | place: USA: Wyoming | collected... | reverse complement strand
CCGGAATCCCTTCACGCCCGCCTTCCCTTCAGGGGGACGACCTCGGGCTGCCCGGCCAGTTTCGTCAGGCGGACGAAGACATCCTCCAGCGACGGCTCGATGGGGCGAACCCGGACCTTCGTGCCCGCCGCGGCGCTGAGGTCCCGCTCGACGCGCGCGTCGTCGACGCCGCCCTCGATGAGAAGGTGGAGGGCATTCCCGAAGATGGTGACGTCGTCGATGTACTCGAACCCCCGGGCGCGCGTCATGAGCGCGGCCACGCCCCCCTCGCACTCGGCTTCCAGGCGCCGCATGCCGCTCGGCGTCACCTCCGGCAGGCGCTGGAGATCGGTCGGCCGTCCCGAGACCAGCATGCGCGAGAGGTAGAGATAGCCGACCGTGCTGCAGCGCTCGGCCTCGTCCATGTAGTGCGTCGTGACGACGAGCGTCACCCCGCGGCCCGCGAACTCGAAGAGGAGGTTCCAGAGTTCCCGGCGCGCCACGGGGTCGATCCCGGCCGTCGGCTCGTCGAGGAAGAGGACGCGCGGCTCGTGCATGAGCGCGGCCGCGAGCGACAGGCGCTGCTTCCATCCGCCCGAGAGGTGCGCCGCCAGTCGCCCGCGGTAGGGGCCGAGCTTCGCGAGATCGATCACCCACTCCTGCCGTTCGCGCCGGCGCCGTCCGTGGAGCCCGTAGACCTCCGCGAAGAAATCGAGGTTCTCCGCGACGGTGAGGTCCTCGTAGAGCGAGAAGCGCTGCGGCACGTAGCCGATCCGCGCGCGCACCTCCTCGCTCCTCGCCGGAACCGGAAGTCCGTCGACCAGCGCGGCGCCCGCCGTCGGCGCGAGGAGGCCGCAGAGGATGCGGATGAGGGTCGATTTCCCCGAGCCGTTCGGGCCGAGAAGGCCGTAGATCTCGCCCCGTTTCACGGCGAGGGAGACGTCGGTCAAGGCGCGAACCTTGCCGAAGTCGCGAGTGACGCCGTGGACTTCGATGCCGTAGTCGCCGGGAGAGGGAGCGGGCGCCGCGGGCGCGGAGCCGGCCGTCACCGCCCCGACTCCGCCGTCCTGATCGTCGCCGTGGCGGCCATCCCCGACTTCAGCTCGGGGGCCGGATCGGTCTCGATCTTCACCCCGAAGACCTGATCGTTCCGCTGCTCCAGGGTCTGCACGTTCCGCGGCATGTACTCGGCGCGCGAGGAGATCTCTACGACGCGGCCCGTGAAGACGCGCTTCGGATAGCTGTCGACGCGAAGATCCACCGGCTGGCCCACGCGGACGAGACCCAGGCGGGGCTCCGGGACGTAGACGCGCACGGTCAAGGGGCCCGCCTCGAGAATGACGGCGACGGGCTGACGCGCGGCGACGAGGTCGCCGGGGCGGAGATCGAGCGTCTGCACCACGCCGCGGAGGGGCGCGGCGATGACGGATTCCTTGCGCTCCTCGAGCAGGAAGAGGAGCCGCCCCTCGGCGCCGTCGAGCGAGGCGCGCGCGGCGGCGATGTCCTCCGGTCGCGAGCCGCTCACGAGCGCCTGATAGGTCTCGCGCCGGCTCGCGGCGAGCGCTTCCGCGCTCTCGTACTGCTGCTGCGAGGCGAGGCCCCCCTTGAGGAGCGTCTCGAGCCGGTTCCGCTCCGACTCCGCGTTCTCGTACTCCACTTTCGCCTTCGCGATCTCTTCCTTCCGCGGACCGCGGCGGACCAGGTCGTATTTCGCGCGCGCGGCGGCCACCAGGCCCTTCTGCTCCGCGATCTGGGCGTCGGTGAGGGCCGCGTCGAGCTTGAGGAGGCGGTCGCCGACCCGCACCGAATCGCCTTCGTGCGCGAAGACCGAGTCGACGCGGCCGCCCACGAGCGATCCGACGCGCACGTCGTTCGCCTCGAAGGAGCCGGCCAGGATCAGCGCGTCGCTCGGCGATCCCCACGGGGCTCGGCATCCGGAGAAGGCGAGTAAAGTCAGTAGGACGAGCGGGGCGACGAGACGGCATCGGAAGAGAACTGGCATTCGTCTATTGTAGCGCGAAGCCGCTCATCGTGTCGGCGGCCAGCCCCCGGCGCGGGCGGCCCGAATCGCGTCGTCGAAATCGATGGCTGGCATGCGCCCCGCGCGCGCGGCGGAGGCGGCGAGGCCGAAGAGCGCGTCTTCCGATTGGGGGGGCGCGCCGTCCCACGGATCGAAGCCGTGCCGATCCCGGAACCGGCGGAGCGGGCCCTCCCACGAGAGAACTCCCGGATTCTCGACGATCCGGTCGGGGTGGCTCCCCTCGAGGAGCTGATAGGCGCGAAGTCGCGCGTAGAGATCGTTGTTCCAAGCGACCAGGCCGTGCTCGAAGGGAATCCCGTTCCACGCGGCTCGGACGACCCTCTCGGTCTCCTCGGCCTCGGCGCGGGCCGCGACGTCGCGCGCGATCGCGGCCGGGAGGAGGATGAGGAGCAGCGCGGCGGCGGCGAGCGCGGTGACCGCGGTGCCGGCCCTTCGGGCGAGACGCAGCGCGAGGGGGGGGATCGACGCCGTCCCGAGCGCGAGGATCGGGAGGAGATGGGCCGACGGATCGGGAACACGATAGGCCAGCACGAAGAGCGCCTGGCCGGCCATCGCGACGACGAGAACTCGAACGAAGGAGCGGCCGAGACCACCCGCGCGGCTCCCGGCCGCGGCGAGCGTGGCGGCGAACGCGAGGAGGAGCCACGGTATCCCTGTCACCAGGAGCCGCGCGTCCGCCTCGCTCGGGTGGAAGCCGCCGATGTAACCGCCATAGACCCGCCCCGCGACATGATTCAGGAGCCCGCGGAGACCGGGTTCGAGGAGGGGCCACTGGAACGCCGCCGGATGCGAGGCGCGATAGGCGATCCATCCCCACGAGAGAAGCGGGAGGCCGGCGCCCGTAACGAGGGCTGCCGCTCCCCGGGCGCCCACGGGTGCCGCTCGCCGAAGAAGCCAGAGGGTGAGAGGAAGCGAGACGAGAAGCGATGTCGCATGGTGCGCGAGCCCGACGCCGAGCGCGAGGCCCCACGCGAGCCAGGCTCGGCCCTGGAGCGGCCCCGCCTCCGCTCGCGTGGCGAGCCGAAGGGCGAGCCACGCGGCGGCGGACACCCAGGCCGCGTGCCACGAGTAGACCTCGGCGCCTGCCGCGGCGTTGTTCCAGATCGGCTGCGCGATCAAGGCGAGGAGCGACACGATCACCGCGAGCGCGCCCACAAGGCCCCGTGCGGGGAGCGGGGAGCGGGAATCGCGACCGGCGAGGGCGGATGCCACCCGGGCGAGGAAGAAGACGGCTACCGCGCTCCCCAGGGCGCTCCACGCGTTGGCCGCCACGGGCCACGAGACTCCCACCGCGTGGAGGAGACTCGTCACGACGTGGCCCCCGAGCGTGTAGAGCGGATAACCCGTCGGATGCGGCACGCCTCCCAGCGCGAGGGCGACCGTGAGTTCGCTCCCGTCGCCTTCGGCGTAGCCGCGCGGGGCGAGGAGGAGCCCCCAGGCGAGCGCCGCCATCGCCGCGGCGACCGAAGGCGTGAGCTCGCGCCACCCTGGCGATGCGCCAGGCTCCCTGGACGGGGCTGGTGCGCCGGAGTCCCTCCGAGGGGACTCTCCCTGGTACGTTGGTCCCATACCCTCCACATCCGAAACGGGTGTAATGATAATAACTTCCAGGCCTCGACCGGTTCCGGGGCCGGCGCCCTCGGGGGAGCCCGCGGACGTCACTTTACGCTATACTCTCGCTACTTCCATCGCCGTACGTGGCGGTCGCGGACCCCGTTCTCACTGGAGGCCCCATGAATCCCAACCTACAACAACAAGCCTCGTGGAGCACCACGATGACGACTAACAAGGCGTTGCTCGACTGGGTCGGCGAGATGACCAAGCTCTGCCAGCCCGATCACGTCGTCTGGTGCGACGGCTCCGAACCGGAGAAGCGCCGTCTGACGGACGAGGCCGTCGCGAAGGGGATTCTCCTCCCGCTCAACCAGAAGAAGCGCCCCGGCTGCTACCTCCACCGCTCGAATCCGAACGACGTCGCCCGCGTGGAGCACCTCACCTTCATCTGCACGCCGACGAAGGAAGAAGCGGGCCCCACGAACAACTGGATGGCGCCCGACGAAGGCTACGCGAAGCTCTCGAAGCTGTTCGACGGCGCCATGCGCGGACGGACGATGTACGTCGTTCCCTACGTCATGGGCCCCCTCGGCTCGCCCTTCTCGAAGGTGGGCGTCGAGCTGACCGACAGCGTCTACGTCGTCCTCTCGATGCGCATCATGACCCGCATGGGGAAGCCCGCGCTCGACATGCTCGGCGATTCGAACGATTTCAACCGGGGTCTCCACTCGACGCTCGACGTGAACCCCGACCGCCGCTTCATCTGCCATTTCCCCCAGGACAACACGATCTGGTCGATCGGCTCGGGGTACGGCGGGAACGTCCTCCTCGGCAAGAAGTGCCTCGCCCTTCGCATCGGTTCCTTCCTGGGCCGGAAGGAAGGGTGGCTGGCCGAGCACATGCTGATCCTCGGTGTGGAGAGCCCCGAGGGACAGACGACCTACGTCGCCGCCGCCTTCCCGAGCGCGTGCGGCAAGACGAACTTCGCCATGCTCATCCCGCCGCGCCGCTTCCACGGGTGGAAGGTCTGGACCGTGGGGGACGACATCGCCTGGATGCGCATCGGTTCCGACGGCCGGCTCTGGGCCATCAACCCCGAGGCCGGCTACTTCGGCGTGGCGCCGGGGACGAGCGTCAAGTCGAACCCGACCGCCATGCGGATCGTGGAGCGCGACACGCTCTTCACGAACGTGGGCCTCACGCCCGACGGCGACGTCTGGTGGGAGGGGATGACCGACACGCCGCCGGACGGCCTGATCGACTGGCAGGGGCGCCCCTTCGATCCCAAGTCGGGTGAGAAGGCGGCCCACGCGAATAGCCGCTTCACCGCGCCGATGGGGAACAATCTCGCGTTGTCGCGCCGCGTGAACGATCCCGAAGGCGTTCCGATCTCCGCCATCATCTTCGGCGGCCGGCGCGCCTCGACCGTGCCGCTCGTCCTCCAGTCGTTCAACTGGGTGCACGGCGTCTACATGGGGGCCACGATGGGCTCCGAGACGACGGCCGCGGCCACCGGGCAGGTGGGCGTGGTGCGCCGCGATCCGATGGCGATGCTCCCCTTCTGCGGCTACAACATGGGCGACTACTTCCACCACTGGCTCGAGATGCGCGGCCAGATCCCTCACCCGCCGAAGATCTTCATGGTGAACTGGTTCCGGAAGGGAGCCGACGGGAAATTCGTCTGGGCGGGTTACGGCGAGAACATGCGCGTCCTGAAATGGATCGTCGATCGCGCCATGGGGCAGGTGGGCGGCCGCGAGACGCCGGTCGGCTGGGTGCCGCGCGAGGGCGATCTCGACCTCTCCGGCATGGATATCGCGCCCGAGGCGTTCCGCGAGGCGACGGCCGTGCGCGTGGAGGAGTGGAAGCAGGAGATCGCGATGTCGGCCGACTTCTTCAAGACGATCGGGCCGAAGATGCCGCGCGCGCTCGAGCTCCAGCGGGAGCTCCTGGCCAGCGCGCTGGAGTATGGCGCGCCGATGGGAGAGCCGTAGGCGAACTCCGAACCCCGACGAGAAACGAGCGAGGCGGCCCCGCGAGGAGCCGCCTCGATTTCGTTGTGCCGCGATCTCGCTGAACCGGGAGCCCGCTAGGCCGTGAACTCCTTCGGAATCGCCGCCGTCAAATTCTCCCGCCCGTCCTTCGTCACGAGGACGTTGTCCTCGAGCCGGATCCCGCCCATGGGAATGAGCGAGACCGCCTTCTCCCAGTTCACGCAGTCGGGATAGCGCTTCCGGCGGTCCGGATCGTTCAGGATCGCGGGGATGAAGTAGATCCCCGGCTCGATCGTCATCGTGTAGCCGGGCTGGAGCGGGAAGTCGGTCCGCTGATTCTTCAGTGCCGGCTCGGTCCGCTTCGGACGCCCCGGCAGGGCGCCGCTGGCGTCGCGGACGCCGAGGCCGATCATGTGGCCGACGCCGTGCGGGTAGAAGAGAAGGTGAGCCTCGCGCTCGATGATGTCGTCCACCGAGCCGCGCAGGATGTCGAGCCCGATCAACCCTTCCACGAGATCCCGGCAGGAGCCGTAGTGGACGTCGACCGTCTCGGCGCCCGGGGCGCACGCGGCGATGGCCCGCTCCTCCGCGCGCTTCACGATCTCGAAGATCTCGCGCTGGATCGCCGAGAATTTTCCCGACGCGGGATAGGTGCGCGTCACGTCGCAGCCGTAGCGGCGGATCTCCGCGCCGGCGTCGACGAGCACCAGCTCGCCCTCGCCCGCCGCGCGATCGCCGGGGGTGAAGTGGAAGACCGCCGAGTTCGTCCCCGTGCCGACGATCGAGCTGTAGCAGGTGCGGTCGGCGCCGGCGCGGAAGAATCCGCACTCCAGCTCGACCTGGATCTGCCGCTCCGTCGCCCCGGGGCGAATCGCTTTTTGAAGCCGCGCGTAGCCGGCGGCCGTGGCCCGCACGGCGTCGCGCATCCGCGCGATCTCCGCCTCGTCCTTCGGGCGCCGCGCGTGCGTGAAGCGCTCTCGCGCCTCCACGGTGCGGGCCGCGTCGTGGCGGACGGCGGGAAGATCGGCGCCGAGATTGATCAGCAGGCGGCCGCGGCGCGCCGCGAGCCAGCCGGGAAGATCGCGCGTCGGGACGGTGCCCGGTTCGTTCTCGGCGCGTCCGTCCCAGACCCGCTCGCGCTCCGTCACCTCGGGCACGAAGTCGACCCACCCCTCGTGCGGATCGAAGGCGAGCACGGCGCCCGGCGCCTCGCGGTCGGCGAGCCAGAAGTACTCGGCGTGCGAGAGGAAGGGGTAGGTCTGGTCCATGCCGCCGGGAATGCCGACCGGCTCGCCCGCGGCGATGAGAACGATTTCGTCTTGGAGGCCCAGCGCGTCCGCGGCGCGGCGGCGGCGGGCCTCGAGAATGGGTGATGCCATCTAGAGGATCCTCTTTCCGAAGAGGCTCTCGGCCATCTCGACGGCCAGGACGCCGGTGGCGTTCCGCTGATCGAGGAGGGGATTCACCTCGACCAGATCGACCGAGACGATGTCGGCCAGGTCGCCGATGATCTCCATCGCGAGGTGCGCCTCGCGATAGGAAATGCCGCCGTCGACCGGCGTGCCCGTGCCGGGCGCGTCCTCGGGGTCGACGACGTCGAGGTCGAAGGAGAGGTGGATCCCCGCCGTTCCCGCGCCGGCGATCCGCACCGACTCGTTCACGATGTCGCGCATGCCGCGCTCGTCGATCTCGCGGATGGTGAAGGCCGTGACGCTCGACCGGCGGAGAAGGTCCCGTTCGCCCGGGTCGAGGTCGCGCACCCCGATCAGCACGGTGTGCGCGGAGTCCATCTTCGGCGCCCGGCCCCCCAGATTCACGAAGTCGGGATCGCCGTAGCCGAGGAGCACGGCGAGCGACATGCCGTGCACGTTCCCCGACGGCGTCGTCTCGGGCGTGTTGAAGTCGCCGTGCGCGTCGAACCAGATGAGGCCGATCTTCTGGCCGCGACGGTGGAAGTGGTTGCTCGAGCCCGACACGGAGCCGATGCCGATGCTGTGATCGCCGCCGAGGACGATCGGCGTGTGGCCCTCGGAGAGGCTCCGCTCCACCTGCGCGCGGAGCTCGTCGCAGGCGTGCAGGATGGCCGGCTTGTAGCGGATGGTGCTCGGGCCGACCTCGAGCGTCTCGGGGATCATGACGTCGATGTCGCCGTGGTCGACGACGTTGTGGCCCAGGCGCTCCAGATGGCGCTCCAGGTCGGCCACACGAATGGCCGAGGGGCCCATGTCGACGCCGCGGCGGCCCGCGCCGAGGTCGACGGGGCAGCCGATGATCTCGATCTGTCGCTGGATCTGGTTCATGGAATCGGGACGTCCAGCAGGGAGGGTTCAGGCGTCAAACGCCGAGCCCTTCGCGGTGGTGCCTAACGCGCGCGACGCGGACGGCGTTCGAAGGGGACGGCCTTGCGCGGGCGACGTCCGCCTCGCGAATCTTCCTTCGCCGGCGTCGACGACCCGCCGTGTCCTCCGTGCCCGCCTGAGGATCCGCTCGAACCCGAGCTCGAACGCGGACGCGACCCGCGGCTCGACGAGGAGCCGCCTCCGCCTCCGCCACCACCATAGCGGGCTCCGTGTCCCGAGCCTCCGCCCGAGGGCTCGCTGCTCCGCGCGTCGTAATCGAAATCGGGCACCATCACGCGGAGGATGGTCTGGCCGAGGAACTTCTCGATCGCCACGACGTCCTTCTTCTCGTCGGGCGACATGAGCGTGAAGGCGTCGCCCACCGCGTCGACGCGCCCGGTGCGGCCGATCCGATGGACGTAATCCTCGGGGGTGTGCGGAACGTCGTAGTTGATGACGTGCGTGATGTCCTTCACGTCGATGCCGCGCGAGGCGATGTCGGTGGCGACGAGAGTCTGCACGCGGCCGCGGCGGAGATCGCCGAGAGCCCGCTCGCGCTGCCCCTGCGTGCGATTGCCGTGAATCGTGGCGACCGAAAGTCCGCGGCGTTGGAGGATCCGCGCCAGCCGATCGGCGCCGTGCTTCGTTCTCGCGAAGACGATGACGCTCCCGACGTCCGTGCGGCGGAGAATGGCCTCGAGGAGATCGGCCTTCCGATGCTTCGGGACGGGATAGACGGCCTGGGTGATCCCGGCGGCCGGCTTGCTCGGCGGCGCCAGGTCGACGCGGCCCGGATCCTTGAGGGCATCCTTCGCCACCTTGTTCAGATCGGGCGGCATCGTCGCCGAGAACATGAGCGTCTGCCGATCGGTCGGAAGGAGACGCAAGATCCGGCGCAGGTCGGGCGCGAAGCCCATGTCGACCATGCGGTCGGCTTCGTCGAGCACGAGGATATCGATGAAGTCGAGCCGGAGCGCCATCCGGTTGTGGAGATCGAGGAGGCGGCCCGGGGTCGCGACCAGGAGGTCGAGGCCCTGCTTGGTGAGCATCCTCTCCTGAGGCGGGAGAGGGACGCCGCCGAAGACGACGCCGACGCGAAGATCGGTGAATCGCGCGTAATCGCGGGCGTTCGTCTCGACCTGGGCCGCGAGCTCCCGGGTCGGGGTCAGCACCAGCGCCCGAAGGCGCGGCGGCCCGCCGAGGAGTCGCGCGAGAATGGGAAGGATGAACGCGGCCGTCTTCCCCGTTCCGGTCTGGGCGGCGCCGATGATGTCGCGCCCCTGCAGAATCATGGGAATGGCCTTGGACTGAATGGGGGTCGGCTCCCGATAACCGGCCGCGCGGACCCCTTTGACGACGGCGGGAGGAAGACCTAACGATGCGAAGGGCATAGACGGGCACTATACTCGGAATCGCCATCGGTGGGTGAGAGAATCGTGGGATGGAGCTAGAATCGGGCAGGGCGGATCCGCCGAGCGCCCGATCGTCCCAATCGCCACGTCGATCGAACGAGGAGCCATCAAGCCATGTCCCAGGCCACACGCCCCGACGCCACCGAGCACGTACCCTACTTCGGCCGCTACACCACGCTCGTCCCTGACGGATCGATCGCCGAGACGCTTCGGAAGCAGAGGGACGAGACGGCGGCACTCCTGGCCCGCGTGCCGGCTAACCTCGAGGACTACCGCTACGCCGAGGGGAAGTGGAGCGTGAAGGAGGTGGTGGGGCACATCACCGACGCGGAGCGCGTCTTCGCCTACCGCGCGCTCCGGATCGGGCGCGGCGACGAGACGCCGCTCGCCGGCTTCGACGAGAACCAGTACGTCTCCGCCGGGCGGTTCGGCGCGCGCACGCTCGCGAGCCTGGCCGCCGAGTTCCAGGCCGTGCGCGAGGCGACGCTCCACCTCCTCGAGGGCCTCGACGAGGCGGCCCTTTCGCGTCGCGGGACCGCGTCGGGGAATCCGGTCTCGGCCCGCGCCCTCTTCTGGATCGCGGCCGGGCACGAACGCCACCACGTCGCGCTCCTGCGCGAGAGCTACGGGCTCCGGTAGCGCCGGCCGGGCTACGACCGGAAGGCGGGCGGCTTTTGCAGGTGGAACGAGGTGCGCCGCTGGAACGCCTCGCCGAGATCGAGCAGGAGCCCTTCGTCCCATGACGAGCCCATGATCTGGAGGCTCGCCGGCATGCCTTCCTTCCCGGTCCCGCAGGGAAGGGCGATGGCCGGCAGGCCGCACCCGTTGCCGAACGCGCCGACCGGATCGGCGTAGGGAAGCGTCTCCGCGAAGCTCTTGTCGATCGGTGGCGCCACCGAGAGAAAATTCGGCGCCACGATGACGTCGAAGTGTCCGTAGAAGTCCGCCATCTTCTCCTGCATGACGCGTCGCATCCGCATCGCCTTCACGTAGTCGGCCCCCGTCATCTGCCGCGCGATCCGTTGCTGGTGCGGCGCGTAGACGTCGGTGAGCTGATTCACGGTTCCGTCGCGGAAGAAATTCTCGAACGCGGAGATCGCCTCCGACGTGAGCACGGCGGTGGTCACCTCGGACGCCGGGAAGTCGGGGAGCTTGGCCTCCTCCACCGATACGCCGATCGCCCGGAGCGTGTCGAGCGCCTTCCCGAACGCAGCCCCCACCTCGGGCTCGGCACCCTTGGTCTTCACGAAGTCGGAGGGGATGAGGGCCGCCCGCACGCGCTTCCAGTCGCGTCGTTGCGCGTCGACCCGAACGGGTTCGTCGGCCGCCGTCGGATCGTCGGCGTCGGCGCCCGCGATCGCCTGGAGGACGAGGCGGCAATCCTCGGCGCTTCGGGCGAGCGGCCCGATCTTGTCGAGCGTCCAGGAGCCGACCATGCCGCCCGCGCGGCTCACGCGGCCGTACGTGGGGCGAAGCCCGGTCGTTCCGCAGAACGCGGAGGGGCAGAGGATGGAGCCCCACGTCTCGGTGCCGATGGCGAATCCTACGAGCCCCGCCGCCACCGCGGCGCCGGAGCCCGAGGAGGAGCCGCCGGTCCAGCGGTCGGTGTTCCACGGATTCCGCCCGGGCCCCTGGAGAGACGCGTTCGGATACCAGTAGCCGAGGCAACCCGCGAACTCCACCATCGCGGTCTTGCCGAGGAGTATCGCCCCCGCGTCGCGCAGGCGCCGGATGACGGTCGCGTCGCGATCGAGGATCTGGTGTTCCGTCGGGCGCGCGCCCCAGGTCGTCGGAATTCCCGCAGTGGCGAGGAGATCCTTCGCCCCGTAGGGAACGCCGTGCAGCGGCCCCCGAATGACGCCACGCGAGATCTCCTGCTCCGCCTTGCGCGCCTGCTCGAGCGCCAGATCGGCCGTCACGGTCGCGAAGGCGTTCAGGACCGGCGCGTGGCGGCGGATGCGATCGAGATATCCCTGAGTCAGCTCCACGGGGGAGAGGCGACGCCCGCGGATTTCACGCCCGAGTTCGGCGGCCGGCAGGAAGAAGACGTCGTCGCGGAGCATCAGCGGACTCCGCGACGGGCGCGCATGGCCCGGAATACGGTCGCCGGCTCGCTCCCCGGCGGGAGCTCGTAGTCGCGGATCGTGTGCAGAACGTCGCCGAGATTCTTCTCCTGCGTCCGGAGCTCCTTCTCGACGGCCGGAGGAACGGGCTTGGGCGGCTTCGGCGCCGCGGCCTTCGGCGCGGCCGCGAGCGAGCGGGGAACGCTTCCGGCGAGCACCGCGGCACCGCCGATGGCCAGGACGCCCATGAATCGCCTCCGGTCCATGGGCGACGGCTCCTGTGGCGCGGCATCCGGTTCGGACGTAGAGCCGAGAATATTCTTGGGGTCGCGAGCTTCCTTCGAATCGACCGGATCGACAGGTCCCATGGCAGGCTCTCCTAGGTTCGCAGGGGGCGAAGAATCGAATCCGAGGAATCTAGCCCCGCGCGAGGAGGAACGCCAGCACGGGGAAGGACGAGGCGGCAGGCACCAGAGGTGAGATGAAGCCAGGCCGGCACGAGGCAAGTCCCGCAGGGCGCCTCCGCAGCCGGCGCAGCCGGCGAGGACAAGCGCCCGAAGGGAGCTTGCCTCGCGCCGGCCGCTTCAACGCGGCGAAGTTCTATTGCAGAGTAGCCAACCGGTAAAGCCGTTCGACGTTGGACTGCGTCCACTCCTTCAATCGCTCGACATCCGCCTCTCGCCCCGCGCGCGCCACGTACTTCCCGCTCTGCGGATCCTTCTGTACGAGATGATGGAACCGACGCTGCAGGCCGAGGAACTCCTCGACCGGGGGCCTCTCGGCGGTCGCTTCGGAGCAGTCCTTCACCGAACCGCCCTTGCCGCGCTCCCAGATGAAGGCGGGATAGACGCCGCACTGCGCGCCGAGCTCCGCGAGATGGACGGTCTCGCCGTCCTCGAACTTCCAGCCGCTGATGCAGGGCGCCGGCACGAAGATGATGGCCGTCGACTTGCACTCCAGGGCCCTCTCGATCGTCTTCACGAAGAGCTTCCCGTAGGCCGGGCTCACCTGCGCCACCATGCCGGCGCCGGCCGCGATGGCGAGATGGATGTAGTCGAGCGGGATGCGCGGATTGCCCATCTGCGCGTCGCCGACCGGCGTCGTGCTCGTCTCCGCGAACGGCGTCGTGGCCGGCGAGTACTGGAAGCCGGTGTTCGCGAAGATCTCGTTCACCAGCACGAGGAACGTGATGCGCGACTGGCGATTGATCGTGTGGAGGAGCGACCGGAGCCCGATGGCGAACGCGCCGCCGTCGCCGCTCGCGCCGATCACCTGGATCGGCCGCTCGATGGCGCCGTGGTCGGCCAGGATGTCGGAGACGTCGCGGGCCGCTTCGGCCAGCGTCGGCGACGATTCGAAGACGTTGTGGATGATGGCGAACGACTTGGCGTAGTCGTCCGGCGATCCGTCGCCGCGCCCCCAGGCCACGACGTTCGGGAAGGCGAGGCTCGAGACCTCGGCGCACGACGTGCCGATCGTGAAGATCGTCTTCGCGCCGTTGTCCGAGACGCGCCCCACGTTCTGGAGCGCGATCGATTCCATGCAGCCTGGACAGAGCGTGGAGCCGGGGCGGAAGCAGGACTCCCGCAGTGCGATTTCCTTGTAGCCGCTCATAGCGCCTTCCCTTCGTGGAAGAACGCCCAGGGCGGCAGCGCGCGTCCCTCCAGAGCGCCGCGCCCGTGATCGAGCATCTGCTCCCACGTCGCCTCGGAGACATCGGCGCCGCCGAGTCCCGCGAAGACGCTCACGATGCGGGGCGGGTTCGTGACGTCGGCCAGCGCGTCGGCCACGTCGAGCGTGAGGTGCCCGCGTCCCTGATGGTGCGCCTGGTTCACGACCATCACGACCTTCGAGCGCTCGAGGCGCTTGCGGACCGCCTCGCGCGGGAAGGGGGTCAGGAGCCGCATCGCGACGCCCGCGACCTTGAGTCCGGTCTTCTTCGCGTACCCCTCGCGAATGAACTCGAACGTTCCGAAGTCGGGGCCCAGCGTCAGGACCGTCAGGTCGGCGGAGCCGTCGGACGCGAATCCCGTGGAATCGAAGAACGCGAGGCCGGGCCGCCCGAACTGGCGCTCGAAGTCGGCGCCGATCTGCGGGAGGACGTCGAGAACGCGATCCATCCGCTGCTTCTGCGAGATCTTGAAGCCCTGGAAATGGCGCGAGGTGACGCAATTGCCGAAGGCCGTGTCGCCGTTGATCAATCCCGGGAAGGGGCAGGGCTTGATCCAGCGATCCTGGAATTCGTGGATCTCCCGGTCCGGCTCCACCGTGAGGCGGGCGTTCCGGTGGCTGTCCTTGATGCCGTAGTAGCCCGGCATGACGGGCGTCATGATCTCGTGGTTCATCCCGAGGCACGGCGACTGGAGAACCGTGTCGTAGATCTGCTGCTTCCCGCGGCAGGCGATCTGGATGAAGCCGTCGTCGCGGTGGGCGAGCGTGTCGCTCGGGTCGCCCTCGATGCAGAGCGGGAAGTTGGCGGTGGCGCGATAGACGTCGATGAGGAGTACGTTCCCGAGTCCGCTCGCGCCGAGCGAGCGGGTCGTCTCGGTCATGTGATCGAGCCCGACGCTGCTCGTGGCGGTCGGGAAGATGAGATCGCGGCAGGCGGCCGCCGAGCCGACCAGATAGTCGGCAACCGCGTGCTCCGCCTCCATCAGTTTCACGCGCTTCTTCCCGCCCACCTGCTGTGCGACGTGGGCCGCCACCGTCTCGATCCACTTGGTCGAGGGGGTGATGGGGAAGCCGGCGAAGAGAACGCAGCGCCACATCTGGAGCGTGGCAATGGCCGCGGCGGTGTTGCCGTCGGCGGTGATCGTTTCCCGAGTCTCGTGGAGAGCCCTGTGCGCGGCGCGCACGGGCTCGAGATTCACGGCGTCCGGATAGATTTCCCCGGACGGCGTGGCGTGGTGCGCCATGGGCGCAGCCGGTGTGATCGAGTCCTTCACGACGCCAGCACCTCCTCCCAGCGATCCTCGAACGGAAGCTCCTTGAAGAGTTTTTCCGGGCAGACCGCGATGCATTCACCGCAGAGCTTGCAGAACGTGTTCACGTCGACGCCGGTGACCAGGAGGCCGCGCTCGGCGTCGGGGACGAATCGGATGATTCCCTCGGGACAGTTCGTGATGCAGTGGGCGCACCCGGTGCACGCCGTCGCGGGGTCCTCGAAGCGGAGGCGGAAGCCGCTCGGCGCGTAATCGGCGGTGCGGTTCGACTGCGAGAGCCGGAGGGCCGTTTGCGCCCCCACGGGGAGCTCGCCGTAACCGCTCCACGGAGTTGCCGGGTGATCGTCGGGGCCGGCCTCGTCGAACACGCCTTCGCGAACAGCCTCGGCCGACGCGAGGAGCGCGGCGCGGTTCCTGTCGAGGATGGCCGACGGGATGCGGCGCTTCTTCAGCGTCATGAGAAACGAATCGGTCATCTGCTCGATGCCGAACCCGCCGATGGCGCGGGCCGCGGCGATGTAGAGCGCGACGTTCCCGATGGGAGCCTTCAGGTGCTTCGTGCCGATGTCGTCGCCGGGGACCGTCACGACACGTCCGGAGAGGCGGTAGTGCTTGGCGCACTCTTCCGGGGTGTGACGCGTGTTCAGGACGAAGGTCCCTCCCGGTGGCACTCCCTGAGCGAAGTCGACCGATCGCGCCGCTCCCTCGTCCATGAGGACGGCCATGCGGGGCCGGGTGACCTCGCAGGCGGCCTCGACCGGACGGCGGCTGATACGGAGGAAAGAGCGGATGTTCGCGCCGCGGCGCGCGCTGGAGAAGAAGGGCCACTCCTGCACGTGCATCTCGGCGTCTCGAAGCATGAGGCTGGCCAGGCTCTGGAACGCGAGCACCAGGCCGCCTCCCGCCTTCCCGTCACCCCGGACCTCGAGGACGGAGGCGCGGATCGTCTCCTGGAGATCGGCGACCTGCACGGGCGTCTTCATGGCCGGCTACCTCTTCTTCCAGAGGATCGCGTGGCCGGGGCACTCGGTCATGATCTTGTCGAGTTTCGGCTTCTGCGATTCGTCCAGTTCGGCGTAGACCTCGGCGACTTCCTCGTCCTCGACCTTGCGGAAGGCCTGGGGCAGGAGCTTCATGCAATCGCCGCACTCGGTGCAGAGGTCCTGATCGACGTAGAACACGGGAAGGCTGGGCATCGATTACCTCCTTGGCTAAATTCCTGGCAAGACTTTGCCACAACGAGGCTTCGGCGAATCCAGGTACTTAGGTACCAACGGGGATGGACCCATTGCGCCATGCACCCCGGATGTCGCTTGGCCGTAGCCTACTCCACAGACCCCCCAGGAGGGGTACGCCATGAGGGATCGATGGCCTCGTTCCCCTCCCCAGGATTCCTCCACGTTGGAGCGCGCCATGCCCGAGCCGAAGAGCGGCCAACTCCCAGACCGCCAAGAGCATCACGTTGTCGAATCGCCCGCCGCGTCCCCTTCGGCCCCACGCTCGGAACGGCGCCGCTTCCTGTTGCAGCTCGGTCTCTTGGCGGGGGCGGCCATGCTGCCGGTCGCCGGGAGCCTCCTTTCGAAGAAGGGGGCGAAATCGGTGGTGGCCGGAGTCGCCGGCGCCGCGGCCGGCCCCGCCGCGACCCGGCTCGAAACCGCGCGCCCCGCGCTCGGCACCTGGGTGCGCGTGGTGGCTGTGGCCGGCGACGAGGCCCAGGCCGCCCGCGGCATCGAGGGCGCCTTCGCCGCCATCGCCCAGGTCGACCGCCAGATGAGCATTCACCGCCCCGACAGTCAGATCGCGCGCGTGAACGCCGCGGCGGGGATTTCGGCGGTCGCGGTCGATCGCGACGTGATCGACGTGGTCGAACGGGCCCTTGAGGGCGCGCAGCTCACGGGCGGCCTCTACGATCCGACCATCCTGCCGCTCATGCGGCTCTACGGCTTCTACGACTCGAAGCGAACGGCCTATCCCAGCGATCGCGAGATCGCCGCGGCCCTCCACGTCACCGGGCATCAATTGGTGGCCGTCGACCGCGCCGCGGGGACGCTGGGACTCACGCGGCGCGGCGCCGCGCTCGATCTCGGCTCGATCGGGAAGGGCTGGGCTCTCGACCGCGCCGTCGACGCGCTTCGCGCCGCCGGCATCGGCTCGGCGCTCGTCGATGTGGGAGGAAACGTTTACGCCATGGGGACGCCCGAAACGGGCGGCGCCTCGGACCCGGCCGGAGAGGGCTGGGTCATCGGCGTGGCCCACCCTGTGACGGGAGCGGTGGTCCGACGCTTCGTCCTCCGGGAGGAGGCGATCGCCACGAGCGGGAACGCCGAGCAGACGCACCGGCTCGGCTCGGCTCGCGTGGGGCACCTCCTCGACGCGAGGCGCGGGCGCCCCGCCGACGGGCCGCTCTCCGCGACGGTTCGCGCCAGGACGGGCGTCGATTCGGACCGTGGCTCGACGGTGGCGTTCCTCCTCGGCCCCGGCCGGGCGGACGCCTGCCCCGGCATTCTGGAAACGCAGTTCATCGGATGAACCACGCGGACCGGGAAGGGAACGGGCGCAGGCCTTGACGACGGAGCGGATCGAGCTCAGGACGTTCGGCCGCGGGGGCATTCACCCCGACACGCACAAGCGCGACACCGCGCTCCTGCCGATCGAGGCGATCTCGCCCTTGCCGCCCGAGGTCTGGCTGCCGCTGGTTCAGCATCTGGGCGAACCGGCGACGCCTATCGTGAAGAAGGGCGACATGGTCGTTCGCGGCCAGAAGATCGCCGAGGGAGGGACGACCGGCGCGCCACTTCACGCCACGATCAGCGGGAAGGTGAAGCCGCTCGACAAGCGCCCTCACCCGACGCTCGTGTCGGTCGACTCCATCATCATCGCGCGTGACGGGGAAGGGGAGATGGAGTTCCCCGAGGAGCCGGATTGGCGCTCGCTCCCGCGAGAGGCGATGCTGGAGCGTGTCCGCGATGCCGGCATCGTCGGGCTCGGCGGCGCCGCCTTCCCGACCTACCGCAAGCTCACGCTCCCGCCGAACGTCCGCGTCGACACCTTCGTTCTGAACGGCGCGGAGTGCGAGCCCTATCTCACCTCCGACTATCGCCTGATGCTCGAGGACCCGGTCGCGATCGTGGAGGGCGCCCTCATCATGGCCCGCCTCATCGGCGTGAAGCGGGTGATGGTCGGAATCGAGGCGGACAAGATGCCCGCCGTCGAGGCGCTTCGCGCAGCGGCGCGTGACGTGCCGCTGGGGGAGCAGACCTTCGAGGTCGTCCCCTGCGAGGTGCGCTATCCCCAGGGAGCCGAACGGCAGCTGGTCACCGCGCTCACCGGCCGCGTGATCCCGCCCCGTTCGCTCCCATCGGCGGTGGGCGTCTTGGTTCAAAACGTCGCGACCGCGCAGGCGGTCTACCAGGCCGTCCGCTTCCAGCGCCCGCTCCTCGACCGCGTCGTGACCGTGACGGGCCCCGGCGTGCTCCAGCCGAAGAACCTCCTCGTGCCGATCGGCACCCTCTTGCAGGCCCTCATCGACGCGAGCGGCGGGATGCGTCCCGACACGACACGGCTCATCGCCGGCGGCCCCATGATGGGACGCGCGCTCCCGCGACTCGACCTTCCGCTCATCAAGGGAATGAACGGGCTCATCCTCCTCACGGGCCGCGGTCCCATGGAGGAAGGGTACGGGCCGTGCATCCAGTGCGGCCGCTGCATCGACGCCTGCCCGCTCGGCCTCGAGCCCGACCAAGTCTCCATCCGTGTCGAGGCGGGGAAGGTGCTCGACACCGATCCCTACGGACCGATCGACTGCTACGAGTGCGGCTGCTGCACCTACGTCTGTCCATCGGCGCGGCCGCTCCTCCAGTTCATGCAGGTGGCCAAGTCGGCGCTTCGCCGCGCGGTCGAGGTGAAGGTGAAGATATGAGCGACGCCCCCGCCACCGCCGCCGGCCGGAGCGAGCCGACTTTCATCATCGAGCCGGGGCCGCACGTCCACTCCCCGGAGACGACGTCGAAGATCATGTGGACCGTGAACGCGGCGCTCGCCCCCGCGGCGCTCTGGGGCGTCGTGGTCTTCGGGCTTCCCGCGCTCGCGGTGCTCTGCGGCTCGATCGCGGGCGCGCTCGGCGCCGAGTGGGGCGCCAACCGGCTCA
>Ga0315278_10001897_pt1 | contig 18487 bp, 20 predicted proteins | sample YL17G06_0_MG_FD_203880 | JGI IMG/M metagenome (GOLD analysis project Ga0315278, IMG submission 203880) | Sediment microbial communities from Yellowstone Lake, YNP, Wyoming, USA - YL17G06_0 | ecosystem: Environmental > Aquatic > Freshwater > Lake > Sediment | place: USA: Wyoming | collected... | reverse complement strand
CGCAGCGCGATCTTGCCCGACTCGCCCAGGCGCGCGGTGGCCGCCTTCAGCGCATCGCTGGCCTGGGCCGCCGAGACCGGCGCGGTGCCACGCAATTCGCGCACCTCCGCCGCCAGACGTTGCATGTCTTGCAACTGAGCGTCGAGCTGGTCGAGCGCTGCCGGCGCGGCGCGCACCGTGTGCCAGGCGGGCTGGACCAGTGTCACCCACACTAAAAACAAACCCAGCACCAGCAGCACCAGCGTCAGTGCACCTCGCTCGCGAGGTGCCAAAGCGGCCCAGCGCCGCGCCAGCTGCTGACGCAAGTGCGACGCCGCCGCAACGCTGCTGCTCATCGGTGTGCCTCGGGCTCCGCGGCGTCAGCGGCGCCCGGCGCATGCAGGGTCGTCGCACTCCATGCGTGGGGCTTCGCGATGGCTGAGGCGCGGCGCGTCACGATGCCGCCGGGCCCTTGGCGCGAGCGACGACCACGCGCCCCTGCGTTGAGTCGACGCTCCAGCCGCCGGGGCGAAGCAGGCTGCGGAACTGATCGACTTGCGCCGCGCTCCAGCCGTTCGCCCCCAGGGTCAACCTGCCGGACTCGTAGCGAAGCGTCTCCGCCGGCGGCTGATCGGCAGGCCAAGCCGAGGCAGCGGCCTGCAGCAACGCCTCAAGGTCGGCGTCGCCTGGCTTGCCCGCGATCGTACGCAGCGCGTTGGCCTCGCGCTGCACGACGGCATTCAGGTCGCGCGCGATGTCGAATTCGCTGACGCCGGGGAAGGTGGTCTTGACCAGGCTGACGATGCTGGCGCGTTTGCCCTGCAGGCTGGACCGTTGTTGCCATGCCCAGAGATTCAGGCCCACGACCTGCGCCACGAGCAACGCATAAACGCCGGCGCGAACCGGCCACCATGCCGGGCTGAACCACTGGCGCAGGGTGTCGCGCAGTGCGCGCGCGCCACGCGTGCGCCGTACCAGGTCGAATTGACGCAGGTTCCACAGGCTGCGCGCCGCCTGCAAGGCGCGCTGGCTTGCCGGCAAGACCTTGACCGGCGAGCCGAGCCAATGCTCGGCGACACTGGCCGCAGCGGGGCTGGTGGTCCAGCGCGTGGTCTCGGGCAGGCTTGCAGGCAGCATGGCGCGGGCCAGTCCGCCCTCCAGGCGCAGCGCTATCACGCCGTCGGCGTTCGCCCAGGTCAGCACGACGTCTTGCGTCGATCCTGCTGCCTCTGCGTACGCTTCGCTGAAGTGGCCGAGCGGCGGATCGTCGGGCCACGACATCGGCACGACGCGGTCGACGAAGACATTGGCTGTTTCGAGCGCCGCGAGCTCGCCGCGCAACCAGCGCCGGTCGACCGCGGCGACCCAGGTCGCCTGGCCGGCCGTGGCCTGTGGCGCGAGCGCCAGATGAACCGCATCGACGTCGTCGAGCAGCTGCTCTTCGAGCACGCCCTCCAGCGCCGCCCGCAGCCGCGCTGCCGGCGCCTTGGGCAGGGTGATGCGATGCCAGCTGACGTCGGTGTCGGCAAGGACCGCGACGACGCTCGTTGCAGCGGGCAACAAGGACGCCGCGCTGCGCCCCTGCGTTTGCACGCCAAGGCCGTCCGGGCTCGTCACGAATTCATACTGCACGCCGGCACCGGACTCGGCCCGGCCCGCAGCCGAAGGCCGGCGCGGATGCAAACGCGCTCGCTGCGGAATCTGGACGACGAGGAGCGACATCAGGGGGCGGATGTGAAGCGAAGCCGTCGATTGTAGAGAGGGGGTCGGCGCGACTGGGTGCGCGGCGCCGACGAGCTCCGCCGCAGGGGCGACGAATCAGGGGCTGGTCGAATCGCGACTTGCGACCTGGGAGCGCTGCAACAACCTGACTCCCGTGCCGCTTCGCTCGGCCAAGGAACGTTGCTCAAGCACGCGATCGCCCAGACGCAGGCGACCGCGAATCTCGAAAAACTTCGACGCCACGCCGAATGGTGGTGTGGGGGCGGGAGTGATACCTGGAATTTGCGCGTAGACCTCGGCCGTATTCTTGAAATGGCTGCGTTGTCGCGCCTGCAACAGGCGTTCGGCGCTTGCCAGGTCCAAGCCCTTGAGAGTGGCAACCAGCACTTCGCGACTCGCCGTGTTGGCGTTGACCAGGGTCGTCTCGGGGAGCAGCGTGATGTAGGGTTCGAGGCGGCGCAAGGCTTCGCTGCCCACGCCGAGCCAGCCGAGCTGCGACACGTCGCGCGGCAGCAGCGGGGCGCTGCTGTTCGAGCCTGCCGGGCCCGCTGGTGCCAAGGCGGCGAGCAGGCCATCGGCAATGCGGTTTGCGACGTCTGGAGCGACCCCAATCGCCCGACACAGGCGGTCCAGCGCGGCGAGTTCCTCGGGAACTACCTTGTTCGAGTCGATCAGGTTGCGCAGGTTGTAGCGCGATTGCTCGTCGACGATTTGGCCCGACAAGAAGGCGTCGGGGGCATCGTCGGTGTTGTCTTTGTCTGCGGCAAGAAAGGTCGACAGACGGGCTTCGGCCAGGGGCACGGCCCAGGGCTCGCCCAGGTGGTCGACGCTGCTGGTGCGAGCGTCTTCACGCAGGATCAGGCGCGCCCAATCGAGGGCGCCGCTGAGGATCCAGGCCGACTGCACGCGCGCGCGTTCCGCCGCCTCGACCTGCACTGCGCGCCATTGCTGCCAAACCATGCCCGCGGCCAGCGTGACGACGAGCGTGACGATGATCATTGCCATCAACAACGCCGCGCCACGCTGTGCCCGCGCTGCCCCACGCCGGCGGGCCCGGTAGCGCGGCGTGGCTTGGCCCGACGCGACGCCTGGGCCCGGGGCTGCAGCGAATCTCATGGTCCGAGCAAAGTGTCGCGGGTCAGGTTGCCAGTGTTTGCGCCGGTGTCGGCAAACTCCAGCACGAGTCGGATGCCCGAGGGCAGGTCTGTACGCGCGGGCGCGCTCGCGGCAGTGGCGGGCCCGGCGACGCCAGCGCTCGATTGCGCATTGCTCCAGGCGTTGCCACGGTAGAAATAGATCTGCCAGGACGAAAGGCCATCCAGCGTGCGCAGTTGCCCGGCCTCCTGGCCCTGGAACTGTTGACTGCGCAGCCAGATGCCCTCCAATTCGGCACGCGTCGTGACGGCGGGGCTGGCCCAGCGTTGCAAGACGCTGCCGGTGTCGTCATCACGCATGGCCCAGGCGACAAGCTGAATTCCACCCGCAGCACGACGTGTCATGCGCAGCGTTGCACCATCGAAGCTGAGCGCCGGCACGCCCGCCGTCTCCTGCAACGAGGCCAGGTCCTGTTCCCATTGGCCGATGACCATGTTCAGGCGCAATGTCACCTCGACACGTTGCTGGCTCACGTCACGCGCACGCACGATGGCGTCCACGCCTTGCCAGGCCATTGCCGCCATCAAGGCCATCACGGTCAGGGCCACCAGCACCTCGACCAGGGTGAAGCCGCGCGAAACGGGGCGCGCCATGTGCATCGTCATCGTTCGCCTCGCTGCCGTCAGCCGCCGAGGATCGTCGACAAGACCAGAATGGTCTGCTCCGACTCGTCCAGCACGATCGCGTCGACGCGTCGGAAGCGCGGGTTCGGCGTGGCCCGAATCGCGAGCTTGCCGCGGTAGCTGCGGCCGAGCTGTTCGCACCCAAAGTCGCCGTCGCCGATGCTGGGGAATTGATTGGCCAATTTCAAAGCCACGAGCTGGTTGTCGGCACACCACTGCGCCGCGCTGACCTCGACCAGGCGCTGCGCGTTGTTCGTCAGCGCGCCGGCAGCCCTGATGCCCGCAGCCAGCGTCAGCGCCAGGATCGTGAGCGCGACCAGCACCTCGATCAGCGTGAAACCGCGCGTATCGGCTTGCATCAGCGTGGCAGTCCCGCGTCGTCGGTCACGACAAACGGCCCGAGCCCATCAGTGACCAGCGCCAGGCTGCGCGCGTCCAGCCGCAGCACGATGCGTTGCGCGCCGATCAACGGTTCCGGCCCGAGCAGCACGGCGTTTGCGCCGATGACCTCGGCCGTCACGCCGGTGGCGAGCCAACGCGTCGGCAGTTCAATCGACCCCGGCAACCCGACGAATCGAAACTCGACATCCTGTGCGGGGTCGGCGCGTGGCTCCCAGAACACAGGGGTGCCGCTCGCACGCGCCTCGGAACGCGCTGCCTCGAACAAGGCCGCCAGGCGCGCCGCCTCGTGTTCGAGTTGGGTTGCGGCGGGGTCACGCAGAGCCAGACTCACCACGGCGCTGGCGATGGCGATCAGCACCACCACGACCAGCAACTCGATCAGCGAGAAGCCGCGCCGGCGATGCCTCACGCCGCACGCCGCGCTTGGCCCGACCCAAAGCCCGACAGGCTCCGAGAGGTCATTGCCACGAACCGATTTCGGCGTCCTTGCCTTCGCCGCCGATCGCGCCGTCGGCGCCGAGGCTGTAGACGTCGATCTCGCCCTTCAGGCCCGGATTGGCGTATTGGTAGGGGTGGCCCCATGGGTCATTCGGGAGCTTGTCGACATAGTTCTTCCAGCGCGGGGGGATCGCCCCCACGCTCGGCTTCGTGACGAGGGCCTGCAGGCCCTGCTCCGCGCTCGGGTAGCGCTGGTTGTCGAGCTTGTACAGCTTCAGCGCCTGCATCAGGTTGTTGACGTCGGTGTGCGCCGCCGTGACGCGGGCTTCATCGGCGCGTTCGAGCACGTTCGGAACGATCAGCGCCGCGAGCACGCCGATGATCACCAGCACCACCATGAGTTCGATCAGCGTGAAACCGCGACGGCGCGGGGCGGATGAATTCAGCTTCGGCATGTTTGCGGTTCCTCTGCGGCGCGCAGGCCCGGGTTGATGGTACGCCCACCCCCAGCGGGGCGCCGCCGTGCGTCGGCTATCCGACGGACCACGTCAGGATCTGGCGGTCCTTTCGATTTGAGAGTTTCTCGTGCGGCCGTGCATTTCCCCCTGACGTGGTTCCATGATAATCAAACCATGTTGGCACGACTCGCGGCATTTTTCGTCTGGGCCATGGTGGCGACGTGCGTCGTGTATTGGTCGCTGAAACTGCTGGTTCGCGCACCCGGCGCGCCAGCGCATTCCGTGGCGGTGACGGGAGCAACCGCGGTGCGCGGTGACTTGACGCGCCTGCTCGGGGCCTCACCCGTGGCGCCGGTCAGCGCGCTGGCGACGGCACCGCAAGCGTCTCGATTTCGACTGCACGGCGTGATTGCGCCCAAGGGCAAGCCCGCCGCAAAACCCACCGGGCAGGGCGTGGCGTTGATCTCGGTCGACGGCAAACCACCGCGGGCCTATGCCGTCGGCGCGCGCGTCGACAGTGACCTTGTGTTGCAGTCAGTCAGCCTGCGCGGTGCGTCGATCGGGCCCGCCGGCGGTGCAGCGTCGGTGAATCTCGAGGCGTCGCCGTTGCCGGTGGCGGCGACGGGGAAGTTGAGCGGCTTGGGGGCTCCGGTGCCGCTGGTTGTGCCGACTGCACCCAGTGCAGCGCTGTATGGGGCAGGGGTGCAGCTGCCACAGCCGCCGGCCCTGGCCAATGCCATCCCCGCACCCGCGAGTCGGCAACCTTCCGGCGTACCGACACGGCGCGACCTGGCGAACAGCCGATGATTTGCAAGGAACCGACGGGCGCCTACAGCGCCATCGAAGCCCGCAGCGCCAACCCCGCCCGCCAGCGCTGCAGGAGCGGGTGCTGCTCACCCGGCTTGACCTTCACCACGCGCGCAAAGTCGACCGCCACCACGGCAGTGATGTCGGCAACGCTGAAGCGATCGGTGGCAATGAAGTCACGGCCGGCCAAGCGCTCGTTCAGCGTGACGAAGAACTGCTGCACCCGGGCCAGGCCGCGCTGCGCCAGCTCCGGAATCTGCGCATAGTTCACCGGGCCGGGCAGCGCCCGATTCGCCATCGCCGGGGCGCTGTTGCGCAGCGCCTCGGCGATGGCGAGCAGGCCCTCGAACTCGATGCGCCAGTTCCAGCTCGCGATCTGTGCCTTTTCCTGTGGTGTGCTGCCCAGCAGCGGCGGCTGCGGGAAGCGGGCCTCCAGCCAGGCCGTGATCGCCGCGTTGTCGGTGAGCAGCAGCCCCTCGTCGGTGCGCAGCGTCGGTACGGTGCAGTGCGGGTTAACCGCTCGGTAGGCGTCGCTCAGCTGCTCGCCTTGCCTCAGGTCCACCTGCACCGTGTCAAACGCGACGCCCTTCTCGGCGAGCAGGATGCGTGCGCGGCGCGGGCTCGGGGCTGTGGCGCAGTCGTAGAGCGTGATCATCGTCGGGGCCTTCGCGGGGATGATGAGGGCCGGGCGCAAACGCGAGGCAGTGAGGGCGGCGCGTCAGTGCTACAGCGCCAGCTTGTCTTGGGTCCGGGTGTCGAAGTCGCTGGCGTCATGACGCTCATGCAGTTGGCTCGACGCCTGACCCCAGGTGCGGTTGACCATTCGGCCGCGCTTCACGGCCGGGCGCTGGGCGATCGCCTCGGTCCAGCGCAGGACATGCGTGTATTCCTGAACCTGCAGGAACTCGCCCGCTTCGTAGAGCTGGCCCTTGACCAGGGTGCCGTACCAGGGCCAGACCGCCATGTCGGCGATCGAGTAGTCGTCACCCGCCAGATACATGCTCTCGGCGAGGCGCCGATCCAGCACATCGAGCTGGCGCTTCACCTCCATCGCGTAGCGGTCGATCGGATACTCGATCTTGCTCGGCGCGTAAGCGTAGAAGTGGCCGAACCCGCCGCCGAGAAACGGCGCGCTGCCCATCTGCCAGAACAGCCACGACAGGCATTCGGCGCGCTGCGGCTCGCCGGCCGGAACAAAGGCGCCACCGAACTTCTCGGAAAGATAGAGCAGCATCGCGCCGGACTCGAACACGCGCACAGGCTGCGGCCCGCTGCGGTCGAGCAGGGCAGGGATCTTGGAGTTCGGGTTCACCGCGACGAAGCCGCTGCTGAACTGCTCGCCATCGTTGATGCGGATCAGCCAGGCGTCGTACTCCGCGCCGCGATGGCCCAGCGCCAGCAGCTCTTCAAGCATCAGCGTGACCTTGACGCCGTTGGGGGTGCCCAGCGAATAAAGCTGCAGCGGGTGGCGGCCCAGCGGCAGGTCCTTGTCGTGGGTGGGGCCCGCGATCGGGCGGTTGATGTTCGCGAAGCGGCCACCGTTGTCCTTGTTCCAGGACCAGATCTTCGGCGGCGTGTAGGGCGATGAACCATCCATGCAAGGATCTCCAGGCGGGCGCGGGTGCACACAGTATCCGCGCAACCGAGTTGCGTGAAGACTGTGGGGCTTGGCGGCTGCGATCGGGCCTATCCACTTCGAGGCGCGGCTGACGCTGGTCGAGGCGCTGCACAGCCCCGGCATCTCCTTCAGCGCAATGGCCGGGAACTGCATCCGGTGCGCCATGGCAGTCGGCCCAGGGCCGGCCCGCATAATCCCAACGGCAGTCCCGCGGGCCAGAAGACCGTGACCAGCGCCGAGGGCCGCTGCAGCCTGCTGATGCCGCGCCCGCAGCACATGTTCCGCAAGCTGCAGATGGGCTGGACCGATGCGGGCCAGGCGGAGCGATGTCCGTGGCTGCGGATGTTTGAGAATGCGAGAAGTTGCACAGGTTGGATTCGATCTGGAGCAGGTGCAGCGATCGGGCGAACCTGAATCGGCTGTACAACGGGGACACCATTCCGTACACGAGACGAAGGCGTGGCACTGCATGTCGAATACGCAAAGCATTCCGCTGCATCCTTCTCAAGCTCAAGAGGTTGAGAAGTCAAGACCGCCGGAACAGGACGAGTCGCTGGCGACGGACTATGTCGACGACGAAGACACGGGTCCGGGCGAGATGGGCGTCAAGCCCTGGGACCCAAGCAAGATCCGGATCACGACCAAGAACTTCTCGCTGCGAGACGTGGTCGATCAGATCGCTGAAAGGGAGATCGATCTGGCGCCCGATTTTCAGCGTGACTATGTCTGGAAGCGGCGCCAGCGAACGAGGCTGATTGAATCGATCCTGCTCGGGATCCCACTGCCTGCCTTCTACTTCAACCAGGACAGTGAAGGGAAGTATCAAGTCGTCGATGGCGTGCAACGGCTGTCGACCATCTCGCTGTTCATGAACGATGGACATGTTCTTGACGCAATCGACCTGGAGTACCTGCAAGGTCTTCACGGGCTGAAGTACTCCGAACTCGAGCCGGCAGCATTGCGCAGATTCCGCAGCACGCAGATCGTCGTGCACGTGATTGAGCCGCAAACACCCGATGCGGTGAAGTACGACATCTTTGGAAGAGTGAACACGCTGGGCAGTCCCCTGTCCGCACAGGAAATCCGCCATGCCATGAGCAAGGCCCGGTCGCGTCAATTCCTGAAGCAGCTCGCGGAGCTTGAGATCTTCGACAAGGCCACGGGCTGGCACTACTGGCGGCGCGATCCGGAAAGCAAGGGTCTGTGGATCAGAGACAGCGGGCGCATGACCAATCGCGAGCTTGCCTTGCGGTTCTGCGCCTTCTTCGGCTATTCGGACGCGGAGTACCGAAAGCACCAGAGCCTGGATGTGTTTCTGGTCGAATTCACGCGGCGACTTGATGGCAACACTCAATCCGGGGCGGCATTGACCGATAGCGAGCGTATCAACTTGAGCGGGCTCTTTGAGCAGGCAATGATCAATGCGCATGAGGTTCTTGGGCAGGCTGCCTTCCGCCGTTGGCCGGCGGAGCAGGTGCGGCGCGGCCCGATCAATCGAGCAGTTTTCGAGTCGCAAGCGATCGCGCTTGCCCCCTACTCGCTCGATCAACTCATGGACAGGAAGGATCTGATCGTTGACGGCTTTCGCGCGCTGTTCAACGACGTTGACTATGCGAAGGCGGTGACTGAAGGTACCGGCAACCCGAATGCGGTCGAGACCAGGCTTTCTCGTACCAGGACCGTGCTCGCGGAGTTGCTGAAGTGATCACGAGGTTTGAAGTGCTCGGCTTCAAACGCTTCCACCAGCAATCATTTGATTTCCTTCCCCTCACTGTTCTGACCGGCATGAACGGAGCCGGCAAGAGCTCGCTCATTCAATCGGTCCTTCTGGTGTGGGAAGCGTCAGTCGGCGGCAGCGGTTCCACGGTTCGCTTGAACGACACGCTCGGAATGGACCTGGGAACTGCGGAGGATGTCCGCAACTGGAAATCCGGGGATCTGATTGAACTGCATGTATCGGACAACGCCGGCAACCGATCGACATGGAGTTTTGGCGTGCCGTCAGGCGAAGTCCCGTATCTCTCGGTCAAGAACAAGCCGGCCAATCAACTGATTGCATTCTCGGGAGAGCCGCGGTCATTTGCCTACCTCAGTGCCGAACGCCTCGGTCCGCGCAGCGTATACAAGGCGTCCTCGATGCCGGCATCGATGCTGGAGGTCGGCGTTTTCGGCGAGCACTGCGCACAGATCTTGTACCTGATCGGCGAAACACCACTCGATGACGGCGACCGACTGCACCCGACGCGCAAAGAAGGCGACCCGCGCTTTGTGAAGTACGAAGTCGAACGCTGGCTCAGCGAGATTGCAAGACCTGTCGAGTTGGACGCTGTCCAGTATTCCGGGTCGACGCTGACCGGGCTGCGCTTTCGCGCCCCGGGCGGCGAATGGGTGAAGGGACCGAACATGGGGTTTGGTGTCTCCTACGCGCTTCCGATCATCCTGGCGGGCTTGACTGCGAAGCGAGGCGGGCTGCTGCTGGTTGAGAACCCGGAAGCTCACCTGCACCCTGCTGGCCAGTCACGCATGGGTGTGTTCCTCGGTTGGTTGGCCGGTCGTGGCGTGCAGGTCGTGCTGGAAACGCATTCGGACCATGTGCTGAATGGCATTCGGCGTGCGATCGGGGAGTTTCAGTACCTTGATCACGACAAGGCCGCTGTGCACTTCTTTGGTCCAAGCAACGGCGACGAGCTGTCGATTCACAAGCTTGGCTTCACCACCATTGGTTCCTTGTCAAATTGGCCCAAAGGGTTCTTCGACCAGTATCAGACTGATGTCGGATCACTGGGCCGAATTCGTCGGCGAAGCTAGCTGTGGCCTTCGTTGTCGACGCTGCCGAGTGGCAGTTTCAGGGCTGGACCGCTCCTGATGTGCAGCGCGCCATAGAGTCGTTTCTGGAACGTGTCTTGACTGCTCGCGAAAGGGATGAGGCGGTATGGGTCGGCGACGACTTTCAGACGCGATGCGTGCTCATGGATCGGGACCTTTGGAGTCTTCGCTCGTCCGACTCGCCGCTGCAGTTGCCGGAAGAGATTTGGCAGGAACTCGTCGCATGGCTCGGAATGGCCCAGCGCTACGCAGATCAGCCTGAATGGCCAGAGGGTCTTGCAGAGGCGCTTGCGATTGCAGTTGGGAATGAGGGTGAAACGGAAAACGCTGATGTCGCCTGGGCCCATCATTCGGTTCGCGCCGGGCGTGCAGTTGCGTGTCTTGGGCTGCGGCGCGAGGGCCGTCAGGAGACCAGGTCCAGTCTCGGAACCGCCGCCGTCTGGTGGGTTTGCACCGAGGAACAATGCCGGGCGTTCTGGAACGATGGCATTGACCTTGAGGGTGACAGCGTGGCCGCGCTCGAGCGTTTCGCTGCGCACGCCTTTCCTGATCTGTACTTCCATCACGCTGTCTGGCGCGGCATCACCAGCCTGGCCGGCGGCTACGCGGCGCTGAGTGGCCAGGTCCGCAAGTACCTGACCACCCTCGACGCGTTGGGTCGATGGGCATTCACGTCGGCACCGCCGGCGCTGACGCCCGGCGGGCCGGTTGACCCCGACACCCACGCGAAGCCGTCGAACCAGATTGTTGAACGGCGCTTTCACGGGCTTGGACTGAACATGGCGCCTGAGAAGCCAAACGTCTTCGCGGACCAAAGATGTCGCGTCGCACGCGAGGTCGGGGTGGGCGACGTCACTCTGTATTGCGAGTGGCACGGCAAGCTCGAAATGCATCGAAACCGTGTGCACGTGCATCCGCCCGTTGCCGAGTCGGGAAATCGAGTTGTCATCGCGGCATTTCACGAACACCTGCCGCTGCCTGGTGATTGACGAGCACCGCGCAGGTCGTCCACCCCGGCATCAGGCAAACCTTGATCACCCTCGACGATACTTGCTGCGGTTACGGCTGTGCACTCAACCTGCCTGAGGAGAACACGGGGCAGTCGAGAGCATCGAGATCGCGCACTTGGGGCTGACGAATTAGCGAACTTGACACGAACGACTGCTCGACGCCGGCAGCCGCTGGCCGGCGCATGTTGTTGCGCGCCCTGCCGGCCCTGCTGCTGGCCGGCGGCTGGAGCGCTCTGCACGAGCGCGCGCATGCGGCGCTCGACACGTCGCTCATCGAACGCGCCGCGGCCGAAGCCGACCTGCACAGCGTGCTGGTCTGGCAGGGCGGGCGCATGCTGCTCGAGCACTACCGCCGCTCAAAAGACAAGCCGGTGGGTGACTGGTTCGCGCGCGAGGTCACGTTCGGGCCCGACGTTTTGCACGACATGCGCTCGATCAGCAAGAGCGTTGTCGCGCTGCTTGTCGGCCAGGCGGTCGCGCGTGGCGAGATCGACAGCGCGACCCCGGTGCTCGACTTCTACCCGGCGCTGGCCGACCTGCGCCGCAGCGGCCGCGAGGGCATCCGTGTTTCGCACCTGTTGGACATGGCCAGCGGCCTGGCCTGGAGCGAGACCGCCGCCACCTACGGCAGCAGCGCGAACGACGAGACCCGCCTCTGGTGGGATGCCAGCCCCGCACGCTACATCCTCGACCGTGCGCTCGTCGCCGCACCTGGCACGGTTTGGAACTACAACGGTGGCCACACGGTGCTGCTCGCGGACATCCTGGTGCAACGCAGCGGCCGCGGCCTGCTCGATCTGGTCCGCAACGACCTCTTTGAACCCCTTGGCATCACGCATTGGGAATGGCGCAGCGGCGCTCATGGCCAGCCGCTGGCCTATGCCGGGCTGCGCCTGGCGCCACCGGACCTGCTGCGACTGGGGCGGCTGATGCTCGGCGGCGGCGCCTGGCAGGGCCGTCAGGTCGTGCCCGCTGCCTGGGTCGCCGCGACCTTGCAGCCGAGCATGACCATCGGCAAGGGGCCCCTGCGTTACGGTCACCATTGGTGGGCCGGCCAGGTCGAGCATGCCGGGCGCAGCCTGCTCTGGATCGCCGGTCTGGGCAATGGCGGGCAGCGCCTGGTCGTCGTGCCCGAGCTCGACCTGGTGGTGGTCTTTACGGCTGGGGCCTACAACTCGGAGCGGATCGGGCCGATCGAGGGCGCCTTGCTGCGCCAGATCGTCGCTGCACTCTGATGCCTGCCGCCGCGGATTCGCGCTCTGTACCCGTCCGTGCCGTGGACAGCCATGCGCAGACGGACTCGCGCGGCAAGACCCTGCGCGCAAGGTGCGCGCGGGTGGCCAGCGTCTTCAGGTCGAAGTCGGACTCCAACGCCAACTCACCTGGGACGATTGAAAATCAGGCGGCGAAGCGCGCGTGCGGGCGCGCGAGATAAAACCACTCCTTTCCGGCTTGCGCATCAGGGTTGGGAAAGACGACGCGCCCGTCGACCCCGGCCAGCAGCTGCGTGCCGTCATGGCGCGTGCCGATGACCTCGCCAGCGCGCACCGCATCGAAGCTCGTCCACGCGCGACTGAAGCGGTCGTCGGCGTGGTGCCTGTCGACCACATGGAACAAGCGCAACGCATCAACGTCGGTGGCCGCGGGCGGGTCTGGCGCATCGATCAGGCGCAGATGCGCCAGCGTATTCAGGATCGCCCGGTATGCCACGTCCGGGGCCTGCGGATCGTCGTGCTCGCCGCATTCGAGGGTCAGGCCCCAGCCGCCGCAGCGCCGCATGTATTCGGTGGTGCCGACTCCGTAGTCGGCGTGCTCGTCCGCCGCAGGGGCGGCGCCTGTTTGCCGCACACGCCGCTGCTCGACGCCGCTGGCATAGGTGCCGAGCCAGCCGTCAACGATGCGGCGCACGCCCAGCCGCAGCGCCAGGCCCTCCTCGCGCGCGGCGTGACCGAACGGTTCGAGCGCGCCGCTGTTGTTCTCGGGGCCGACCAGCACAAAGGGCTCGCCCGGCGTGCGAAACGAATGCAGGTCGAGCAGCACGTCGTGACGCGCCAGCAGCGGGCACAACCAGTTGGCGATGTGGTCTTCGAATTCGCGCGGCTCGGCGCTCGGAGCGAGTTTGCGGTTCAGGTTGCGCTCGCCTTCGCGCCGGCGCCGTTGATAGGCCAAGGGGTTGGTCACCGGCACGAAGGTGACGGCGCCGGCGGCGATTCCGATCCGCCCCTGCTCGATATCAGCCAGCAAGCGCCGGATCGCCACCGTGCCGCAGGTCTCGTTGCCATGCACCGCGCCGGTCACGATCAGGCGCGCACCCGGTGTCGTGGCGGCGAATTGAATCGACTCGAAGGCGCGTTGCATCAGTGCTGCTCGCTCATTGGGTATCTCGCGCGCTCGAGCCGCCGCGGAGCAAGCTCGACGCCCCAGCTGGCCACCGGGCCGGTACGCAACTCTACGTCACGCCGCGTGCCGCCTGACAGGCCTGCAAAAACGACCCTCAGCCGCGACGGTAGTGGCCTCGAAAATAGGCTCTTCTGAAGCCCAGGGACGCGAAGTGGCGATACGCCGTGGTCTCCATCTGCGGCGACGGTGCCTCGATGTCGGCGACGAAGCATTGCGCCCCCAAAGCGAGCGCGTCGCGCACCATGGCCTGGCAGAGTCGCAGGTCCCAATCGAATGAGGGCGCCATCACGCCAGGCACCGGCGCGTCGATTCCAAACCAGACCATTCCATCGTGGTGCATGTACATGCTGCGCGCGGCAACGCATTGGCGTCGCTGGCGCAAGATGTAGTGGTGCCATCCCGGGCGGCCCACCAGGGCCAGCAACCACGGCGAAGTCGGCAAACCATAGGTCGTATCGATGAAGCTGGCCCACTCTCGCGCCGTCGTCGCAGTGACGGTTTCAACCTCGAGGTCGTCACCCGGCGGCAGCGCGCAATCGGCAAGAGCACGGTGATCCCGGTAGATGCGGTCCCAGCCACCGGTCAACTCGAAACCACTGGAGCGAAACCAATCTGGCAGCTCGCGCGGTTTCGAGAATGGCACATGGTAGAAAGTGAATGACTTGATCAGGTTGTGCCGATACTGCGCGAGCGTCGCGGCAAGTTGCTGCTGCGTCGCAGGCGCCGTCAAGCCCAGGTTCATCACGCAGTTGAAATGCGTGAACGGAATCGTCGCGCAGCGCGTCATCACAACGGTCTCGATGCGTTCGATGCCCAGGCCGTGAGCCTGCGCGAAAGCAACGGGCGCAGCGGCATAGAGGTCTTGCCAGGCGCTGATTTCGCAGGACTCGAGCCGAATCGCCAAGCCCTCGGACACAGCCTGCGCAGAAGGCGAGAACTCGTGCGGTGTCAATGTCGTGTTTGCGCTAGGGTCCATGCAATTCTCCGGCTTGAGTCGCTCACGTTTCGATCCCCGATTCAAGTCGCCGAGTGGTCCGCACCAACCGCGCGGCGAACCCCTCGGCTGCCACGGCCGTAGCCGCCGCTGTTGACATCGACCCACGCCAGCATCGCTCCAAGCTGACGATCGACAGGCGCATCGAAACCGCATTCGCCTTTGAAGTTGCGCGGGTTGCGCCAACTGCCGGCGAGCATGTCCCAAAGCGGAAAGTCGGAATAGTTGTCGGCGTGCACGCCGCGCCGGTGGTGCAGGCAATGCGCTTCGGGGCGTTGCATGAAGTACCCCAGCCACGCCGGGGTGTGCACGTTCCAGTGCTGGAACATGCCGTGGAAAGCCTGCACCACACCCACCAGCGCCGCGGCCAACGGGTCCAGGCCGAGCACGATGGCCGTGGCGAACAGCGCCCACAGAACCTGGACCACCATCTCCAGCGGGTGGAACAACACCGAGCCGGAGATGTCCACGCGTTGCGGCGAGTGATGCAACTGGTGCGACAAGCGCCACAGCGGCGACCAGAAGTGCGACAGGCGGTGGTAGAGGAACGAGATGAACGACAGCACCAGCCAGCCTGCGAGCGTGCCGCCAGCAACGCCAAGGGAACTCCCATCCAACCAACGGTGGGCTGCCAACCAGTCGGGTGAAACGAGCAACGGAACCACGGTGCCGACGGCGGCGATCAACAGCAGAAAGCCGATGCCGAGCCAGCGCCAGCCGCGCCGCGGCGGAAAGTCCCGCGCCGGCCAGCGCGACTCGACGCCGAGCATGACGAAGTAGAAAACGGGCACGAGCAGGCCCACGGTTTCGGCGAGTTCGGTGTTCGACATGATGCAACTCCTGAATATCGAGGGGAGCGCGCCGAGACGGCTCGGAACGCGGCCTGGGACTTACGCTGTATGTCTTGAGCGCAATGCTAAACCTTACGGTATAAGATTGCAACCGAAACAGCCCGCATGTCTGCATCCGCATCCACACCCACGCGCAGCCCAAGCCGGCGCGCCCGCGCGCCCGCCCCTGTCGTGGCGCTGACGCGTGAGCGAATCCTGAAGGCCGCGCTCGACCTCGCCGCCGAAGACGGCCTGGCGCAACTCAGCACGAGGCGTCTTGGCCAGCGCCTGGGCTGTGAAGCGATGAGCATTTACCACCATTATCCGAACAAGCACCACCTGCTCGACGCAATGGTCGATCACGTCGTGGCGTCGTTCGAAGCGCCCCCGCCGGACCTGCCGCCCCTGGAGCGCCTGCGCCGGTCGATGCATGCTTTTCGCGCCGCGGCGCATCGCTTTCCCGCGCTGTTCCCCCTGGTCGCGGTGCACCGCCTCAACACCCCCACAGGAGTGCGCTGGATCGAATCCATCCTGACCCTGGTGCAAGACGTCGTGAGCGACCCGGAAAAGGCGGCCCGACACTTCCGCACCATCGGCTACTTTCTGACCGGCGCGGCACTGGACGAGACTTCGGGCTACGCGCGCGGCCCATCGGCCGCCGACCCCGTGGACAACGCCTTTGTGGCGCGCGAGTGCCCGCGGCTGGCAGCCGCGTCGCGCTACTTTGATGCTTCCCAATGGGACGCGACGTTCGAACTCGGTGTGCAGACGATGCTCGACGCGGTGCAACGCGACGCTGCCGCGGAATCGGCAACCCGGCCCACGCTGAACGCTGCGCGCAAGAAGACCCGACGCGGCCGATGAGTCACGCGGGGGCGAATTCGACTGTCTTGCCGTCGCCGTCGGCGCCGGCTCGGCGGGTTGCCCGGTCGCGAACCGCTTGAGCGAATACGGCCGCCTCCAGGTGCTGCTGCTCCAGGCCGACGGCAGCGACCAGCGCCTGCGCGTTGCAGGCAACGACGGCCGCCCGCGAGCGCTCCATGGCCGAGCCGCATCAGTTCGTCGAGCACCGTTCGCGGGTGCGCGTCGTTCGAAACCTCGTGGCAAGGCGATTTGAAGCCGCGCCGCGCGCCGACGCGCGGCAGCGCGCGGCCTGTCGTTTGTGGCGCGATAGCGGCGGTCAGTCAGCCATCGTGTAAATACTTGTCACGACAGCGACGGTAGCAGTTACATACGCACGCTGGCCGGTGCTTGCAGTAGCGCGCGCACGTCCTTGCGGCGCAAACCCGAAAGCATGCTCATTGCCGACTGCGTGGGTTTCGCCTCGCCGAGCGCCATTTCACCGCTTGTCGCGGCAAGGAAAACCGCCTTCGGCAACTCCGCGAAGGCGGGGTAGGACACAGCGTGCCGCAGCAGTCTCTGCGCGACCGGTTGCATCAGCGCCGCTGCTTCGCGCTGCGCCAGTTCGGCGTGCTCTGCGCTTGGCTGCGACTGGAGCTCGGGCCGGGCCACGGGGTTTGCGGGTGGCGTGCGTTGCATGCGTCACGGACTGCGAGCTTCGATGCTTTGGAAGGGAATTGGCGGAGTGCCGCTTTGCAGTGCTTTCACAGCACACCCAGTAACACAACAGGGACCATGCATGGCAAAACGTTCCATAGCATGAGCGCATGCAATCGCAGACGTTGCTTGCCCTGGGCGCACTTGCAGGCCCGGCGGTCACGGGCGGGCCATGGTGCGGGCCGTGGCGGTCGCCCCGAGCGTGCGCGGTCGCGCTGGTTGCGCTCGCCGGCGCTGCGCTCGCCCCGGCGCCGCTGGCGACGCTGCTGGTAGTCGCTCCTGTCCTGGAAGAAGTGGTCTTTCGCGGTGGCCTGCAAGAGGCGCTCTTGCGGCACCTCGGCCAGCGTCGCGCCGGCGCCGCACTCAACGCCAACCTGCTGACTGCGCTCGCATTCGCCGCCGCACACATTGCGGTGCGTCCGGGCACCCTCGCCGGCCTCACCGTGCTGCCCGCACTGTTGATCGGCTGTGCCTACCAGCGCGGCCGCCGAGTGACCCCGTGCATCGCCCTGCACGTCTTGTTCAACGCGACCTGGCTCCTCTGGTCCGGTGTCTCCGTCTGATCTCAATGCCAACTTCGACGAACACCATGCATTCTCCAACTCCGAAACGCTTGCTCGGTACGGCGCTGCTGGGCGCCGTTGCATCGTTTGGCGCATACGCCGACGACCCTGTGAGCGGCGCCGCGCTGTACGCCAACAACTGCACCACGTCGGCCTGCCACGGCGCGACGCCTCTGACGAGCAACTCGAAGCTGGTGTTCAACGGCCGCAATGCGCGCGCCGTGATCGACGCCGCCATCAACAACATCGGGGAAATGAACACACCGGCGCTGCGTTCGGCTTTCCCCGTCGGCAGCGCGGCGCTGGCCAACGTCGCGTCCTACCTTGGCACCGCGCCTAGCACGCTCAGCTTCGCGTCGACCGCTGTCGGCGCCACGTCGGCCGCACTGACCGTCACGGTCAAGGCCAGCCTGAAGGGTGCGTCATCCGCGATCAGCGGCCTCGCGGTCTCGGCCAGCGGCGACTTCGCACGCTCGGGCGGCACCTGCGCCACCGCCGTCGGTGCCGGCCTCAGCTGCACGCTGCTCGTGACCTTCACGCCCACCGCCACCGGCGCGCGCACCGGCACGCTGAGCATCTCGCACAGCAATACGCTGACGCCGATCGTGATCACGTTGAGCGGCACCGGCTCGAGCGGTGCACCTGCGGCGCCGATCGCGAGCATCACACCGAGCGCGCTGACGCTGGCCGCTACCGCCATCGGCGGCACGAGCGCGGCGCAGAACGTCAGCGTTGCCAACAGCGGCAGCGCCGCGTTGGCGATCTCGGCGATCAGCCTGAGCAACACTGCCGACTTCACCATCGCCGGCGGTACCTGCAGCGCGGGTGGCAGCGTCGCAGCCGGCTCGAGCTGCACGGTCTCGGTCGCGTTCAGGCCCGCGGCCGGCGCCGCCAGCGTCCGCAGCGGCTCGCTGTCGGTCGCCCACAACGCGACCGGCAGCCCTGGGAGCGTGAGCCTGAGCGGCAGCGCCACCGCGGCGGCGGCGCCGGTGGCATCGCTGACAGCCTCGCTCGCGTTCGGCAGCGTCAACGTCGGCACGCCGAGCACGGCGCAGACCGCGACGCTGATGAACACCGGCACGGCGCCGTTGACCCTGGCCACGCT
>Ga0315278_10001894_pt1 | contig 18495 bp, 14 predicted proteins | sample YL17G06_0_MG_FD_203880 | JGI IMG/M metagenome (GOLD analysis project Ga0315278, IMG submission 203880) | Sediment microbial communities from Yellowstone Lake, YNP, Wyoming, USA - YL17G06_0 | ecosystem: Environmental > Aquatic > Freshwater > Lake > Sediment | place: USA: Wyoming | collected... | reverse complement strand
CAAAAAGCCGCCGACGTAAGTGCACAAGACACGCTCGCTGCAATGGCCAAGACCTGGGTAAAGCTTGCCGATACGGAGCGTGCCCGGGCTCTGGTAGAACAGTGGGAAGATCGCGCCCGCATGAAGAAGATCGCGTGAGGTCATCGGCCTATTCCGAACGCGGACTCGCGCGCCACCGCGATTGTTACCGGCTGATGCTTCATAAGCCGAAGCAAGCGCTGATTACCCCAACGCTTAGCCTCGGAGAGGTTTGAAAGCCTGTGATCGACAAGACGTTCAGCTTCTACGTCGTCATGTCTCTTCCTGGCACCTCGCCGACATGCCGTGGGCTCTGAGCGACTTCCGCTCTCGGGCGTAAAGCTGCCGTAGAGCGGACATGACCAATACGACCGAGTCTGACCCCAAAGCCGACATCGCACAACGTTGTACCTAGGCCGTCCTCTGGCTCTCTCTCGGATGACTGCCCGCCCGTTGGGGCAGGACGAGAATGCACGCGATCATGAGAGCCGCAATCACTGCCGAGGCAATTGGACGGCTCAAGGCGAGTCCGCCCTGGTCCAGAGGCTTATCCAGGAAGTCGCCGACGGTCGCGCCCAGTGGCCGAGTTAGAATGAACGCAACCCAGAACAGCAGGATGTGCGAAACGCTGGTCCAGCAATAGGCCGCGAGCACCACCGCCAATCCGGCCGCAAAGACGAGCGCTCCGCCTCCGTAGCCGAGGCCCGCGTCGGCTATCCAATCCCCCAGAGCAGTTCCTAAGGTTTGGGAAAATGTGATTGCTGCCCAGTAGAATGCTTCCACTCTTGGCGTGTTGACCGTTTGCACCGAAATGGAGCCGAGCGACCAATACCAGAGGCCAAGCACTGCCATGAGGCACACGAATAAAATCAGCGACCCTCCGGTATAACCGATACCTAAAGAACGGGTGGCAAAATCGGCCATCGTCGTACCGGCTGTCGTAGAGGCCACGATGGTGGCCCAATAGAGGAAGGGGTGAAACTTCTTAGCGGCAATCTGGACACCCACCAGCACCACTAGCGCCGAAAGAAAAATAGCCGTTCCCGTCAGATAGCCGAGGTCCATCGTCATGCTGACGGTATCGCCGCCGGTCTCGCCAAGCGTCGTCGCAAGAATCTTGATGATCCAAAAACCGAGCGTGACCTCGGGGACTTTACTTGCGTAATGGTCCGGACCGCGTGTCATCTCATTTCCAATTTAGTGAGAGAGAAAGTGCCGCAGGAACCGGCGCCGTCAGAAATGTGACCCCGCTGGGCGTTCGCACCACGCTCAGCTTCTGACGCGGAATGCCAGTTGGGCCCACTAAACGGGCTTAGAGATGATCCTCTCGTTTGGAAATGACATTGAATTTCTTGTCGAGCTTGATGTCGTAGCTCTTCCCATCGCTACAGACGACGCCCCCCACTTCGTATTCATCAGTCTCAACGTCCAGCTCTTTAAGGCCCGTACATCCCGCAGTGCGTAGTGCATCAACGACCTTGGCTATCTCGTCCAAGGACGCTGGCTTGGAGGCGAGTTTTTCACATCCCCCCAGCATGAATAAGAACATCAGGAGCATCAGACCATTGCGCATCTCACTCTCCAATCGCTGTTAGCCTGCTCATAGCAAACTTCCGATCACCTAGCCTACAAGTTCATGATCCCCTTTTCTCCCAGCAAGCCCAAAAGGTGATTGATGCAAATCAAGGCGCCATCCTATGGGACTGACATTGCTTGACTGAGATGGGCCGACTCTTGTTTTGAGCCTGCACGTAGAGGAGAGCTTCAATGAAAAGATTTGGAGTCATCGCCTTCGGTCTGACGCTTGTCGGGTTCATGTCCGCGCTGCCTAATCATTTGGTCGCCTACACCGGGGAGAAACTCGCAAAAGGGGCAAAAGTTAGTATTGAACAAGCTCGCGCCATCGCTCTGCAAACTAGGGCGGGAGCTATCACCGATGAAGAATTGGAACGGGAGAAGGGCGGCAGCGGTCTCCGCTACTCCTTCGACATCAAGAGCGGCGGTGCCGTGTACGAAGTCGGAGTGGATGCGCAGACGGGCAAGGTTCTCGAAAACAAGAAGGAAGGGTCCCACCCAGATTGAACACGAGCTTGCAGAAAAGAATGTCGAGCAAGTTCGTGCAGCTTACGCTCAATTCATGGACGCCATAGCGCAAGCGTGGTCGACGGCTCCGTTTTCGAAGTCGTCGAGTCCCGCCTTGTGGTGGACGATCTAATCAAGCTCATTTCAATTCGCACGATGAAATGACCTTTCAATACTTGAGACTGAGATAGCCAAGCAACAGCGCGCCAAGGTCACCGAATCACGCCTGGATGGTCCTCTCGGCCGCATCTCAGAGGGCATTAGCCGGCCTGTCGGTGAGCTTCGCCATCGCTTGATAGAGATCAATGCGCTCAACCTGGGGAGTTTTATAGGTCCGCAATCTTAATCAGCAGCGACATGTGTGCGCTGCCGACAATTCGGGTCGAAGTCCCGGATGAAGGAGAACGGTGATGCGTAGATTCATACAGCTCGGCGTGCCGCTGATCGCGTTTGCGGTCATGGGTTCGATGGCGCTGGCGCAGGAGCAAAGTCAACAGGGACCGACAACGGATCACAGTGCCCATCACGATCAGACAGGTCAGCAAACAGAACAGCCGCCCATGGATGGCGCTCCTATGACTGGAGGCATGATGGGTCAGAGCAAGCAGGGCATGGGTTCTGGCATGATGCAGGGCGGCATGGGTTCTGGCATGATGCAGGGCGGCATGGGTTCTGGCATGATGCAGGGCGGCATGGGTTCTGGCGGGGGCGCAATTTTCGGGTCGCGCGTGACGCCGATGATGAACCTGTCGGTCGATGACGTGCGCGGCTATCTCGCGGTGCAGCTCGATCGCCTAAACAACAAGCGGCTGAAGGTCGGAGACATCAAGTCCGAAGATGGAACCATTACCGCCGACATCGTCACCGTCGACAACTCGCTTGTGCAGCGGCTTAAAGTGGACCGGCACACGGGTATCATCGAATACCAGAACTGATCCAAGTCCGGCGTGTGCTGCGACGCCGATGGAGTAACATGACGGGGGCATTCACCCACAGCGGCCGATTAGAGAAGCGGACATCCAGGACTTTTTGAGCGCGCGTGGTGATTATCGACTCGGGCGGGCTAAACTCCGGCTAAAGCCCAGACTCGATGGCCTTGAGCAGCTGGAAGCGCATCGCGCCGCTATTGCCCCCCAGCGCGATCACGAAGCGCACTCGCCCATGCTTTGAGGTGTCGGCGTAGCCCGCCAGCGTGCGGACGCCGGAAAAGGTGCCGGTCTTGTTCAAGCCGCCGTCATGCCCGTGGAGCAGGTCGGCGTGGGGCGCGAACAGCTCGAGCACCTTGGCGAGGCCGCGGGCGGTGAAGCGGTTGTCGCGGCTGATGCCGGAGCCCTCCTCGAGATGGATGGCGTCGGCGAGCCCGTTGGCGGCAAGCATCCCGTTCGCGACCTTGAGTGACTTCTCCAGGCTGACGGCTCCGCCCAGGGTCCCGCCGATCTCCAGGAAGACCTGGTTGGCGATGTAGTTGTTGGAGGCGATGAGCAGTTGGATGAGGATCTGCGAGAGGGTGCGGGACTGGCGGTGAACATAGACCGGCTTCAGCCCCTCGGTCACCGATCCGGTGGAGATCTCGCCCTTGACGCTGCCGCCCGCCCGCTCGATGAAGGCGGCGATCAGCTCGCCGGCGTATTGCAGGCTTACCGCCGGGTTCTTGCTCAGGCTGATCCGGCCGCGGCCCTGGGGGCCCCGCGCCTGGAACTGGCTGATCGCCAGCGGCGTGATCGGCGTCTGTTCCTCGGCGGAGCGGACCGTCTTGCCCTTGCGCACGGCGGCGATCGTGTTGAAGTTCACCGCCAGCGCCGAGTTCAGCGCGTCGTAGGATTCGTTGGTGTCCTCGATGCCCGGGATACGGAGATCGGAGGGGTAGTGGCTCGCATCGAGCACGATGCCGGTGATCGGCTCCTTGCCGATCGCGGCGACCAGTTCCGTCGCAAGGGGCGCCAGCTCCTCGGAGATCAGGAAGGGATCGCCGCCACCGCGCACGTACAGCACCCGCTTGTCGTCGAGGTAGAAGCGTGTCTCGAAGCGGTAATCGCCGCCCAGCACCTCCATCGCCAGCCAGGCTGTCACGATCTTGGTGACGGAGGCCGGGACGAATGGCTCATCCGCGTTCTGGGCGATCAGCTCATTGCCCTTGTCGTCCATCACGAGCACCAGCCCCGACGGAGCGAGCGCCGCGACCTTCTCCTTGGCGCCGGCCAAGGCCGGGACTGGCAGAAGAAGCAGAGCGCAGGCGAGGGCGGGCAGGCGAGACCACATGGCGACTCCGGCGCGGGCGCAGCGTCTGCAACTTGCGGACCTATGCTAGGTGACACTCAAGCGTTAAGTCAGTCAGATCGCAGAATTTCCGCTTATGGCAGATTTTGTTGAAAAACTCTTCGAGTAAGCACTTCCGCTACGTTGCGGAGAATGCCATTCCGCGACCCAGCTGATCGCGTATCCTGATTCCAAAAATCCCGCGAATGTCTCAGAAGTTCCAGGTTTTTATGACAATGTCTGTGCCTACTGTTGTGAGCCAGAAATGAAACCACACAAAATGAAACCATTCAGATCCCCAATTCTTGCGCTCGGTGCATGCCTCCTTGCCACCATGGGATATTCGGTCGAGACCCATGCTCAAGCTGAGGAAAATGCCAATTTCCAGGCTGGGATCGCAGCTTATCAAGCCAGCGACCTGCCACTCGCCTACAAAGAGTTCCTCGCAGCTGCTAAGGAAGGCCACGCCGATTCCCAATTCAATGTGGCCTTGATGTATGAGCAAGGCATGGGAGTTGGAAAAGATGAGAAGGAAGCGGTTGTTTGGTACGACAAAGCCGCCTCGCAGGGAAATGCAGCCGCGCAATTCAATCTGGGAGTGCTCTACGAAAATGGTCGTGGCACTGAGATTGATTTCGCAAGAGCCAATGAGTTGTATCGCAAGGCGTCGGTGCAGGGCGATGCGCTGGCCATCGGAAATCTAGGCATGCTGTATGTGCGTGGCCAGGGTGTGAAAGAAAACAAGGTCGCGGGCGTGGCGCTGCTCTTGGTTTCTGCTACCCTAGATCCTTCATCCGAAAACCATGCCAAACAGAATCTTTCAGGCACTCGCGGACTAACGACTGAGATGGTCGTCGCAGCCCAAGCACTCTCCCAAAAATTTAGTAGTGCGAATAATTTGCTGGTGCCGCTCGATCAGTACTTGAAGGAATCAGAGAATAGCACCGAGAATAAATAGCAACCCGTGCTCAGTAATTTCCTGGAAACTCGCCCTTGGCCCCACGCAGACCTTTCGTGCTGTGCCAAAAGCGTCAGCTCATGGTTGAACAAGCGACGTCGGCGAATCTTATGTCCGGTAGTGAGAGCGCTCCGGACGACGCCACGACCAACTGATATCGACGCTCGTGAACCCTAAGCGGACCTGGATGGCGTAACGATGCTCTTACAGTCGGATGCAGAAGCAGCGGTATCACCGAAAGGGCTTGGCGCGCAGATCATAAGCCGGCCAAATCTCGCCGCATAACTCGTCGCTCGAGCAGAAGCGCGCACCTTAACGCATTACCAAACCCGAACGCGATCTTTGGGGGCGAGGTAGAGCTTGTCCGTCTCCTTGATGGAGAAGGCGGCGTACCAAGGATCGAGATTGCGGACCGTGAGCGCGCGATATTGGGCGGGCGCGTGGCCGTCTTTGATCAGGAGCTGACGCAGAGCCTCGGGGCGCCTGTAGACGCACCAGCTTTGCGCATAGGCAAGGAAGAATTGCTGGTCGCCGGTGAGGCCGTCGACGGCGGGCGCTTCCTTGCCGTGGAGGGAGGCACGATAGGCGTCGTACGACGCCTCGAGACCCGCTAGGTCAGCAATGTTCTCACCCAGTGTCTGCTGACCGTTCACGCCGAGATCGGGCAAGGGTTTGTACCCGTCGAACTGTTTTGCGAGCGCTTCGCCCGCCGCCTTGAACTGCTTCAGATCGGCGTCAGTCCACCAGTTGCGCAGTTGGCCTCGGGCGTCAAACTGCGCGCCCGTGTCGTCAAAGCTGTGGCTGATCTCGTGCCCAATCGCGGCGCCGATGCCCCCATAGTTAGCCGCGGCAGGTGCGGCGGGATCGTAGAACGGGCGCTGCAAAATGCCCGCAGGAAAGTTCAGCGCATTTAGAATCGGCAGGCTGACCGCGTCTACGACTTGGGGCGTCATCACCCACTCCTTGCGGTCGACCGGCTTGCCGATCAGCGAGCGGCGATAGTTGTACTCGAAGGTCTCCGAACGCTCGGCGTTGCCGACGGCGTCACCGCGTACAACTTTAAACGCGTAATAGTCGCGCCATTTGTCAGGGTAGGCGATGCCGACCACCAATGTGGTCAGCTTGCGCTTCGCCTCCGCCTTCGTCTTCGGCGACATCCATGCCACCGCGTCAATGCGATTGCGATAGGCGGCGGTGATGTTGACGACCATGGCCTCCAGCTGCGTTTTGGCGGATGCCGAAAAGTACTTCGTCACGTAAAGCTTGCCGACGGCCTGCCCCAGTGCGTCGTTGGTGGCGTCGACGGCCCGCTTCCACCGCGCGCGTTGTTCGGGCGTGCCTTGCAAGATCGTTTCGTACAAAAGGAAGTGTTCGTCCGAGAATGCTTTCGGCAGGAATGCCGAATAATGATCGATGACGCGCAAAGTCAGATAATCCTTCCAGTCGTCGATACTCTCGCTCGCGACGAGGGCGGAGCAGCCTTTGACCGCGCCGGGCTGCCAGACGATGTACGTCTTATGCTTGTCGAGGCCGGCGGCCGCAAAGTAGGCGTTCCAATCGAGCCCAGGGGCTTTTGCAGTAAAGTCGCCGCGCGCCCACAGGTTGTTGCCTTTTTGGATGTCGCCGCTTTCGCTACGGCTGGCGTGGCTTTGGGCGATCTTCGTTTCGAGCGCCATAATGCCGGACGCCTTCGCCTCTGCGTCTGCGATTCCCGCAAGCTTCAGTAGGCCAGTGATGTGCGCGAGATAGGCTGTGCGCGCTTTCTTCATCGCGTCCGCGTCCGAGAGATAGTACTCGCGGTCCGGCATGCCGAGCCCGCCTTGGAACAGGAACGGCGAGTAGCGGGTCGGATCTTGGAATGAAGGCGAGACCCACAGGCCGAACAGGTTATCGGTGTAGAGATTAGTCGCGTTCAGGATGTCGATGTCAGCGCGCAAGCCTTCACCGAGGTAACGTGCGAGGGCGGTGCGGTCGCCGATCGCCGCGATCTTCGCGAACATAGGTTGTAGCGGCGTGATGCCCTTCGCTTCGATGCCGGCTTCGTCCATGAAGCTGGCGTAGTAGTCGCCGACCTTCTGCGCATCGGAGCCGGGCTTCGCGTTCTGTGCCGCGGCTTGGATGAGGTCGACAGTGCGTTTCTTGGTCTCCTCCGTCAGGACTGCGTCCACCCCATAGGAGCTACGGTCGGCGGGAATTGGATGCGCCTTTGCCCAGGCGCCGTTCGCGTAGGTCCAGAAGTCATCGCCAGGCGCCGTGGAGGTGTCCATCGCATCACGTTCGATGCCAACGGCAAGAGCAATGAACGAGGTGACGGCGAAAAGCGCGCCGACCAATGATGTGCGGAGCATGGTGTCACTTGTGCTGTTCTGGCGGGGATTCACCTTGATGTCAGCGTCTGGGCACTTAGCTGACGTTAGACTCCTCAGTCCTAGACGTCAGCTAGACGACCTATGCGATGTCCGGAAACTTACGTTCCCTACTGACCGCGAGCAACCGCATCGGGAGGATGTCTGCTTATGGCAGATACCGTTGATAAAGTCGGACAGCGACCGCGTTCGCGCAACAATCGAATCCATATAGGCTTCATTGCGAACCATTGTTGCGCAGTGCGCTCGTCTCACGAATCAATATTGCTCGGTCGCCTGCTCCAAAACGTTTATCAACACAATCGGCATGAAGCGGACCCAGTAACTTCGCGGGCGAACGTCCGCTTACGGGGGGTGAAGCGGACCTCCGCGAGCGCGATACTCGCGATACTGATGTCGCAGAATGGCCCTTAGCGGACCATTCCGAACATAGTGGCGGAAAGGAATATCAACATCCCTTCCTTGGCTTCAGCCGTGAGTGCAACTGGACAATAGTACGCGGCGGTCCTACCTCCCTCCAACCCAAAGGGAGGTAGGCGGTCGGTTAGATCAGCCCCTTACAACCTAAGGCCAGGTCATATGGCGCGCGCTTTGTCGGAAGTTTCCGTTTCGAACAACGACGCTCACACTGGACGGTGTGCGCGAAGTGACTTTTGGGCGCTTACGCTCGGCAGCATCGGTGTCGTTTACGGCGATATCGGCACGAGTCCACTCTACGCTATGCGTGAGTCAGTCTTGGCGGCACGCGGCGTGAGCGAAGCCGCCAGCGCGGAAATCATTCTGGGTATCCTGTCTTTGATCATCTGGGCGCTGATCCTCGTGGTCACGGTAAAATATGTGCTGCTCCTGTTGCGCGCCGACAACGACGGTGAAGGTGGCACACTCGCGCTGACGGCCTTGGCGCAGCGTGCACTTGGTGGACGTAGCTTGCCAATTGACTCCTGCCGCATGCGGGACGGGCTAAAATTTCGGGCGGCAGCGTCGTCGTGAAGCAGAGTTAGCACTAGGTGCCGCTAGGACAGAACGGCAAGCACGCGTGAAAAGGCCCGGACACGACGGCAAGCACGCCTGACGAGCCAAACCACGATGGCCAAGGCAATAATGGCGGCGATGATTCCCGGATCGTAATGCCGTCCCATTGGTGACCGCTTGACACGCCTATTCCCAATCACCCACGCTCTCACGCGTTCCGGGGAGCATATAGGTCGCAATAGCCCATGGGGCTAATTCTGCCTTCGACTACGAGGCGAGACATGTCACCCAGACATCCGGTCATTGCTATCACGGGTTCGTCAGGAGCGGGCACGACGACCGTGACGACGACCTTTCAGCAGATCTTTCGTCGCGAGGGTGTTAGGGCGGTGATCGTCGTCGGCGATGCCTTTCATCGCTACGATCGGAATGACATGCGAGCGAAGATGGCCGAGGTGCAGACCAAGGGTCAGATGCATTTCAGCCATTTCGGTCCCGAGGCCAATCTCTTCGAGGAACTCGAGACGTTATTTCGCGTCTATGGAGAAAGCGGAATAGGGAAGGTGCGCAAGTACCTTCATGATGAGGAAGAGGCCGCGCCCTACAAACAGGAGGCCGGGACCTTCACACCCTGGGGGGACATACCGCCAGACACTGACATGCTTTTTTACGAGGGGCTGCATGGGGCAATCGTCACCGAGACGGTTAATGTCGCGCAGCATGCCGATCTCCTTATCGGCGTCGTGCCGGTCATCAACCTCGAATGGATTCAAAAGCTCCATCGCGACAAGATGGCGCGCGGCTACACGCAAGAGGCAATAGTCGACACGATCCTTCGCCGCATGCCTGACTACGTGAACTACATCTGTTCCCAATTCTCGCAGACGCATGTCAATTTCCAGCGTGTCCCGACCGTCGACACATCGAACCCGTTCATTGCGCGTGACGTTCCGAGCCCGGACGAAAGCATGCTCATCATTCGCTTTAAGAACCCGAGGGGCATCGACTTCCAATATCTCCTGTCGATGTTGCCGGACTCCTTGATGTCGCGGCCAAACACCATAGTTTGCCCCGGCAGCAAGATGCCGCTCGCGATGCAACTCATCTTCACACCCATGATCTGGCAGCTGATGGACCAAAAAAAGCGGTGTGCTCTCCGCATTCCAAACCGGAAATCCGGCAAGCATAAGCACCGCTAAAATCCCAATGACTAGCTTGCGCATGGCCAAGACGTGAGCTGATCCGTCAGTGACCATGGTCAGTCTCGCGCTCAGATGGTCATTCTCGACCATTTTAATGTAGGAGCGTAAGCTAGATAGGCTGAGCGCGACGGGCGCTCGGTTCAGTTTGTGGAGTCATCCCATGCGCAAAGCACTCGTGTTTATCCTGGGGCTTGCCGCAGTTGCCTTGTTCTCCCACGAAGCCGCCGCCGTGAAGCTTACGCAGCAGCAGGTCGAGACCGTTTGTGGGAGCGGTCTTCAGTCGGGCCACAATTCTTCTGGTTGTAAGAAAAAGTGCGGTCTGAATAATGAGCATGACTGCGAATACAGTTGTTACAAGGGGAAGGATTGCCAAGGCGTCTGTACCACCTGCGGGGTTAAGGGGCGCGCTGTACTATTCCCAAATTTTTATGCCAATCGGGTAGTCAAGCGAGCCGCGAGAGGTTCGCAATAACCCGTATTCATTTGATCCAGGACGCATCGCGTTTTCAGAAGCGGCTGGGGCCAGTCGGCTCGGGCGTGAACTCATCAACACGCCCGTCGATGGCCTGCCAGAGTCCGCTTGAAGCCGTAAGCGGCCTTCCTTTGTGGCCGGCGGCACTTCCGGATGGTGCCGATTGTGTTGCAAAACGATTCTGAGTTCTCCGCGACGCAATTTTAGTTCAAGGACTTAATGGGTCGCGCAAGAATGATTCAAGCGGTGGGCCTCTTGGATTCTATTATTGCGTAGCGCGCGCGTGCCGCCGACTTTTGCAACAAAATCTGCCGATGCCGGACATCAGGCAACGATTAGGGATTTGCGATCGAAGGCATCACAAGATACTTCCGTCGCCCAAAAAAAATCTTTGACGATCGGTGGTGCAATAAAGGCACGCGTTCGAGCGCCAAAGATCCTTAAGCTGACGCGTTCAAGGAGGCGGCATGACCCAGACTCGCCGGGAATTCATTCACGCCACCGGATCGATTGCGCTCGGCGCGGTTCTGGCCGCGGGGCTGCCCAGGGCCGTTCGTGCGGCGCCGGAGAGCCTCGACTTCGATATCGACAAAGCCTTTGCGGAGTTCATGCGGGGCATCGGCGGAAGTCCGTCTGATGCAGGTGGTGCTGTCGTCTTTTCGGGAAGCGATCCGATCCTGCGCAGCCATTTCCGCATCGCCACCTCGATGGCCATCCCCGCAGCTGCGGCCGGCGCCGGGGCGGCAGCGATCTGGCAAGAGCGCACGGGACAGGGCCAGGATGTGAGGGTCGATCTTCGCGAGGCGGTCTACAACGTCAATCCCATCATCGGACTTGTGTTGCAGCATAAGCAGGCTGTTGGCGCCATTCCCGCCGATGACCCCATACCCAAGAGCTTTACCTTCGTGCCAGGCATCAATGGCGGCTGGTATCAGGCGCCTTGGGGACTAGGGAATCCATTCTCGTTCGCGCTGCTGAGAACCAAGGATGACCGGTGGGTGACGATAACCGGTGTCTATCCACAACTGTATGACCGGGCGCTGAACCTCCTGCACGTGCCGCCCGATCCGGATGCGATCGCCAAGGCCGTCGGGCGATGGAACGCGGCAGACCTCGACGATGCGATGGCTGACGCCAGAGTTATTGGTGGCATCCACCGCACCGCGGAGGAGTGGGCGCAGCATCCAGAGGGACAATATCTGGCGCGAACGCCGGTGATCGACATTCAGAAGATCGGCGACTCCGATCCCGTGCCCTACACCGCCGATCCCAAGCAGCCGTTGTCAGGCATTAAGGGCTTGGCGCTCACTCATGTGATTGCCGGGTCCTGTGCCGCCCGAACGCTTGCGGAATATGGCGCACAAATCCTCCACGTTGCCCGGGACCAGTCTTTCGAGCATCCGGTGGTTTGGACCGACATCAATGTCGGCATGCGTTCGACGTTCATGGACCTGACCAAGCCGGAGCAGGTCCAAACGCTCGCCGGCCTTGTTACGGACGCCGACGTGTTCATCGAGAGCTTCAGCGGCCGCTCGATCGAGCGCCTCGGCTTCGGCGTGGAAGAGGTCGCGAAGAAAAGGCCCGGCATCATCTACCTTTCGGTGCGCTGCTACGGCTGGGATGGTCCCTGGCGCGACCGCGGGGGGTTCGACATGGAGGCCCTGACCGTGTCGGGCTACACCATGGCGGAGGGCTCGGGTGGCGCGCCCGCATTCGGGCCAAGCTATCCCCTCATCGATCGACCTGAAATCCGCCCGGCGTTCCCCCCCACGCTCGTGCTCAACGACTATATCGCCGGCTATCTTGGCGCTGCCGGAGTCATTGCCGCTCTGCGGCGCCGGGCGCGGGAGGGAGGCAGCTATCACGTGCGTGTCAGCCTTTCGCGGGCTGCCATGTGGTACCAGAGTCTGGGGACGTTCCCGACCACCGACTTCGACGCGACGGCGCCCGAACACCGCATGACGGCGCCCGAGACCATCAAGGGGCAGACTTGCTACGGCGAGGTTCGCCGCCTGGCGCCGCTTGCGAAGCTTTCCAGAACGCCAAGCCGCTGGCGCAATCCGCTACTTGTCGTCCGGGGCGGCGATCTGCCGGTCTGGGAACGATGAGAGTGAAGGTGCCTCAAAAGGAGTCCTGAGGGATGGCAGACGAGACCAACCACGAAGGTAACCTGACCGAGCGGACTACAACTTCCCGCACAGACGGATCGAAGTCGGGCCCGACGCGGCGCGACGCCATCAAATCCATCGGCGCGGGCGCCCTTGCCGCCGGCCTCGGGAGCCTCCCCGCGTTCTCGCAAATGGCGCAGGGGCATCGGGAGGTGCGGCCCGGCACGCCGCCGCTTGCCGGCATCCGAGTGATCGAGCGCAGTAACCTGCTGTCGGGCCGATTGGCCGGACTGCTGTTCGCCGACCAGGGCGCGGAGGTTTTTGTGGAACGCGCAGGCCCGACGCCGGCGCCGGGCCAACGCGTCGCGCTCGACGACGCCTATTTCGACCGTGGCAAGATCGCACTGCCGCCGGGCGCCGCGACGGATGCCGCTTCTGCCGACGTCGTTATCGTCGATGGAACCGTGCAATTCGCGCGAGCGCCGCATCAGATCCTTGTGCGAATCGTCGCGGCGCTGCCGGGCGACGATGCCTACGGACACCTGCCGCACGATTGTTCGGAGGACCTGATCAACGCGATTGGCGGCTTTTTCACCAACATGAGCGTCTCCGGCCCGATCCTCAACCGGCCGGTAATCTACACGCCGATCCCGCTGCCTTCTGTCTATTGCGGCGTCAACAGCGCGGTGGCGGCTGTCTCGGCCCTGGTGGACCGGCTGCGCACCGGCCTGGGTCGGGAGATCATCGCCAGCCGCATCGCCGGCGGGCTGTCGGCGATCGGCGCGCTCAGCATCACCTCTAAAGGGCTGCCCGACTTTCTCGAGCCGATTGTCATCGGCGGCCTGCCGCCAGGGATGACGCCCGAGCAGTTTCACACCTTCGTGGCCGACGCGATCCGCGAGCCCGAACGGCAGATGTGGCTAGAACGGCGCTTTGCGCCCTTCTCGACGCCCTACCGCACGCGGGACAATAGATGGATCCTGCCAATGGCCGGCCCAAACGGCCGGCTTTCCCGGCGCCTGCTGGAAGCCATGGGGCTGTGGGACCAGGCCCTCGCCACCGGCGCAGTCTTCGTCAACCCGTATGATCCCGCCAACATCGCCGATGCGCGGAGCAACCTGGCCGACAGTCTCTCGCTCGGCTTCACCTACACTTCGCGCCTTGCCGACCTGCTGGAACCCGCTTTCGCGACCCGCACCGCGGCGGAATGGGAGCGCTTCCTCGCCGCGCGTGGCTCGGCGGGCAGCATCATCATGACCTGGGAGGAGTGGCAAAACGACGCCGACGCGCGCACGGCCGGCGTCTTCGCCGAGATTCCCGAGACCGATGGCGTGCAGATCGGGAGGACGAATTGGATGCGCAGCGCGCAGCCCTACGCGCCGATTCTCGCTCGCCGAGCCGCCTCTGCGCTGCCCGACCGCACGGCGCCGCTGCCGCCCGCGACGGGCCGTGCCAACGCGCGCCTGCCGCTGGAAGGCTACACGGTGGTGGACATGACCAACGTGCTGGCCGGGCCGAGCTGCACGCGGATGCTTGTCGAGCTTGGTGCTACGGTGACGCGCGTGGACGTGATGGATCCACAGCAGGCTCCGACCATCCACGTGATGTGGTCGGGCGAGAACTCGGTTGGCAAGCGGAGCATCATCCTCGAGCGGCGAAAGCCGGAAGGGCTGGCTATCATCCACCAGATCGCCGCGCGCGCCGACATTGTCTGCTGCAACATGATGGACGACCAGATGGGGCGCCTCGGCGTCGACGCGGCCTCGCTGGCGCAGCTCAATCCGCGCGGCATTGGCCTGCAGATCACCGCCACCCGCGGCGAGCGGCACGGGCCGCGGCATCACGACAAGGGCTACGATCCCTCCATCCAGGGCACCACCGGGGTGATGATGCGCTTCGGCGGGCCGGAGACGCCGACCTTCCACGGCATCGCCTCGGCAGTGGACTATCTGTGCGGGTATCTCGGTGCGCTATCGGGCGTGCTCGCGCTCTACGCCCGGGAGCGGCGCGGCGACAGGCGCGGCGACTGGGCGGAGACCTCGCTCTGCAACGCAGCCACCCTAATCCAGCTCCTGTTCCAACGCCCCGGCAGCGATGCCCCTGCCAGCGCTCGCGGGCAACTCGCCACCGGCATGACGGCGGGCGAGCGCGTGTATCGGCTCAGCGACGGCTGGATCTTCGCCCAAGCGCCGCGCGACATAACGACGGAGCTTGGCAGCCTCACTCGAACCGATGCGCTCGTGTGGTGCGCGCAGAGGAACATCCTTGCGACGCCGGTTCAGACCTGCAAGGAACTCGCCGACCGCCATCGCGACGCCCCTTCACGCACCGTCCACTTCGAAAAGCGCGAGAAGGATGGCTGGACGACGGAGTGTTTCGCTCCGACCTGGTTCGCGTTCGACGGCGAGCCACAGCCGCGCCCGCCCGCGGCCTCGCGCATCGGCGCGGACGGTCCGGCGGTCCTGGCCGAGCTCGGGTTCCAGCCAGAGGAAGTTAAGCAACTCATCGCCAGCGGGGCTGTCGGTCGAACCGAGTGGGCGAAAGGCTGATCGCGGAGGAGGGACGGTGCGCTACGCTTGCGACCCAGTGAAGGGGGTACTCACCGTCGCCTTCGCCGCTCTGCTATCGGGTGGGGCCGCGGTAGGCGAAACTCAAGCGCAGCAGGCGCCAGACGAGATGGCGTTGAAAGCGCCCTCCTCTGACGTCTATTTCGACGATCCGAATGACGACCCGGACCAGGGGGAGCCGCAGGCTGATCCGCAGGCGCGACCGGGGGCGCCTGTGTTCCCGGGACTCGCGATTCCGGGCAGTGCTGACCTCCAGGAGTTGCGACAGCAGGCCTTGGACAAGTACGGCCTGACCTTCGGCGTCAGCTACCAGCAGCTATTCCAGTCTTCGTCGGCGACGCTCCCCGGCGCCGCCAACGACACGGCGTTGGGCGGCTGGGCCGCGATCAGCACAACTTGGACGCCGATCAACCGCGGCGGGGAATACGAAGGCACGTTTGTACTTCGGGGGGCTTTCCGTGGAAGCCTCGGGGACAACGCTATTCCCGCCGTTTTCGGCCTTGGGGACGTTGGCTCGCTCTGGTCAAATTACGAATGGACATCGTGGGCGCAGGGCTTCCGAATTGAAGATCTGTTCTGGGAGCAGGAGGTTGGAAGCCAGTTCAGCTTCCGTGTAGGTAACCTCGGTCCGCAGGCCGTCTTCAACTTCTTCCGGTTCAAGGACGCCAGGACTTCCTTCACTACCAGCGCCTTCGCCTTCCAGGAGACAATTCCCTATCCGACCTTCGGGCTCGGCACCTCCGTCCGCTGGCTTCCAACCGGGGACTCCGGCCTCTATGTCGTCGGGACCTTGAACGACATGAACGGCGATCCCGCCGCGCTCGGCCTTGACTGGAGCACCTTTCGGTTGGGCCAGTACTTTTATGGCCTGGAGATTGGCAAGGACTGGAGGCGTCCAGACGGGACGTTCGACCACCTTCACCTCGATCTTTTTTATGCCGACGAGCGTAGCACGCGGAATCCCGACACGACGCCAAACGAGGCCGGCGGGGGCTTCAGGGTGGCCGGCGAGAAACAGATCGGTCGCATCGTCGGCTTCGCCAGCTACACCTACAATACCGCGGAGGGTGGCGGGATCGGGGCGACGTTCACCGGACAAACCGCCTATGCGGGAGCGGCGTATCTCCGGCCTTTCGATGTGCAGGGCGAGGTCGCACTCGGAGTCATGTGGAATCAGTCCCTGCCCAATCTGGTCCCGGGCGTCGGCCGGAGAAACCAGTATGGACTGGAGTCGTATTGGAACATGTTGGTCACGCCAAACGCGACTCTGACGCCCGGGATCCAGCTCATTTGGGATCCGGTGTTTAACCCGGCGGTCGATTTTACGGCGATTCCCAGCATCAAGTTCAGGGTCTTCTTTTGAAACCGCGTGCGCAGCGGTTGGACGCAGCCTGTCAACCCGGCCCTGAAGCAGTACATTTCGCGCCCATTCACTTGATCGGCTTAAGGTCCACACCACACAATCGCTGCTCTGGCATACCCCGCAATATGAGAATCAATCCAAAGCGAGGTGAATTTCGCTTTGTACCGTGCACGCAATTAGACTTCGGTCTGGCCGATGTCATAAGCGGGGGAGAGGATGAGCGTCGCTTTTTCGATATCGACGCGCACCACGGCTTTTATCAATTCCGTATAGTTGTCCTTTCCGAAAATTCCATCCGGCCTGGATTCGCATCGTAAGGCAGAATCATCGCATCATTGAGAGCGATGTTTGCGATCGTGCACGCGCTCGGAATGTTCGTTGCTGACCTGTTTAAGTCGCGGTGCCGGCTTGAGGCTGAGAATTTGCTTCTCTGCCATCAGCTATTGCGGCGGGCACCACCTCGTCTCCGACTGCTTGGCAGTGATCGCGCGCTGCTCATATGGATGACGCGGCTTTGGCCGAGCCTCCTTGATGCGGTGCAGGTGGTTCAGCCGGAGACCATCCTGCGTTGGCATCGCGCTGGTTTCAAAATGGTTTGGCGCTGGAAATCGCGGGCAGTGTCAAGGGGGGCGAGTGAGCAACATTGAGTCTGGCGCGCAACATCGATTCAAAAAACTCAGCACTTGGTTTCGATTGTTGCCCGCGCGCTGCCCATCGCCGACTTTATCGACAGCATCGACCCAAAAGTGGACGTCGGCGTCCGGTGCACCGGGTGTGCGGAGGATCAATACCAACTAAATGTTTCGTTCTTTGGCGACGGCCTCGTAGGCGGCATTGATAGCAGCGATTTTTTTGGTCGCCATTGACACACACTCCGAAGGTACCCCGCGTGCGACCATCTTGTCTGGGTGATTTTCTACAACGAGCCTTCGATAATGAGTCTTCAGCTTATCGTTGCTGATGTCGGGCGTGACACCCAAAACGTCATACGGACTTTCTTTCGTTGACCCGACGTGGCGGGCCTTAATGTAGCTGAACTCATTCTCCGAAATGCCGAACCGCTTGGCGACCGCAGCAAGGAAGCGCTCTTCATTCGGGTGGAACACGCCGTCGGCCATCGCGATATGGAAAAGACCCTCCAGCACATCTTCTAGCAGTCGGTGATCGTGCTTAAACAGGCCAGCGAGTTGCTCTGCATAAACTTCATAGCCGGCGATGTCCTGCTTGGCCAAATCGAATATGCGTGAGACGTTTTCCAACTCGCCTTCTGGTACTCGGAACACGTCCTTGAAAGCCAAAACCTCATCCCTCGTGACGATGCCATCCGCCTTAGCCATCTTAGCGCCAAGTGCGATTACGCCGATGGTGAATGCAATTTGATTGTGAGCGACACCTCCGTCGGCGTGGGGGTGACGACCGCTAAGACTCGTAAGCAATGCGCTGATTGATCCGTTGCCAGGCAAGTGGATCTCCGACGCAAGTCCTGCGGCGACGCCCGACAATAATTTCCAGACAGACATGTGTTCAATCTCCGGTAAACAGGGAGAAGCTAGGACAGAGCTCTAAGGGCTCATCAAGATCACAGTCGCGAAAAGGGCTGCGACATGCTGGCGCTTATCGATTGCGCAAAGTCAATTCGGACGGCATCTGCTTTCAGGTAATTCCAGCCGCGCCGCAGCAACCCAGGTTGATCAGTGGGTCGCAGTTTGACCCGAACCCGACTCGTGTTCAATTCACTGGCGGTATGCGGCGGCGCCCTCTTCAGCGCATGCTGACGCCCGCCACGGGGCCATGCTGCATGAGGGCCTCGCCGTGTAGAGATTGTGCAGCTCCCACGACCTAGGAGTAGGGCGGCTGATGTCTATCTGGCCAGAGGGGCGCGTGCAACCTTTGCGGGCGATGGTGACAATTTAGCGCGCTACGCTTGTAATACCCTCAGTCAAGACCCATATGACGGCTACTGGCACGCCGGACACTAGGCGCTGACGGTAGAGACTACCGTGCCAACTCCGTGCACGCCCCCTTTCCCGAAAAATCAGCACGCCAAGCGCACGCCTTACGGATGCGTGGTTCGGCGGCTGCCAGCCCGCGAAAATAGCCTGCGATGTACCGGAGGCCCTAAGATGAATGC